>Ga0114966_10000261_pt1 | contig 50649 bp, 37 predicted proteins | sample M_130207_XF_Meta_FD_87029 | JGI IMG/M metagenome (GOLD analysis project Ga0114966, IMG submission 87029) | Freshwater microbial communities from Lake Montjoie, Canada to study carbon cycling - M_130207_XF_MetaG | ecosystem: Environmental > Aquatic > Freshwater > Lake | place: Lake Montjoie... | reverse complement strand
TCCAAGGAAAGATCACCCTGAGCCCATCATATACATATTGGATACAGGGTGATCGAAAGGTGCTAGTGACGGAAATTACACACACGAGTATTCCGACACCACGTCAGATCAAAAATGGCGATATTTATCTAGGTCAGGTAGATAAATATTGGGGAAGGTCGTATACACGACTTGGAGAGTTAAATCTTAAAAACGAATAGTTCCGCCGACCATTCCGCCTACACTAGGACGACCAGACCAGCCACCACCAACTTGGCCCTCAGCCCAAACGCTTCGGTTTGGGCCACCAACAGTAACGCGACCGGAGCCGCTGTAACCTTCATTATTGGCGTTAAAAGACCCAGATAACCCAGCGGGGGAAGTGCGCGGATTGGGGTTAGTAAATTGAAGAGTTTGCATTTGAGCGAACGTAAATGAGATTCAAAGAGTTGGTTATGATAATATCAAAGAAAAAAGTTTTATATCTTTTTTTTCGTATGTATGTATCATTAAAACAACTTCGATTCTGCATGCTGAAATGGTCGCGCTGATTTATCGACAACCAAAGGATCGGGCATAAACATCGCCAAACGATCAAAGAACTTTACTTCAGGCAAGTTCTTCAAATGTGGGACTACATGCGCCTGAGGCTCTACCAAATTAGTGGAATTGATTCCAAATAACGCGGATTCAATATCCACCGAATTGGAAGAGAAATGTTCGCGCGACATTTTGGTGGGAAGAATTCCAACACTTTCATATGCGAGCGCAGGTTCATATGCTTTGCCGGCGTAACCATTTTCAAACGCAACATAATTTCGTGCTAGATTCTGTGTTTTTTGTTCGATTTTGAAATCGCTTGTACTATTCTTGTTTCGTGTAGATGCCATTCTTTTCTGTATTTATATTTGTATATTATTATTATTTTAATACGTTTACTTCCTAAATTTCATATGTAAACGTATTAGTACTAAATTTAATATCCTAAAACATATTTTTATGCAATACTATTAATTGATCTACGAGTTCACTCGAAATCTCTCGTCCATAATGCGCATCTTGTAAACATTTATGAAACAAATCAAACGTTTGAAATGAAAACATCATACAGAAAATCATTTCACCGTTATCTGTACTCATTACGATAGCTGAACCACCATCGGTGTTATCATTATCATGATCATTATCCGGCGATGCATTAGAACCACGCACTTCTTTATTGTATAATGGGTGGGACTGAAGTATCTTTTGAATCGATGGATTATCATGAAATTTCGAATATAAAACATCAAGTTCGGCTGAAACAACATCAGGTTGATATTCATTTGACATGATTCCGAATGCTTGCAAAAATTGTAGTCTAAATAATGTATCCTGATCATCATCATCGTCGATCATCTTATATGTTAATACGATGTCGTAGTTATAACCGGTTTGGGTTGAATCTATATTTATTTCTATATTATCATATTTAATATCAGAGTCGAGTTCTGGTTCTGAAACTGACAATTCGGGTTCAGGCTCGGCATCGGCATCGGCATCGGCATCGGATTGACTAGGCTCTTCATTATCAATTACATGCAGATCATTTTCGTTAATCAATTCGGTGACATTTATATTCACGTCAGTACCACCTAAATTATTATTATTATCACTCATCAAATAAACTTATTGAGACTTCGCTATATATATAAAAGGTAGTTTAATACTTTTTATATATGTTTATCTGTTATTATTGTTGTCGCGATATTATTGTTGTCCGACGAATATTAAAATAAAACAATTCTTTACTTGTTAAAAAGATACTCTTGATCACGGACAAGTTCACGAGATGGGACGCCACCACGAATCCAACCATTTACTGCGGCACCTTCAACATAATTCGATGGATTATTGATAGTGGATTTAAACTCCTCTTGGAGAGGATAATCGCTGTGAGCAGTATTTAATTTCTCAGCCAACTGCGTAATGCTCTTCTTATTCGTGTTCGTATCTCCTTGTAACAACTGAGATTCAAAATCAACATTAACAGCACCTCTTCCTAAAAACGGAACAGTCTTAAATGGCCTCTCCAATAAACTCAACTTGCATTTTGAATGAGTGTTGAGACTTCCAATAGAGAGCTCGGAATTGGTGTCGATATTGCAGCCGCCAAACCCGGTGTGATGACCTCCCTTATAGAACACATTTGGCTGACTTGTTGCAAACTGGATCGGACGCTCCATCTGACAATCGGTCGAAAAGAAATTGTTTAAAGCATAATTAGCAGCGTTAAGGTTTTGAACATTACGCTGACTCATATCAACGCTGTCGTTTCCGATGCGCGACATATTATCAAATGTATAACTATTTACATACGCCATCGCTAAGTAATTTATATATTATAGATATTATAGATATTATAGATATTATTTTCGGTATTATAGATAATAATATCAGGTTACCTGTATTCATTTTACTGACCGACAACTTGGCCTATCCGAGAATTAATTCGACCACATGCAAATTCGTCGCCTTCTTTACACGATTTCATTTCACCATAACAGAATTTGGCAAATGCATCTTGATCATTCGGAATACGGGTATTCGACATCGGATGAAAATTTCGCATAGATGAATCAAATATTGCATTATCACCTAAAGTTCCGAATAATTTTCCATATGTCTCTTCCGGCGTATGATTCGATGATATAGAAGGAACATTCATTCCGTTGTATATTCTATTACTTGCGTTGGTGTCAATACTACCACTAACAAATATCTTTGTTGATTCATTTATATCGGATTCGACTGCCGGATTAAAAGACGGAGCGGCATTTCGTCGATGAGGATCGTCCATAATTTCGGGCAACAAAGGATTCATTAACGGGTTTTGCGGGGTAGGAGCAGTAAAATCGTCCCTTAATAACTCATAAAACTCTGGTTTCTCTATATTATTCGCAAATCCTTCCTTGGTTTTCAACTTCTGTTTTGCCTTTTCTGTTGTTACACCGGCCTTACCTTTGTATACAAAATTGTATATCATTACAATAATTCCTAAAGTAATTGCCCCCAAAATAAACATCGAAAATGCCGAAGTTAACAAAAAACCCAAAATCGTCGCTAAAATAACAAATCGTGTTATCGCATTCAACTTGGCAGGTGGCTCCATCGTCTTTGACGGCCATATCTCCTGTATGTAATCTTTATTCATAAGTACGCTTGGATCTTCCAGCCAAAATGATTGATCTTTTGACATTATCTTGATTTACGATTTTTAATATATAAATATGCTATTATTATACTTATATATTATGAATATTATGAATATTCAAATTATTCTTGTTTATCTTTCGGCTTATCTTTTGTATTATCCTTCGATTTACTCGAATTCTGATTCTCTGCAGCAAGCATTCTTGCCTCCGCCGCAGAAGCTGACGCTGCACTCTGAGCAGCCGGAGGAAACCTCGGCGTTTTTTCACATTTATCCCCTGTTCTAAATACGGACGTTGTCGGTGAAGATACTGTTTGTCCCGTTCCTCCGCCATTTTTCTCCTGAACCTTCTTCATCAATCTCTCGCGCATCTGTGCCTGCTTCATGTTCTTTTGTAACTGCGCCTGCATCGCTCCGAAATTCACCTTACCACCACCTCCTCCAGCTCCTGCACCTCCAGGCATGTTCATTCCCATCTTACTCAACATACTCGCAATATTATTCATTCCCGGCATACTCTTCATCTTGTTCATCAATTCACTCGCCTCTTGCATTATCTCACTCTCTTTCAATTCACCAGACTTAAGCTTCGTGTCCAACTTACTTCCAACCGACTTGATTATTCCCGATAATTTTGTCGGATTCTTCAACAACTTCTGAAACACCCCCTTCATCGATGTCTCATTCTCCATATTCAAATCCAAATCCGCCGCCGTCTCTTCTGCAATCTCCTTTGCAAGCTTTCCAATCTTTCCATTCAGAATCGAAGATAGATGTTCGTGAATCGCTCCTGCATCAGGCACAGGTGGTGCTTGTTGTGAATGAGACTCGCCTGCAGCCTCGCCCACACCGGAACCGTCAGCGCCAGGCATAAACGAATTCATGAATTCGGACGCCTTCTTGAATGAGTCCTCGAAGTTATGCGGTTGCCCCGCACCCGTACCATCACCTTTTGTTACATCATTCTCCGGTGAATCAAAAAATGAACTCATACTACCAATCACCTCCTCCAACTTACTCTTCAACTCTCCCTCATCAATCGCCTCAAACAATTTTGCCGTATCTCCAAACGACCCCATATCCGACAAATTATTCACAATCGAAAACAAAATCAACTGCAAATACTTCCAAATAATATCCTTCGTATTATCTGAAATATCTTCCGTATGCCAAATCTCTCGAAAATCTACATTTGGAAGAAACATAGAACTTGTATCACCGGCGCTAGCGGCTCCTTCCACCTTGAAAAACTCCTCATTCTTATACAAAATATCGAAAAATCGCGCAGGGTAAACCATTTTGCAATAAGAATATAACTCAATATACAGATCATCGGGCATCGGTTTCATTTCATGAGAATATCCTAAATATCGCGACAAAGTCTCTCGATACTCCGGAAAAGAACAATCAATATCTCTCAAGAAATCCAACATAACAGTTTTAAATTCGATTGAAATCGAATCAATCGTAACCGGCTGCGGGGCTGCGGACTCTTTATCAGCATTTGAAGTTTTATTCTGACTCTGATTATTCGAAGAAGGCTTCATCTTCTTATTCTTTTTTCCTCCTCCCATTTAATAAATGTTATCGGTTGTTTGTATAATTATAGACCAAATATTTAAGTCATTTATTTACGTAAATATTTGGGTTTATTGTATGAAGATATGATGCATCATACCATTCTATTATGCCGAATTGGATTATACTTTAAATTTCAACCAATAATACATTTATTACTTCTTATTACTTCTTCTTATTTTTTATTACTTCTTATTAATTCTTCTTACTTCTTCTTATTTTTTTTATTATAGATCGTCGTCTAGTAAAATAAATTAGTCGTCGTTTTTTTGATTTTACGATTTTAGTCTTAATCTTCTTCCTTTTAGTTCCACCACCGCCACTTCTGGCATTTCGCCTAATGCAACCACCAGCACCACCAGCACTTCTTCTAGGACGAATCTTCCTCAACGTCGTCATAAACGCCCACCACACAGCGTATCCAAAACTGCCAAAACCAAGTGCAGGAAGACCTACCCCTGTAAGAGTACTAAAAATCCCGAAGGCGGCGAGACCACCGAACAGATTACCTATCCCGAATTCATCACCGACATTTTTTGCAATTTTCCCCGCAGACCTTGAAACGGTGCGACTCGCTTCATCTAAAGTCGTTTCAATTATCTCACCGATACCTCTCAAAGTTGGTCCTAGAATGTCCGATGCTATACGCGCAGCGTAGCTTTCTGTTCTTTTATACTCTTCATATATTTTCATAATTTTATCGACAGTAATTCGTTCTATAACTGGTGGGTCCACAAAGGCATCTCCACGATCTTTTTTTATCCTTTCATTATCTTTTACTTGTTGGTCAATTTCGGCTTGCGTCATTATTTTTAAATATTGAAAACTCGTATATTGAGCCATATATAACGCAACAGGGCTGTTCTCAACGACTAATGATTTAGGAACATCACTAGGCAATTGAATGTCAAGATCAACGCTATCACTCAATTCTTTAACTAATTGAAAATATTCGTCACCAGCTACATCTATCGTGAATTGCCATATAAGACATTTATTAAATAAATCTTTCAAAGTACTTTTCTTGAGCTCCGGATCTTTTATTGATTCTATGGTTTTGCGTAACTCCGGATTTGTTACAAAATCTATTACCCATTTTTCTATATTTAAATTAAAATCTTGGTTTCCAGTAATTATACTATACTGCACCCTTGGACATTGTTTCGGCATTGTATTTCTTAATTGAATTCTAACTGCGTTGAGTGTCATGTCGTCTGGAATGTAGACTTCTAACTTACCGTCGTTGGGATCGTTTCGAACATGAAAAAGATGCTTTGGTACATCAATACAAGGTACAATTTCTTCAATAAAATGTGCAGGTTTTCCTGGTGTTCCTGAAAAAAATGTACCATCTGGTACAGCCACTACCTCTGGTACGAATACTTGTTTTTTTACTTTCATGTCAGCTCCACAACTTTGCTGCGATGAAGCCATATATTGTTCATATTGTTCTCGAACATGGCCAGAAAAGGTACTAGTAGCTAGATACAGTCTTTGGTGTACTGATTTAAAATATACGGCACTACACTTTGTACGGTCAACATTTATCTCACCTTTGCGTTGGCCACAGAATGAATTTAACTTTGCTAGCCTTGTCGCTGCTTGTTGAATATCCGAAATATATTCAACTGGAATATTGTCTGCACCTGATTTTGCGTTGGCCACAGTAACACCTGTTTCTATAACTGCTGGGTTTCGGTCAAGTAAAACATTAACTGGTAAGTTAGTTTGCGCTGTTATTGGAGTCGCTCCAACGAAAGGAGCAAGTGTCGATGCCATAGTTCTTCCGGCTGGCAACTGTTGTACATAATTAAGAGCAGATGCAGCGTATGGATTAGCACCAAATGCGTTGATCAGGGTATTCGTCGTTAAATGTAAAGCACCCCCTGCATTAGCGACAAAACTACCGGTCGCACTATTTGTTATCATTTGATGCGCAATCTCAAATTCTGGATTTCTAAGATGAATCTTATGATATTTTCCAGGAAGGGCTTCTTGGGTTTGTGCAGCAGCGATAGGCGCAAAACTTATCATAAATAAAAACATATACGCAATCCACTTATTTTTATCTAACTTAGGAGGTCTTATTATAGCATCTTTGATTCTCCTTTTACCTACTGTGCGTGCTTCGCGTAGGTTTATGGTTTGGGGGTTTTTTGCTACTGGTGCTGCTTCACCTTTATTTGCTGGTGTAGCTTCTCCTGCTTCTTCTCCTGCTTCTTCTTCTTCTTCTTCTTCTTTATCTTCACCACCATTACCTAGTGGAAACTTATTACCGGTGTAAACCAGAATTCCTGGATTAACATTCCTACCATTACGTACGGTATTAGGGTCGCTAGCTAATCTATTAAAGTGGGCCATCAATTTTTTAGTCGTTTGCCCTCTAGGCGGACTGCCAAAAGAGTATTGTCCTTTTTTCCCTCCACCTGACTGTCTCTTACGTCCTCCGTTTTGTATTTCTTCAATTTGTTTACTGGACATTACTTGAAAAATTTCACTATGACTACATGCGGCTACAAAAGAGAAAAGCATTAATGGTAACATTACTGCCGACATATAATTAGCTTTAAAATCGCTAAAATAATCCGGCGCTTCAGTTGGTGTGATTGTGTTTGATTCAGCATATTTATATGCCACTTCATAGATTGTTTTAGGATCAAGTAATCCTAAAAATGATTCAATAAGCACAAATAATTCATTAAAATCTTCAGAAGAACCTATTTCACTATTTTGAGTAGGACCAGAACTCGGTAAAACAGAAGAATCAGAAGGAGAAGATTCAGAAGGAGAAGGATTAGGAATATCAGAAATCGGTGAAAGAACCGATTCAGAAGGAGAAGAATCAGAAGGAGAAGCCCGATCTTCAGAACTACTCATATTAATATAATCTATCTAACTTATCCTAAATATATATAGTATATAAACATTTTATTATAATATTCTTCAGAAGTGTACTATCAAGTACATGAACAAATTGTCATGTATTTTTCATCATGACGAGTTTTCTTCTATTTTTATAAAAAATTGAAATGCAAAATTTCTTAAATTAGTGTTATCAGACTCGTATCCACCATGACATCTACTACTGAAAGACCCGAACTTACGCTCGAAGCGACCCCTACGACCCCGACCCCGACGACCTACCCAATCCCCGCATTCAAAAACAAAGAAGAAGAAGACGAACACGCGCGCACACACACACGCAAATGCACGAAATGCGGCGCTGAAAAATGCCTCGCCGAATTCGGAAATAACACTTCCGGCAGCCAACCGTTCGACAAACACGGGTTTCGATTGAAACGTCCCGAGTGCAAAGATTGCACCAAAACCGCCGGAAAAGGCCTCGCCCACGCGAAGCGCGTCGCAAAACAAACCGGCGTTTCAACGACCCCCAGCGAACATGATGTTTGCGCGATATGCAACAAAAAAGGTGACGAACGCCATTCCCTCGTATTTGACCACGACCATATCACCAACAAATTCCGCGGGTGGTTGTGCGATCCATGCAACCGCTCGATGGGCGGGCAAGGCGACAAACTCGAGACGTTGACCGCTCGTTTCGCTTACATCTGCCGCACCGATGAACGCGACGATTTTGTCCTTCAACAAACACTTCAGGTAGCACTCGCCGCCGCCAACCGTAAGTCTCCCGATACTTCGAAACCAACCATCGAAGAAATCGCCGCATTCATCTTGGGCAAAAGCACCCAGCACGCATAAACTAACCCAACAACCCACCCACACAAATAAAAAACAAAGAAAAAATAATATTATTCTATGATGAGTCGTAATTTCATCATTTTTTTTACATAGAATAATATAATATAAATATTTACCCCCATTTCCCCCATTATCTAGGATCTCGGAATCTTCATTCCTCTCATGATCTCGGAATCTTCACCCCAAGAACACTCTGTATTTTATTTACATGCGATGCTTGATATACACAAGCGCCTCGTTCAATCTCCGCAATAATCGAGACGTCCATATTACATTTTTGCGCAAGCTCCTTTTGCGTTAATTTCTTTTCACATCTCGATGCTCTTACCGCATCCGATGTTACCTTGGCAATATATTTCGTCTTTTTCGGTTCATCTTCACTTTTTGAAGCAGAAGTAGTTGCCGCAACAACCGCACTTGCAGAATTCACATTTGAACCCACCTGTGATGGCGCAGTCTTGGCGGTTGTCTCTTTTTGAGGTTTCTTCTTGCTCAGCGTGACCGGAGTCCAATCTTGACAATCGGGAACCCCCAGCTCCGGCTCCGGAGTGCTATATCTATTTTTCGATGCCGACATCTATCAATCACCTGTGAATGTATATGTATATATAATATTTCGGTTTATATCAATTATTTATGAATTATCATTTCACAAATACTTCCTCGTTTTGTTACCTCTCTGTTTCTTATATTTTCTACGAATCGTTTTTTTCTTATCTATTCTCCCTCCTCCTTCTCTAGCAGCAGCTCCCTCTTCGCCGCCAGCGCGAGGTAATAACTTGGTCATCGGAATTCCTTGATCACTAGCTGGACCAGTTCTAGCACTACCGGATTTTGAAGCTACATCACTCTGATATTTTTCACTTAAATAACCCGGAAAAAACCTGTGTATAATTTTTATAAAACGCTTCTCTTGCTTCTTCATAGATCGTTCTATTTGCGCAGTTCTTAATTCAGTTATTAACTCATGCGCTTCTTTTTTTAATGTTTCGTTGATACTTTTTCCATCTTTTAGATACACAGTATCGAATTCATATCCTAGCCTATAATAGTAAGGAATCACGTCGCCAACCGCACTCAATTTTATCGACGAACAACCCTCGCTTCTAGCAAGCGCTTCTATTCTATCAATTATAGCCTTTGCACCTTGTCTCTGACCTTTTCGTGTAACGAGCGACGGCTGTGAATTGCAAATTAAATCTATATACAAATATGGATTACCATGATCGTCGTTATACCTAGATACAGCAGCAAATCCAATTATATTTTCATTAAATATATTAACACACAAAATTGCGGCGTCAGTTATTGCGTTGTTCACAAAATCATCACCAATCTTATCTTGGCAAAGATACCGACCAGCGTAAATTTTTGAACGTTTCGTCTCAGTCAATAATTCTTTATATTCGGTAAATTCTGGTTCATCTGATTCTTGAAAAACTAATATTTGTGAAGAGCTAGACATTTATAATATCGATATAATATATTTTGTTACTATTTAAATGAGAATATTGCATGATATCGTGATATCATGATATCATAACAGATATAGACACATTTTCAAATATTATGTAATATTACCATATTTGGTTTTTATGACTTGGTTATTGACTCTAAATTCTATATTATTTGTAGTATCCTTAACCGAATATCTAATTTGTATGAAATATATTACAAATAATTACGATTACAAGAATGAATGGTTCAGCGTATTATTAAGTCTATTATTTACTCCATTTTACAGCTGTTTTTTCATTCATAAATTCTCATGGACCCATGTGAAAACATACCTAGCACCTGAACGCCGTAAAATCTTGATATTTCCAATATGCACAGGAATTCTTTATACAGTAGAAACCGTATTCGTATTTTTTGCACTAAATACAGTAACGCTTAGTTACTATACAATACTACGGTCAGGCTTCATTATTTTTAACATTCCATGGTTCAAATACCTCCTGAAAAAACCGGTTACCCGACTCTACTATGCAAGCTGTGTGTCTTTACTTATTTCTCACAGTATAGTCACGGTGCAATATTTATTTCAATACCAATCGGGTAATGTTATACAAAACACCATAATTATAATGATGTCGTGTTTTCTAAATTCAACGTATAATAACGTGATCGAGTATACGATGACCCGTTTCAACCAAAATATTTCGAATATCGATTTTCAGATCATTTTTCAGAGCACATACTTTATAATTACTGTTCCATGGGCAATATACTATACCACAAAAAACGCGCCACCTATAAACGTAAGCACGATGACGATGTATTTTTTCATAGCATTTGGTTTACAGCTCTATATGTTCAATAAAATATATATTCTTAACAGTAAACAAAGTATTATTCCTGCAAACATCTTACTTAGTGGACTTGATTTAATTCGACGTGTAATTCAACTTACATACTCTTTTGTCTGGTTTAAAGAGCCATTTGACGCTATGATCGGTGTTTCACTTGTATTTTTGGCGTTATCTGGAGGAATTTTATTATATCAGTACATCAACGATTATCGATCAAGCATGTCAATCGAGCGCCATCATAAAATGGTAGAATTACCAGAGTATACAGATGAAAAAAATACGAACGACGAAGAAGTCGTTTGAATCATCGTCGTTAGATATGTTGTTAGTTATTCTTACCTTAGAGGTGTTCCTCGCCGCCATCGGCAACAGAGCATTTCTTCGCTTTCATGCTGGCCACCGCTTCTTCAATTCTCGCACATGATAAATCGAAGTATTTCGGAACAAGCTCCATTCCAATAAACTTGCGATTCGTGTGAATACAACCAATTCCTGTTGTTCCCGACCCCATAGTATTATCAAGTACAACTTCCCGCGGATTCGAAAACGTTTTAATAAGATACTCGATGAGTGCAACCGGTTTTTGTGTTTCGTGTATCGTATCCGATTCAATATTGAACTCGATCAGTTCGGTCGGATAATTTGTATAGGATTGAGTATATTCGCTCTCTCCGATCAATTTATTATTAGGTCCAAGATGATGACTTTGATTCAACATTTTGCCGATACGTTTTTCGGAGTTCTTTTTCTTGATTTCAACCGGAACGAGATCTTGCGGGTTATATGTCATGTTGCCTTTGTGGCGTGAAGCAGCTGCTGCACCTCCAGGCGAAAACACGCAAATATCTTCGGTACATTTCATCGGTCTATAATTTGCAAGAAGATACTGCGTCGTCTTGTTTTTCTTCCAAATCATCGTGTATTTAAACCACTCGTAGTTGCCGGCGATAATCCTTGACGTAAACGGCTGTTGACCAAAGAGAACAACCACGCCGGTTGGTTTCACGAGAATCCGCCGATATTCGATCCATAATTTGTCGATATCGATCACACTATCCCATTTGCATTTCGTCGTTCCGTAAGGCAGATCGCACAGGACGAGGTGAACGCTGTTGTCGGGGAGTGTTTTCAATAATTCAAGGCAATCACCTTGGATAACACGGACGTCTTTGTGTATATCTTGAGTTTCGGTGGTGGGTTTCGCTTTGGGCGGTGTCGTCGCGACGACTTCTGGTTCTACCTTCTTCTTGATACGTATGATCTTTTTTTTAGTTACAGCGGTAGCCGGTACCGGTGGTGATACCGATACAGTAGTGTCCATTATTAGGCAATATACTGTTGTATGACTATAGACAATAGTATATTGGACAATTTATATCAATTTTACATATATAAGCATTTGTAGTGTAGATATAGGTAATAGACCGCAAAGTTTAAAATAAATAATGACTCAAATATAAATATCGGTGAGTCTTGTATAACGCCGATAATCGTAACAACCATAAATAATAATTGCAAATATACTAATAACCGTAAGTTGATACATTTTTGTGATAGATTTGATGAATAAAATGAATGAAATACCATGAATGCGAAAATCGATAAAAATGCCGCGCCCGCAAAGATGTAATGGTTTGGATTTGTTTCAGGTACGAATATAACGCCGAATATTCCAACTAATAATACAGATATTAGTATAATTGACCACATATACCCGCGCTGTATCTCATACAATATTGTAAACAATCCCATAAACGCCATACATACCGCAATAACAACGCGAGTGGTTATTAGTTCACCGATATTACCCCCCCCACCCGCGAAAGCATCGTTATTAGATAAGACTTGCTGAAAATCATTATCTTTTCCGTTTATTTGTGTAATAAAAAAGGGCTCATTACTTGTTATAATACTTGATACACTTTTGCATGTTGTTGTATGTTTGTAATACACATAAGAAATTGGAGTTAAATATGATGCGACCATTAATGTCAAAAGGAAATTCGGATTACTAAACCATTCACGCATATACATTTTATTCAGTAATTATGTATTATTATTCACAATATATAATTCACTATTATAATGTATTTTTATTCTATTTTTGTATATGTATGTTAATTTACATCTAAATACACTCATTCACATATTTTTCAAGGTCGCTTCCTTCGTAATATGGAATACTTTCTTGTCCAGTCATAATTTTAACCGTTTTCCATATTCGCAGAAAAACATTCTCACTTACATAAGGAATGCCGTATTTCTTACAAACTCGCTCAACATCTTTCTGCATAACCTGGTATTCATACGCTGACATATCTGGAAACAAATGATGTTCAATTTGATAATTCAACCAACCTTGCAAGTAATCGATAACATTATTACCGGTATTATAATTCGTGGACGAAATACACTGACGAAGAAGCCATTCATCACTTTTACCCTTCACCGGTGTTTTGAATAAATACATATCTTTTCCAGAGTGATTGGGTACAATAATCGCAAAAGTATGAATATTGCATAGTACGTCAGCGATGAAATAATTTATCACAACATTTTGCATGCGGCCATACGTTATCACCAGAGGGAAATAAAATGATATTAAATATACCATAATAAAACAAGTCATGCGATACAGCAAAATTGGAAATAACACAAGCGTGAAATATTCTACTTTATTGATCCAAGATGGCCATTCATTTGTTACGATACCAAAAAGCGTCATTTGCTTATAGTCTTCCGTTTTCATTTCGTATTTCAGTTTATTTGCCTTGTAATATTTATACGAATTCGATGAATAATAAAACAAACGCCACGTTGCCGCAAAAAATAAAATAATTCCGTATTTCACAATATATGGTGCATTCATACTTCGCAATATAACCAAATTATGCTGAACATTATCTGGGTCATTATATTCGTTTAACATGTAATGATGATATACGTTATGTTCACAACTCCATGCCTCCGGTAAAATATAATCCATCCAATCAAAAAACCTACGAAATTTCACACCATAACTAAACCTATTGTACTTCTTTTCTTCATTATACCCTCCGTGACTAACATGATGACTAACCGTAGTCCAGTGTGAACTTATCGATAATCCCATCATGAGCCAAGGAAATACATATGCACAATCCATAAAAGAAAAGAAAAATCCTGTGTAAAAAATCATACTATTAAATGTAACAATATCCTGCAAATGGTTGAGCGATTTATGTTTCATCGTTTTATCTTCGCCGAGTTTATCTCGGATTTCGCGAATTTCGGTCGCCCATTTGCTTAATCTCGTTTGTTTGTTATCTTCGATGCATTCTACTGTATCAACAGACATTTGGTTATATTGTCTTTGTTAAGCTATTATATATATAGAAATAACTTTATATATATTTAGTGATATTACTCAGGAAACATGATATTATCAAATATGTAATTCTATACAATCAGAATATTTTCGATATATAGAATATAATAGTTATAAATGTCGGATCAATCAAAAGGACAAAGCAAATCGAGTCATTCACCAAGACTCAACTTACCACCGTTACCAGAGTTACCAGAGTTACAAGCACCTGCACCTGCACCTGCACCTAGACCCGCACCATCGTCACCTAAGCGGAAAAAAGAGGAAGATTACGAACTTGTAAAAATTATAACTTGGCAATATGTGACGGTTGAACGAACTATGAAGTATGAAAAAGATGGTACGCCGGTCACTCTTGTTCCTTCTATACCGGAATTTGTGTTTACGTTGAAAGGTGGTAAAGTTATTATACCACATAGAAATGCACTTACTTATTATACCGTTAATGAGAAAAGATATGCTATATCTATACACGAAATTATAGACGATTTGAAGCGCGGCATCAATTGCAATCAATACTTGAAGTATATAGACCTCAACGATACAGCTACGTATACGGTGATTGTCCCTGTTAATGATAAACCAACGGAAGGCGGACAACGTAGAAAAACTCGTAATTACAAAAATAAATATTCACGGAAGGCTGCTTCGTCTTTGTCTCGTAAATATAAGAGTAAGATCCGTAGATAAAATACTTTGCCACAATTTTAGATTGATTATGATTACTCTGGATATATCGCATTTTTATGTATCACTCCTTCACATAGTACAATATTCGCAATATTCGCAATTATGTGTATGCATGCATGAAAATAGGTTGCCGGCCATATTCTATCTCGTTTTAAATAATACTCACTTATTAGATAACACATGAATGAACTAAAAATCAAATAAAAATATGAATGATTATATTGTATCACTTTTTGATCAGTTAAATATAAATACACATATAAACTTTGGGACGAAATGCCTGAATAAACTACCATCATATCGGTTTTTCGGCGCCATGATTCGCGAACAGGATCACGCCAATAATTCAAAGATGTTGCAAATACAGATGCTGGTATAATTGCAAAATATATTGTATCAGGGTGTGTTAATGCATATATCGATGTAAAAAATGAGCACCATGCAACACGCCATATTATATTTGCGTTCGGTTTTGGAAGAACTAGCTGAGATGTCATATTCGGTAAATAATAAATATATTTATTTATAAATTGTATTTATTTATTATTTTTGGCGTAATGTACTACTTATCGATAACCACATTTTTTGCAACCCGGCGTATCACTTTCGCGATATTTCCGTTTCTTTCGCCGTCCGTAACCGTTCTCGATAATTTAAAATATTTGTTGTTTTCTTTTGCACCACTATTCATACATTTTGGGTTAGCAGCAGCCCATTCGCCCATTAGTCCGATATTTTTATGTTCAACCGCCAATACAGCGTTTACCATTTTTTGATGTTCTGGCCCCTCCTTCTCCCATTTATTATCGTCCTTAACATATAATGTTTCGCGTTTTACGTCGCTGCAGTGAACCGGGCGTTTGTAGAGATCGGTCTTTTGCAGATTGTCGATGATTATATTGGATATACCTTCAACATACCCCAGCTTTCCGACATTCTCGAGATCAGTTATATTCAACTGTATCGAATTCACGAATTCTTGGATATTCATCGCATCTTTACATTTCTCGTTTAAGAATAGATTCAGATTAAATGTTGGATTATTACAGTTCGTATTATTCACCGTATTAATATTCACAAGATTGTTATGGCTGGTGACACCAGCGCTACATGGATTACTAGCGTTGTATGTGTTTTGATTCGGATTACCATTACCCGCGCCATTATTTGCATTTGATGAAAAGATCATATTCGTTTTGTATAAATCTAACATCTGTGTCTGTAAATGATTATTCTGTTTTATCATCTCAATCATCATCGCCTTCATTTTCATATTTTCGGCAACAATTTCGTTTATTTGGATATTATTGGACCCCGCGCCAATACCAATACCAATACCGATATCAATACCTCCTGTGCAAACTCCAGCGCCTGTTGTAGTATTAGTAAATGTCGCCGCCTTCTTATTGATTATCGAGTCACATATTGGCTTATGTCTATAAATGCTGGTTCTAGATTTGAATTGTTTATTGCACTTATCGCAACAATACAATCCGGTTGCAGTAATTGGAGTCTTCTTGTATCCGTTCTCGCGTTCTTGGTGTTTACGTGTGGTAATATGACGACCGTAATCATTTTTGTTACTTGTTACAAATGCGCATATTTCACAGGTATAAGATTTGAGTATTTTCATCGTAGTATATTGTAGGAATGTGTTGTATTTTATAGTATTTTATACTATAAATGGAGACAAAAAACGCCTAAATGAACAGACGTTGATCTATCGGGTGCTTTTTGGAAGGAATATACAAAGCGAAATAACAGCATTCCGGTAAGGGTGTGCGATCAAAGGCAATAAAAGGACTAAATCGCGAGGCGGTTGTAGTGTTGCACTACAGAAAAACCGAAGAATCAACCTCTAGAAATCCATAAAAATCGATAGGAATTCGACAATATTTTTTATAATTTTTATCTTTTATTCTTGAAAAAAAAGATAAAAACGATATGTTCGACAGTGTATAGTTTTACGTCCGTTGTTACTGACGTTCATCGTTTTTGGCGACAATCGACCATGGTGTAGACGATATATCATGCGGATTAAGTGGCGTAGTCGTATTTTGTATCATTTTGTATCACATTTGTCGTATTTGTAGTAGCTAAAAATGGACATGATACAAAAAAACGCCAAATAAAAAATGTCCAAAAAATGGGGTTTTTTGATCGATGCAAAAATAAATTTTCAGTAACGTTTTTTTGGACCATCAAAAAGTTTTTAGAGCATAAGCGTAAGGTCGATGTTTTTATTTTTTTTAAAAATCTCCAAACGCAAAGGCAAAAAAGGACATTTTTAAAACAACCCAAAAATGTCCAGTTTTTTGGAGTTTTTTGGAGTTTTGGGCGTTTTTGGGCGTTTTTGGGCCAGGGCTTGGATCGAACATTATTGTATTATACCTTACTTTTTATTATGATTTTTATTTTAAACGAAATATTTTTTACTATTTATGGTAACAAAAAATATTTATAGCTCTTTTATTTTTGTAGGTTTTACATAAAAATGGATAGAAATGTCCAAAATACTTGAGTTTCTTTTTTAGTTTTACACCCTTGAAGATTTGAAATGATATATTTTACATATATAATTTATAATCGGCATCACACTTCGGAGTCTTTCCATTATTTCCGTGAAAGTTATCACAACACCTTTTGCCTAATTTAGAAAAGTCAATGGTGGTTTTATCACCATTTTTTGTAGATGAATGAGTTATAGTATGGTGATTTGTGTGTTTACAATTATTACAAATTACAACCATTTCAATTAAACCATCATCATAAATATTTATATGTTGTATAGTTGCTTCCATTTATCAACTAATATAAAAAATCTTTATATTATTTTTGTCCCATTTTAAATCTTCAATGGTGTAAACGAAATATTTTTTGATTTTATACTGAATATTTTTTATTAAATTTGTATGGATATGGATACTTTTACAATTATAGATTATAGATTATAGATTATAGATTATAGATTATAGATTTGAATAATATTACCATTAAGAATCACAATATGTAGCACCTGTATAATCTAGCCATTCTTCTAACGTAAATTGTATAAAATCATCAGGAAGTAGATAGTTTTTATATTCCATATCAAAACCAAGTGAAGTCATTTCATCGTAATGTGATGATGCATTTTTCATAATATTTAAAAATTCTTCAACAGAATGTATTTCTGTATCCTTTGCTCCTAATCCACTATAAAAAATATATGTCATTTTACTTATATAACTATAATTATTCAAATATATTTATACAATAATCGGTGTTTTACATGTGGAATGGTGTAGTAGTAATAGATTCATCTGATTTCCTTGAAAAACGAATTGTCTCCCTGCAACGTATACTTTTTTCCGGTTCGGACGTCGACGTAACCGTCCGATTCAGCGCAATTCTGGGGAGACCAACCGGTGCACCAATACCAACCAGTTATTTTGGTGATATTCTCACGAAGAAACATCACGTCTTCGTCGTATAGTTTGGCATGTTCTTCGCAAGCGGCGTTGTAATGCTCGATGGAATGAAGATGAGATGGCGTGATTTGTTGGTATGCATGCCAAGAGCGGATATAATGAGTACGATATTTCTTCGGGGCGGTGGCAGCGACGGCGGTGGACATTTGATATGTATGTGTTTAACGATGGGTAACCGATGATATAAACAGATATAATGAAAATGATTTCAATTTTATTAAATCACAGACATATTAAGGCGGCACACCGGGCAAGTATTATGTATATCTAACCATCTTGAAATACATGATCCGTGAAACTTATGATCACATGGTAACACTATCCATGATTGATTATTACCTATATCCATGCAAATACAACATTCTTCGTTTGGATCCAATATTATGATCACATCTAATGGTACCTGTAATTGTATTGGTAATGGTAATTGTATTGGTACCTGTAATTGTATTGGTATTTGTCCAGGTTCAGCTTGTTGGATTATATTTCTATTTGATGGATATCTATTATTGCAAAAGAATGAACAATAAATGCAGATCGAAAAAATACCCGCGATAGTATACAAAGAAAATAGGGTTAATATATGAATTTTGAAAATACTTTCCCCGATATCGCATGTACTAGTAAAATCAAACTGAGGTGGAAATGTTTTAATAAAAAATCCAGTTTTTATTCCTAGTTCGACCATAGAAAACAATAGACGGGTATTCGGCAATAGTTGTCCTTTCCACACATCATATTCATCAACCGATGAAAAAGTAGTTCCGTATCTTTTATAATGTTGATACTCATAACGCGCGCTGTTTACAGTAGATAAAAACATCACTAAAATCATTATAATATAATAGTATGTGGTCGTGCATCTAGTTAATGTTGTTGTATAAAGAGCAAGTCCAATTGTTTTGAGGAAAACATATAGTTTAGAACAGAAACGACTATCGTCATATATGAAATTTGGAAATGTTACTGAAACGTCCCTTCTAGAATAAAAATCTAGTGTATAATCCATTATTTATAAGCTATAATCCATTATACAAATACATCAAAATATGTTTAAACTCAAACGCTCACGTTTAAATCCAACTACCGCCACCGCGAGGTTGGGGGCGAACGTCCATTCCGCGCATACTTCCATTATTTTCAGGCCCGCCATTTTGACTAGCAGACAATCGTGAATATTCGGTTTGTTGTGGAGGAGCACGATATGCTGCAGCAGCAGCTTGCTGAGGTGGAGTGCCAATTGGAGCGTACTGTTGTGGTTGAGGAAGAGCTTGACCTCTCTGATTTGGGTTCATTTGTGGTTGTTGAAATTGTGAGTACTGCTGTTGTTGCGCGTACTGTTGCTGCTGCTGTGGTGGAAGTCTCTGTTGTGGCGCTTGATGTTGCTGCATCATTCCGCCGCCGCCACCACCACCATTTAGTTGTGTAGATTGTTGGGGTCGCATAACCATATTCTCTTGACCATATCCGCCGCCGCCACCACCCGCAATTTTTATTTCAGAATTTCGCTGTTGTTGAAGCTGTTCGAGGGATACAGAACCTACTTTATCAGGAGTATAATTATCTGGTGGAGTTTCGATTTTATCGATAATATCTATTGTAGCATAATTATACATCTGACGCATGCCACCATTCCCCTTTGCGGATAATTCATCGGCGCTTTGATCCAAGAAACTAAAATTATCCGATGCAACACCAAATCCACCCATACTTTCTCGACCAAGCGAAAACGCATTCGGTTCGCCGTTAAAATTTGTAGCTGCTGCATTCAAAGCCGCGTCCTTTGGCTGAAAATGCTGGAGAATCTGATCACCATAAAGTACTTGATGTCCTTTATTCAACAGCAATAATGCAGGAACCCGATTCACCTGTGGCGGCAATAGCACCTTCTCACCCGATTCCGTTATAATATGCCAGCTTGATGGGCCAGAACGAACACGTTTATCTATACATAAAAAATGAATATCGTCTTGAAGACGTGATTTAGATAATGTTGTTAAAACCGCCTTTGATTTATCACAGTGATTGCTATAATAAATTATACACGACATAGTTTATCTTATTCGCGATACTTAATAATTATTATTAGTATTTATATATTATTTACACGCGTTTGTCTTTGAAAATATGCATTTTATAAAACAATATAACAATAAAATTGATATAATAATATAAACAAAATATAAATAGAACCATCTGGGATTAATTACAGCGTAGTTGTTATTTCCGCCTAAATCTTATCTATTTCTACCAGAATCTCTGTATTTTAAATTAATTTCAAAATTCGATGTCGATGTCTAGTCAACAAGGTGTACTTAGTTCGTCGGGAGCTGGTGCGGCACCGATTCATTCCAGTAATGTGGTATCCAAATATATTCCACGTCTTGCGTCTAGGACAGACGAAAATGGAGAGCTTCGATTTACGATCGATCGTATTAACGTGAGTTTAGCAAATGCACTTCGCCGTATTATTTTGTCGGATATTCCGACATTAGTGTTTCGCACGTTCCCTTATGCGGAATGCAAAGCGTCGATTACTACGAACACTTCGCGTATTCACAACGAAATCATCAAACAGAGATTAAGTTGTATTCCAATTCACATGAAGGACACGGATTTTCCGTATAAGGAATACGTACTTGAAGTAAATGTGATTGCTGATGGAAGTGAAATAAGGTATGTTACTACTAAGGATTTTAAAATAAAGAATAAATCAAGCGGAAAATACCTCACGGACGTTAAGGTTCATGAGATTTTTCCGCCAAATCAGATTACCGGTGATTACATCGAGTTTATGCGCTTGATGCCGAAGACGACGGAATATAGTGAAGGAGAACAGTTGACGCTGACTTGTGAATTTGATGTTGGGACAGCCAAAGAGGACGGCGCGTTTAATGTCGTATCTACATGCGCATATAGTATGACGATGGATCCATCTATGATGGACGAATCATGGCGTTTGAAAGAAGCCGAACTTGTGAAGGACGGTCTTCAGATCGGTAGCAAAGAAATGGAATCCCAAAGGAAAAATTGGTTATTATTGGACGCGCAAAGATTGACAAAAGGTGACAGTTTTGATTTTGTTATTGAGACGGTGGGTGTCTATTCGAATAGTGAGATTGTGTCAAAAGCAGCGCAAATTATGATCAATAAGTGTATGAAGTTTATTCAGGATATTGAAAGTGGTGAAAATCACGTTATTCCTACGGTATCTACAATTCAGAATGGTTACGATATTGAGTTGAAAGGTGAAGATTATACACTCGGAAAGGCTCTTGAATTCTTTCTTCATGACAAGCATTATGCTGAAGATCAGACGATTACATATTGTGCATTTCGAAAGGTGCACCCTCACAATCCGGACAGTATGATTCGAGTTGGATTTGCAGAGAAGGTAGGAACAGATGAAGGTATTGTTGGCGAGTATATCACTACTTGCGCGCGAGATGTGATTTCGGTGTTTGAATATATTCGCGATCAGTTCCGTGAGTATTAAAGATAGAAATATTCATAAAAAAAGTGTTAGTATCTCAAATAAAGCACATAATTATATTGTCACTTACATTACATTACATTACATTATATTATTTACTTTTTTTCTTGGAAACTGTGGACATACGAGGCGACGTTATTAGGCCGAGTGTTGTTTTGATGGCGAACCCATGCTCCTGTTGAAGAATCGTTCGTCGATGGTCTTATAGCATGCAGGGTTTCCGATCCGAGAAATGAATGGACGACCGCGATTTGCGAGTATTGCGTCATCGGGGTTCAGAGGGGCGATCTCGAAATCGGTGCCTTTGGTCAAACGGAACAGATCCGTAAATGCGATCCAACTCATGATTCCCCATGCGGCTTGTGAAATGCCACAGAGGTCTTGAAAGCATTCGACGACTTCTCCGCGATTGGTGTCCGGGAACTCAGAGAAGTGTGAGTATAGTTTAGAAACGCAGAGATTTCCAGCAGATCGTTGAGCTCCAACTGTTGATGCCGAAAGTGGCTTGTCGGCTGTCGTCATGGAATTCACGACATGATGTTCAAGGCCGACACGCGCACATAATGCGCTGAATGAACGCATCAGTTGACCACTTCCGACGAGAAGGGAGTCGGCCAATTGATTTTGGCTGGATAAAACAGCATTCCTGGAAAGAGACGGATCAACCGGGGTCGATTCTGATCGGCATAATGCAGATGGTGTGGCATCATCTTCGAAGTTGTCGTCATCGCCGTCACTATCGCTGATGCTTCCACCGAGCTCATCGCCTGCCTCGATGTCGGAGCGCCCCCAGTTGAGATCTTCTTGTTCTTCGTGGTACCTGCGCGCGATAAGTGAAATCATTTGAATGCCCCTGTTCAAAAACGTGAGTTCTTTAGCAAACATCTCGGCGAATGCAGCATTCTTTTTGGCGAAGTCAAATGACGATTCGTTCGGTATTTCGGCTGATTGATCTTCTGCTGCTGCCGCTGCAGCAGCAGCTTGTTCGGGGGCTTCGACGGCAAATTCGGGACCGCAGACAGATTTGAAAAGTGGGTTTCCGGTTGCGATGTTTTCACGCATCATAACCGTATAGCTGAGAAGATCGTATTTCAATCCAGATTTGTCGGTGTAAAGACCAGGGAGACCAGACCGCGCAGAGGTGAAATTACCAGAACGGAGAAAAGCGAACATGCTATTGATAAGTTTGTAAAACGGTTGACGGATAGAAACGCTGATGTATACAGATGACTCAAAAAATCATTTCAATTTTTTTTAGATTGATACAGAGTCAAGTTTCATTAAAAAAAATAATTTTATAAATTTTAGAAATTATAAAATTATATAAAGTATATAAAGTATATAAAAATTATAAATATCAAAATAAGTAATATTACAAATATATAGTGATAAAATGCCAGTATTCGATTATTCTGGACAAGATAAAACAGGGATAGATTTTTCAGGTGTAGACTTAAGTGGTTCTAATTTTACAAATACAATTGCGACAAATGCAAATTTTACGAATGCGATAATAACGAATGTTACATTTAAAAATACGCTAATTGTTGGCGCAACAATATCAACACTATTGTTTAGTAATTTACAAAAGGGACAATTATTGGTTCGATCTGCGAATAATGGTATTGCTGCAATAAATACGCTTACAAGTTTGACAAAAAGCGAATTTAGCTTAATACAAACAACCATTAGTCCGTATAGTATAACGACAATACAAACCGTATCTGTAAAATTGCCAAATGTGCAAAACCAGGTCACATTTACACCGTCAATTACTGAGTTGGTAAACATATATATAGCTACAAATCAGTCGGTAAATATTAATGGATTATATACATTACAATCAACAGGAACAATAGTACAAGATGTTTTAAACGGAAACGTAACCGTAAATTATCTTAAATTTGGTTCTATACCTTATCGAGTATTATTAGGTGAGGGCATTATAGCATTAATACCGCTTGATATAAACGTTTACAAAGTAAATAATAGCGGTATAGGTGATATTATATCAATTGGTGCATTTTCTGGGGCAACAGGACCGACGGGTCCAACTGGAACTTTCGGTCCGACTGGTCAAGCAGGAGTTGCAGGTGTAACTGGACCGACAGGTCCAACTGGACCAAAAGGTGCAACTGGACCAGCACCATCGTATGCATGGGACTCGTCGGGTGTAAATATTTACTATAATTTGGGGAATGTAGGTATTAATACATCGAACCCGGCGGCGCTTTTAGATGTAAATGGAAAAGTTCAAGCAGTAATATTTAATACGGTTTCAGACTATCGAATTAAGGCCGATGTTAAGAATTTAATGAACAAAACGATCGACGATATTCGACCGGTTGAATACTATAATACAATTTCAAATCATATTGAATATGGTTTTATTGCACACGAACTTCAAGCGATATTTCCTGAATTGGTGAATGGTATAAAAGATAATCCGAATTATCAAAGTATTAATTATACTGGATTAATTGCGATTATTGTTAAGGAGCTTCAAGACATAAAGGCGAAATTGTCTAATAATGGTGCCCCATAATCGTAACAAAACCATGAAATACGATATTTAAATATGAGCATATCGTAATATTGTTGATGTTTATTATATAATATAGAATATATATTGTTATATTATATACAATAAATGACTGATAGTAGTGGTAATATCAGCGAAAATACAGGTGGTGGTACTACTACTAGTGACGACACCACTACCAAATTACTTTTAATCGATCATCGTATTAAAGATATCGATGTTATAATTAATTCAACAAATGAAAATACGTATTGCTTGGTGTTTAACTATTATCATGATACATATGATACGATTCTCTCGAAACTCCGATTTTTAAACAATAAAAATAGGTATATGCTCGATCATTTTTATTATGAGGAACCTATCCCGCCGACTCAAAGGGACGCGTCCGGCAACCATTGCACCCCATGTGATGATTTTGATATGGAATCATTTCAATTACTGCCATCGACACTCTATGCTGAACATCTCTCGTATACGATGTCGCAACCAGAGAAAGATGCATCGGGAACGCCTATAACTACAGCATGGCCATTTTATTCTGAAAGTTCAAACATTCGAAAAGATCCTGTATTTTTTCAAAGGTCAAAAATGAACACGGTAGTTGTTCCGTATGAAAGAGACGTAACAGCCGCCGACGCAAGTGGCAACGAACTTACACTTATAAGTTCGAGTACTATTAGTTACGCTGCTCGCCCACTTCTCTATGTGAATAATTTAGATGCGATTTATAATTTGGCAAAAGATGCGAATGAAGTCTCAACAATACCACTAGCATTTAATACGATTGGTGTAATTCAACATGCAATCTTCAACGAAGCTGGCTATAAATTATTGAATAGTGTATTGTTAAAAGCACAGATATCGGAGGTGGAGAAGAAGGACCCACAATTAGAATCATGGTTATCTTTTGCGACGTTTATTCAAGACTTAAAAACGATATACGGATTGACTACTCTTGATTTAATGGCGTGTGCATTATATGCGGATCCAGATTGGAAATATATTATAGATACTCTGGCTGTTCAGAAAAATATTACGATTCGCGCTTCTAACGATAATACGGGTACAGCACTTGATGGTGGAAACTGGGTACTTGAAACAAATAATGTGAATTTAACAACCGTATATTTTACACAGGATATTTATTCATGGAAGTATGTACTTGCAACATATGTTGATAATCGGTTTTATGCCTTACAATATAACAATAGTATGTACGCCAATCGAGGATATGATTCTAGGTTACAAATTGCGGCGGGATCAAATAGCTTCACTATTGAAGCATGGTATTATGAAACAACATCTCAATCGAACGCGACGATTGTGGATATGGGTGACTACAATTACACATTTCAAATAAACACCGGCGGAGGTGGCGGTTTGAACCTGTATAATATTTCGACGGGGTGGATTATGGCCACATCTGTCACTATTACGCCGGGCCGATGGACTCATGTTGCCCTTACAAGGTCGGGTTCGTCATTCAAATTTTATACCGATGGTATTGAGAGACAAACCATTACAAATTCTACAAGTTTATATTCAAATAATAGCACATTCGCGATTGGAATGCAAAGTCCTGACAGTTGTTCATGTAACTTCCAGAAAACCGACTCCGTATTATATGATATACGTTTATGGAATGTTACAAGAACCGCTTCTCAGATTCGAATGTACCGAAATAGAATTTTACCAACTAATACAAGTGGTCTTGTTGCGAATTATTTATGTAATGATAATACTGGTACATTTACAGATAGAGTAAACGCATTAAATGTTACGATCCAAAATTATAATTCGGCACGATGGAGTAATGCGGCGGTTACTATTCCAAATATTGGGTTTTTAATTAATGGTGGGTATTCGCTGACTACGTACAATAGCTCTGCTCTAAACGGATTATCACATTTTGGAGAGATGACGTATACTGATTTTTCAGGTGTTAATTTTACTGGTGTGAATTTATCAGGTATGGATTTAACTGGATCTAATTTTACAAACTGTAATTTCACGAATGCGAATTTTACGAATGCATTTTTAATTGATGCAACACTAACTGGGGCAAATTTTACAGGCGCCAATATGACAAATGTAGTGTATACTAATGGGACATGTCTTCAGTTTGATGGTGCGGACGACTGCGTGAACGTAGGAGTTCCTGCGTGGACATATTCTACGCAGTTTCGCACGACGATGACTGTTGAGTGCTGGTTCAAGACAACAGATACGAACAATCAAAAACTATATACTACATTAGTTGGACGAAATGTAAGCGGTGGTGTTTCATCTACATCTCAATTTTCAATATATATGCTAAGTACAGGAGAAATCGGTTTGGGATTAACGAATGCAGCCGACACAGGATCATATCATACAACAACAGCAACCTATAAAGATACTCTTTGGCATCACGTTGCAGCCACATATGATTCAGCGAGCGGTACGAAGATTATATATGTCGATGGTGTTTTATCAAGAACAGATGCGGTTCCAGGCGGATTTGGCTTGTTATCAAATAACAGTACAGTAAAATTGGTTTTTGGAAGCGACGCTCATACTATCGATTATGGTAGTTCACTCGGTCAATTCCGCGGGTATTTGTCCGATATTCGTATCTGGAATGTTGTGCGTTCGGCAGCGGATATTTCGAATAACTTTCGGCAACGCTTGATTGGAAATGAAACTGGATTGGTTGGATATTGGAAACTAAATCAAGGATATGGAACCGGTTGGGGGTCGTATTCCACCGCATTAGATAATACGAGTAATCGAAGTCATGGAACATTAGTGGGTTTTTCAAATCCATCAGCAAATTGGGTTCTTTCCGGATTATCATTTTCTCCAAGAATTTCTAATATAACGTTGGGTCCAAAAAATGGTGTATATAGCTTTATAGACAGTTCATTTTCATTTATTGATCCCAGTTCGAATAGTCGGGGTGATTTTACATATGCAATAAGCTCCGGTGCTGTTGCTACGATAAGCAACGGTGCAGCAACGACGAAAACTGTATTTTCAACATCAGGGTCAAACTTGGTTACGACGTTGTCTCTATTTGAATTTCCAGAAATTGCATCTCTTGCAAGTTGGCAGATTGATCTTAGTTTTACGGTGACTGGAGGGACTGGGACATGGCGTGCGTTGATCGGTGATATGTATAATGAAATCAATTCATGTGGTTGGGGAATGTGGGTTTCTGGATGGTCTGGGTATACTAGAATTCATTGGAGTTGGCAATCCGGAACAGTAACACCTGATACAATAACTGTTAATTTAAACACTCCGTATGTGCTAACTGCGGCACAAACTGGTGGTGTTATAACAATGACACTACAGAATTTGTCTGGAACGTATAATACTATTGCTACGGTGACTGATACTACTTCTTCTATCAGCAATCTTGTTGCTTTGTATAATTTTGATAGTAATGCAAATGACTCGTCTACTAATGGCAACCACATTACAAACGTTAGTACTGTAACATATAATGTGATAGATAATATACGAGGGTCCGGTGCTGCCTCATTCAACGGAAGTAATTATTTCGAACGTGCAAATGATGGGCGGTTCTCGCCAGATAATTTTACTGTTGCTTTCTGGTTAAAACCGGTAGCGACTAGTGGAACTTTTCAATCGATCGCGTCATGTCGGAATGGTTTTAATCTTACAGGATGGATGATTTATATAAATGGGAATAATAATTTAGAGTTTATAACCGGTAATCAGGGGTCGGTGTGGAGTTACGGTTACGATGATATTTATTCTGGTATTGGATCTATAAATACTTGGGTTCATATCGCATTTACCATGACCAAATCTACAAATACAGTTGTTGCATATATAAATGGGATTTTCAAAATAACCTTTACTAGATTATACTCAAATAATACAGCATATCCTTTACGTATTGGTGCAGGGGCAGACTTTACACCTGCTGAATTATTTGTAAGAAATGGAACGCTTATAGATGATTTCCGGTTTTACAATAAAGTGTTATCGGCTTCTGAAATAACTACTATTGTTTCTCCGGTTAGTAGCTTAGTAGCTTCATACAATTTTGATAGTAATGCGAATGACTCATCGGTAAATGGAAATACTCTTACGAATGTAGGGGCGGTGACCTATAATACAACTGATTATAAGCGAGGAACAGCTGCTGCATCGTTAAACGGAAGTAATTATTTTGAAATTTCGAATAATGGTCGGTTCTCACCAGATAATTTTACTGTTGCTTGTTGGGTGAAACCTGTAAATAGTGCCGGAGATTATCAAACAATAGCATCATGTCGTAATAATACAGCCGGCAGCTTAGCAGGATGGATTATTTATATAAACGTAAATAATAATTTAGAATTTTGGACCGGTAGTGGGCCAAATTGGTATGGGGCTGAATCTTTGTTTTCTGGATTAGGAACTTTAAATACATGGGTACACCTAGCATTTACGTTTACAAAATCTACGAGTACGCTTGTTATGTATATTAATGGTCATTTGTTCACGACTGTTTCATCAAGGACATACTCAAATAATACAATCAATAATTTACGTATTGGTGCAGGCGCGAATGAAGGATCACCAGCATACTTCTCTCGAAACGGCACTCTTCTTGACGATTTTCGTTTTTACAATAAAGTGCTAATTCCGTCCGAGATAAACTCTCTTGTTTCAGAATCATCATATAGTTCATCATTTAGTACGGGGGGTAACGTTATCGGAAAAGGTCCGGTAACAATTGGTGGTTGGCGCTTGAACAGCGGGGAGAACCTTCCAGGAACAATTTCATACGTGAATGTCTCTGTCCCGACTAATCAACGTGTTGTCACGCTCGCATCTTCCACCGGCGGAACTCCAGCTACCATTACTGGTACTCAAGCATACTTTTCGGAATTTTCTACAGGTACAAAAACCGCGAGTTTGACTGTTGGCGTTAGTACAATATTAACAAACTTTAATACGATAACCAAGACTTTTGGCGACGCATCATTCAATCTGGTAGATCCATCATCAAATAGTGTGCTTGATTTTACATATTCAAGTAGCAACACTCAAGTAGCAACCATCGTGGGACGGGTTGTCACTATTATTGGTCCAGGAACAAGTACAATTACGGCAATTCAAGGAGGTTCTACTATTACAGCATCTTTAATTGTTGCATTTGGTAATTTAAGTTCGATTAGTACAAAAATATTAGATGGTCCATTTGTATTACCGACGCCAATTTCAAACGTAGTGACTACTTATGGTTCTACATGGAATAAGGTAGGATCAGATATAGTTGGAAACGTAACTGGTGATGAAAGCGGGACGAGTCTAAGTATATCAGCAGACGGTACGGTTGTTGCTATAGGTGCAAGGTCGAATACCAGCAATCGTGGTACTGTTCGCGTGTATAAATATAATAATGTTAGTTGGACACAAATGGGAAGTGACATTAATGGCGAGGCCTCTTCTGATTATAGTGGGCAAAGCGTATCTCTTTCCGCAAATGGAACTATTGTTGCGATAGGCGCAAATTATAACGATGGTGCCAGTAATTTACGTCCAGATAGTGGGCATGTGCGCATATATGAATTTAATGGTTCTAGTTGGGTTCAACGCGGTGGCGATATCGATGGAGAAGCCAGCTCCGATCAGAGTGGAATTAGTGTTAGTTTATCCGAAGATGGAACCGTTGTTGCTATAGGTGCAATAATGAATGATGGTTCTGGAAATCTATTATCCAATAGTGGCCATGTCCGAGTATATAAATACAACTCTTCAAAATCAGCCTCTCAGCTTACGAATCAAGATCTATCGACATTTGGACCTGTTGGATGGGATCGACTTGGTGCCGACATAGACGGAGAAGCGGTAGATGACCAGAGCGGATTTAGTGTCAGTATATCTGCAAATGGAACCATTCTTGCTATTGGCGCAATTTTTAATGATGGAACGAGTGGAACTGTAAATACCGGCGATAATCGCGGACACGTAAGGGTATATAAATACAACTCAACCAAAACAAACCCTCAACTCACAAATCAAGGTCTTTCGACATATGGCCCTGCTGGTTGGGACCGACTAGGAAGTGATATTGATGGTGAAGCCGCTACCGATCAAACGGGATTTAGTGTTAGTCTTTCATCAGATGGATCTACCGTGGCAGTTGGTTCACCTTTTTATGATGCAGGCGGAGTTTCTAACGCAGGCCGAGTGCGTGTATTTGCATGGAATGGATCTTCGTGGGTTCAACGTGGTGGAAATATCAACGGTCTGAATATTAGTGAAAATCTTGGAGATAGCGTAAGTCTTTCGGCAGATGGTATGAATCTCTCTGTTAGTTCGTTTATGAAAGTCGTAAATTATAATTACAACCTCACTACAACTACGTGGACTCAAATTGGGACAAATATTACAGGAAATACTATAACAAACGTATCCATACTAAAAAATAGTTTAAATTATAGTCCGTTAGTATATCTTGACGGAACAAATACAAGTTCATATAATGGTTCGACCTGGACGAACTTGGGTTCGCTGGGTGGGAATGCATCTACATCTACTAGTAGTATGAATTTATCAAGTTTTTATAGTGCGTTAAGTCCATATTTGTCAGAATTTAAAAACTCTAATTTTTATGAATATACATTAGATGGTAACGATTACTACATTAGTGATGGTGGTAATGATATGTTCGATGGCGGAAACTATACTCAAGTACGCGTAGATAATAACAATTCAGGTAATTTAAGTTATAGTCAGACGACCGCTACAAGTACAACTTTAAATGGAAAATCGGTGGATATAATCAGTTTGGGTTATACACGCCCCCTTACTATGCTCGCTTTCTGTTCGCAAAGAGCAAATTTTGGTATGGCAAAATACGGAAATATCGGTGCAGATGGAGGTGGGTCTCAATCATCAAGTAATGTATATACCGGTTCAGTAGTTAATGGTTATACTGTATACGCATGGGTACGTGTAATTTATAATGCGTGGGATCCATCTGTTGGTGATTTATATTTTGTATTAGGTAATAGCTCAACTATATTTTATAACAGTACGATGAATACATATGCAGACGCGAGTACCGATGGAGGAACTTCGTATATGACGATGGATTGTGAGAAAGCGGTTGCAGGAACGATACTGCTTTCAAAACCAAGCGGCACGTTTATAACAGTACAAGAGTGTCAGGCCGTTCTTACAAATTTAACAAGTAGAGCTCCAAATCCTAATACAAGTACTCTAACTTTTGATGCAAATGATAATGGAGGTGCGTTTATTTTTAATGGTTCAACTACTACTGCTACATTAAACGTCCCAAGCACCACTCTAACTAGCTTGACATATGTTGCTGTTGTGAAAACAACTGGATCGAATATGGGTTGGGCATCGGTTATAGATTTCGGTAATGATAATCTGTTATTTGGCACTTCTGCTAATGTTATAAATTTCTATAATCCGACTGTTAATTCAGGTTTTACATTAACTGCTGGTGTATGGTATTTTATTGCAGTTACTATTGCTACGAACGGAAATATTGTTTTTTATGTAAATGGTGTATCTATTTATTCGTCAGCAGGTACCGCAATCAACCGAACAAATTCGGTTTGGGGTATAGGTCATGGAGTACCTAACAGCGAACTGTGGAGTGGTAGAATATCATCTATTGCAATTTATAATCGAGAGTTAACTTCTGCCGAAATTATTAGCTTATATAATTCTTATGAAATTTATAAAGTAAGTATTTCATCGCAAGGAAATATTCTCGCAATCGGTGCGCGCGAATACGACGGAACTACTGGAACGTCAACGAATATTGGAGCAACCCGTATTTATAAAATAGATACTGCAGGTAATTACACCTATGCAATTAACAATACCGCAATTGCAGATATATGCGGAAATATCGTTTTACCAAAATCGACGGGATCAACTACTCTAACCGTAACTCAGTCGGCATCTGACACAAACACAAGCAAGAGTGCAACAATCCCATTTAGAATTAGTAATATAACGCCGACATTATCCAATTTTAATGCGATAATAAAAAACCTAGGTAATTCTCCATTCATTTTGGACGATCCATATTCAAATAGCATAGGCACATTTACATACACGAGTAGTAATACAGCAGTCGCAACGTTGGTTACTACGAATACAACAATTAATGCACTTCATTTTGATGGAGTAAATGATACGGTCGTATTATCGTCATATCCCGCATTAAATTCTACAAATAAATTAACAATAGAATCTTGGGTTTATATAACAAGTTATACTAATACTAAATGTATTATCACCTTAAATAATAATTCAACATTAGAAATACTATCAGATGGTAAAGTAAGTTTCTGGGTATATTTAGTTGGTTCTGGATGGTTGAATCTAGTTTCAGATTCGTCAGTTCCATTAAACTCTTGGGTATACATAGCAGTAGTTAAGAATGATGATGGATTTAACAAAATGTATATTAATAATACACTTGTAAAAAATGTAGCCGATACTACTTCGGGATTATTTGGTTCTTGTATTGGTGCAAGTATTGCCGCTAATGCACTAGGCGGTTCAAGTTACTCTAATATTAGTATATCTGAATTTAGAGTATGGTCGATTGCTAGAACATTCAATCAGTTAATAAGTAATTTTAATAGACAAATTAGTAGTAGCGAATCAGGACTCGTTATATATTATAAATTTAATCAAGGAACTGCGAATGGGAATAATAGTGGATTGACTACGCTGACCGATTCTACAAGTAACAATTATCATGGAACATTACAAGGATTTGGATTATCTGGAACAACAAGTAATTGGATTACTGGTATTACGCGCACTTCGACAACCGTTAGTATTGTTGGATTGGGTACTAGCACACTAATAGCAACACAAGCAGAATCTAGACAATACTCAGATGCATCTATTAATACGGTTCTAACAGTAAATAGTGGCATTCCAATTATAAGTGATTTTGCGACATTAAATACATTCAACGTAAGTTATAGTATAAGCCCTCTTATATTAGTAAAACCTACATCAAATAGTGATGGAGCATTCACATATTCTATTAATGTCGACGCGTCGAATATAGCAAGTGTAGTAGGGTCAGTTGTAACACTTAAGGCAGTAGGAACTGCTACTATTACTGCGACTCAGGAAGCATCTGGTAATTATACTAGCGGATCTACATCAGCAATACTTACGATTTCATTAGGAACACCGATATTGCTACGTAATGCGCCATATTCATCTGCAAATATAACTAAAAATTATGGAGATGGTCAGTTTACATTAGTAGCAAGTAGTGATAGTAGTGGTGCAATATTATATTCGAGTAATACGCCATCGGTTGCAAGTATAAATTCGTCAACTGGTGTAGTAACTGTTGGTGTGTTGGGAACTGCGACAATAACGGTTTCACAAGCAGCAACGAATAAATATAATGCACCGTCCAATATTACATGGGTCGTTGATGTATCGCGCGGAAATATTCCGATGACAGGAATGCCGTCAACACTTTCGGTGAACATAACAGCGTTGCCGTTTACATTAACAGCAACTGGTGGAAATGGTGCTGCGATAACATACTCAAGTAATAACACGGCACTTGCATCGGTCAGTGATATTTCTGGGGTTGTTACATTAAAAGCACCCGGAACAGTTTCGATAATTGCAACACAACAAGCAACAGCATTATATAATTCCACGACGCTTGCGACAGTTGTTACAGTAGTTGGTGGTGGTTCGTTATTGGCTGGTCAAGTAGTTAGTACATCAAGAAACTTTTCGGGTATGGATTTATCTGGTGTATCGTTTGCCGGTTCTACCATTTCGAATATTTCCTTTGTAGGAGCATCTATTGCTTACGGTAATCTGAGTGGTGCAATTATCGTGAATACTGATTTTACAAATACAAATATATATGGTGCTAATATTACCAACGTATCATTTACACAAATCCAAAAGATTCAGTTGTTGAAAAATCCGAATAATCGAAATATTAGCGGAATCCAACTTACTGAAGTAAGTGGAAATACAATTTCACCACTTGTTCCACAAAATTCGCAATTATTAAATGTAGAAAATTTCGGAAATTTATCTTTTAAGATAGTTCTTCCGTTTACATCACCGTCACCGACGACATTATTAGCGAATTCCACAATTTCTGATGTAAGTGGTGCATTTTATATGCCAATTAATGATAACGAATATTTTCAAATAAATAATGTAAAGTATTATGTAAGTAATTCTTTAGTAAAAAATTACAGTACTAACGAAACAGTCGAACTCGTAGCAAGCGAGGGTAAGTATTTTAAAGTGTACGCAGGATCATTTGCAGGTGTTCAAGTCGACTTGAATACCTTTACGGTAAAAAATGTCGGTCTGGGTAACTTAATGCAAAGTAATTTTAATCGTTTATTTATTCTTGATCTTTCAAGTGGATTACTTACGGGTTCTAATGGTTATTCATTTACGAACAATACATTTAGGATTCCTTATCTTACATGGGATTTTGATAATTATGAATATGACATAGAATTACAGATTACAACAAACTATACAGGTGTTGCACCATGGGCAAATATGTATTGGTCTATCAATTCAGATGATTCAGGAGGAACACGTTATTATAACACATATCAAGATGTATTAGCTAACGGAACTGGCGTTTCGGGAATAAATAATAGTGCATATGTTCATAATTTGCAGTCAAGTAATAACATTATTCAGCATTATTGTAGAATGAAATTATACAAAGTGGGGGATTTATTTACGACTCCATTTGCAACACAACTTCCGAAGCTTGTATTGGATAGTACAACCACATCAACTGCATTAACTGGATCAACCACATCGGGTGATGTTACTAGTGGGTGGACGAGTAGATCGATGAGTACATATACGAATTCTACTACGTATAATGCTTGTACCGTAGACTTTTATGTAAATGGAACGGGTTGGACAACCAATTCACAGTGTTATTATAGGTTAAAACAGAGAACCCGATAAATTAAGGGATAATTCTATATTCAAATCGGAATATTCAAATCAGAATATTTAGGAATATGAATATAGAATTATCTATATCAAATAAACTTAAATGCAATATCAAGTAATATATTAAATACTAATACACATTTGACTAGAGGAATTGAACCGATATAATAATTCATGATAAGTCAAGCCGAATTTAAAGAATTATCTGATTCCTTGACTAAGGAGTTAGAATCGTTTTATGTCCCGGAGGGAGGTTCGTTTCAGATTCCTGGAGAGGTAGCTCGTTTGCGAGAGCTTGTGGAGCGTAGAAAACCGAAATCGATTATGGAGATCGGGTTTAATACAGGTCATTCGGCGCTTTTGTTTTTAGCAATAACTCCGCCAGAAGTGAAAGTTGTGAGTTTTGATCTTGGAGAGTATGCGCATGTTTTTGTTGCAAAGAGATTTATAGACAAACGTTTCCCAGAAAGACATACATTAGTTACGGGGGATAGTACAAATACAGTTCCTCATTATGAAGAGCAGGTGGCGCATCGTATGAATTCAAAAAACCCGCCCCCACTTACATTTGATTTTATTTTTATTGACGGTGGTCATCAAGGCGATATTCCTGAAAAAGATATATTAAATTCATATCGATTGGTAACAGATGAAACAAACGTTGTTGCAATAGATGATATATCACGTGATCCGTCGAGGCAGATGCATTATACGATTCAGCCTACAAAGGCATGGGGCGATATGATAAATGCAGGAATTATTCGTGAGGAGGGTTACGACGATTATTTTGAAAATGGTAGTTGCCCAGAAGGGTGTAATGCACGTGGTCTTGCATGGGGATCTTATATAATTCCGGGTGCTTCGACTGGTTCGACAGCTATGTCAAAAACGAATATAGATAACAAAATTGATAAAGTACGAATTATCCAAACCAATATTAAGAAGCTGCGATATACCCAAATCCAGAATGAATATAAATATATGGATCGTTCGCAAATGGTAATAGAGATAGACAGGTTGTATCACCGTGAAAAGAACTACGAAAAATTGGTAGCATTATCAGATTTGTATCTTGAATATTTCGAAGATTTTAATAAACGTGATACAAACTATATCCGTTTTTATCGTGCTGGTGGAAATTTTACAATTAATACAGAAGCAGCCATAAGGCAATATGAGGAAATAATAGACTCACCGGCACCTGGTCCTACAGCAGAGCCAGATGAATTTCCAGATCATATCCGGTTTTATTCGATATGTAACGTGGGTTTATTATATCCAAAAGACATCTGTTCGGAAATTCCTAAGATAATCCATATTTTATTTTTTGGCGAGACCGAATTTTATAATTTTCATCATAGATGTCTTCATTCGATGATGCAATATATGCCGGATTATGAGATATGGATCCATAATTCGAAAGAGCCAGAGAACAATAAGTATTGGAATAATATAAAAAAGCAGAAAAATGTCAAGATAATAAAAATTGTTGTGCCGCAGCATTTTGACGGGTTCGAATTGAAGCATTTTCAGTATAAGGCAGATGTCGTACGTTTGGAAGTGTTATATAATCATGGTGGAGTATATTTAGATTTGGACATGATTATTGTAAAGCCGTTTCACGAGGTGTTTCAAAGTGGTCATTCTTTTTATATTAGCAAAGAAAGACAGGGGCATGATTGTCTGATTAATGCATTTTTGGCGTCAAAACCGAAGAATGAATTTTTAAAAATATGGCTCAACGCGTTTAAATCGGGGCTAAGGCTGGGAATATGGGCACATCATATTCGTGATTCAAATAAAAAATTGTTGGACGATCACCCACACTATATGCACAAGTATAAAATTAAACTGTTGGAGGGTAATGTATTTATGCCGCTACACTGGCAGGACACAGAGGCATTTTTGAGATCTGAAACAATACCCTATGAATTTCCGGCAGAATCATACGGAACGCATTTATGGGAGACGATATTGGGTGATGTGATGAAAAGGAATCTATTTTTAAATAAGCAAAAATTAGAACTTGCGATTTATAATGATAAAACAGAACTTTTTCATTTGGATTGTATAACAGATCGTTTGGTGATATCAAATGATTATTTTCATGATTTTCGAAATGATCAATTTGTAAATGAGTATATAACAAAGGGTGCTCGAAATGGATATTTTATAGAAATTGGCGCGTGTGATGGTATTGAATGTTCGTCGTGTTATTATTTTGAGAAGAATTTAGGTTGGAAAGGATTAGCGGTTGAGCCTGCGCGGATATATGCTAATAATATTAAGAAAAATCGTGCGAATCCAATATTTACGGCAGTTTCGAATGTGACATCTTCTGCATCTAATGGTATTGGTAACGGTGCAATATTTTATGAAAATGATGTTACTATGTTAAGTGGGTTGAAGGTGGCGTTGGAAAATAACAAATCTGGACAGGATTGGGCGCGAATCGGGCGTAAAGAATATGTTGTAGATACGATTACGTTATATGATTTATGTTGTCAACAAAATGCGCCAGATTATATTGATTATTGCGCGATGGATTGTGAAGGATCAGAATATGAAATTTTAGAGATGTTTTTCAAGGAGAACAAATTAAGCTATATAAAAAATACGGAGTTAACAACAGGTGGTGATAAAGGAGAAGATCCGCAAAATATTGGATTAGTTGTGACAAATAAAGTGTTTCATATCGATATGTTTAGTATTGAGATAAATGATAATTATAGTAAGATGAAAGAGTTGATGGAGAATAACGATTATGAAGAGATCGAAAATCCATTTTTGAAGATAATAACATTTAATGGTCGAGATATTACATGGGAGAAGTATTTTAAGAATAAACATGCGAGTTCGCCGCAGTATTCGAATCGAACAAACGAATCTTCTACGACATCACTTTCTACCTTATCTTCTTTGACAGATACGCCACATGCGCTGAATACTCCACCGCCGACATCTCCTAATACAGATAAAGATAAAGATAACTGTGTAAACAGAGAGATTATGAGTGGTGGTACGGTAGGACCAATATCAGCCAAATTTCTTATTTTGCCGCCATTTGCAGAAGAAATTGTGGCAATTTGCATCGAAGAGCGACCAGAAAGGATAAAATATGTGTCTAATCATTTGATGTCGTTCGGGTTAAAACATACATTATTGTTAAATAATATGCATCCGACAAATACGAAAGTTGGTTGCTTTCAGTCTCATATGAAGGCAATACAATATGCATATAATAGTAACTTATCATCGGTATTGATTGTTGAGGACGATATTGTTATACGTGAAAATATTACGGATCTTGCGTCTATTTCTTTACCGTTAGAAAACTGGGACATATTGTATCTTGGTGGAATATTAACAAAGTTTGATAAAATGGATTCAACAAATAAATGGGTAAGAGGGACGATATGGTGTAATCATGCATATTTAGTTAAGAAACACATGTATAAACCGATCTTAGATTTCGTAAACTCATATCCGGATATAAATGAACTAGAGTCGAAAAATATCGATTACATGTATACAGAATATATACAGCCAAAATACGATTGTTGGCTTGCGAATGAACAATATATCATTCAAAAGGAAGGATATAGTGAGATCGATTGTAGAGTAAAATGGGCCAATCAATTTGACTGGTCGACATTTTCGATGAAAGTTGTGTAATTCACACCGCGCGTGGCACAGCATAAATTATTCTAGGATTACAGTATCATATTTAGTACGATGAATATCGTTCTCAATATGCGCAGGTTCTTTTACAAGATTAAAACCTGCTTGATAAAAAGGGTGAGGGATACTATCAAAAACATCGATATAACCGCGAAAATCCATTTCAAGGATCCACATATCAAGTGGTGTTTTCATAAATAACGCGGTATCGGTCTCTACAGCTTCAAGTAATTTACGCGCTCCTCGTTGGCTTACCAAATAAGCGCCGGCTGTGCGGAATAATGGCGTATACCAGATATTTCGATCATTATGAATAACCGCTGAATTACGGTTCTTGCGTTTATATATTTTGTTCGACCATGAATACACATTTGAAAATGTGTAATATTTATCGAGAGATTCGCGTGTTATACCTTGATAGCCAAAATAAGAATTATTACTGTCGATATTATAGTCGGGGGTCCATTGTCCACCGACATACATGACGTCCCATAAAAAGTCATTTGTGATAGTTATATTATAAGAAGGTGTGACCTTATGTTCGAGAGATTGGATATCTCGGATAGTATCCGAGAAACGAGAAAGAGTATCTTGAGTAAACATAACATCATCTTCTAATACGAGTAGAGTGTTCGCGGTGGGATAATATGCATGAGAGTGCCATAAAGAATAATGACTCAACGAACAACCAACTTCGCCGAGTACACGCTGTTGACCACGGATTGTGTTTAATAATTCACGAAATTCTGGGTGTTGTTTATAATATGACGAGAGATTTTTACCGTCGATTGCAGGGAAACGTCGACACTGGTATTTGTTTTCAGATGTTGTTTCAAAACTGAAAGGCAAATTTTTATGAAGATAATCCATTCGGTCTGTGCGTCGATCCAAATTGATTATGGCTGTATCTACAAATCTCTCGAACATCACTATTTTAACTACAAGAAATACAAGAAATACAAGAAATACAAGAAATACGCGAACTATATTATTTAATATACGATATAGCGTTTGGTTTATGTTATTTACATGATATTTTTTAGATATAAAAATAGAGTGTTCGAGAGATTTATATATGTGTTTATAATATCTATCTGCAATTTTTGCCTTTAGGAAAACGAATTAAACCAAGTAGTATATACTATATACGCTTCTCTGTTTTTACTTCATATTCAATCACAATAATCTAACATTTAATCAATAATTTTATTAACTTGAATGACGACTGTAACTCATAAATCTCTCGAACAACCGATATCACAGCCGATATCACAGCCGATATCACAGCCGATATCACAGCCGATATCACAGCCGATAAATATCCAAGAAACCGCTGGTGCCTCACCTGTACAGGTTGTCACGACGACGACAACGAGGACTGTGTCCGAGCCATTATTAGACGAGGACGACAAGCGATTTGTATTGTTTCCTATACGTGATTCAGAAATATGGAACATGTATAAAAAGCAAGTGGATTGCTTCTGGCGTGCAGAAGAGGTGGATCTTTCGAAGGATATTTCACATTGGACGTCATTAAACGATGACGAGAGATATTTTATTTCGATGATTCTTGCATTTTTTGCGGCGAGTGATGGTATTGTCATGGAGAACCTTGCGCAAAGGTTTATGAGTGATGTACAATTAGCGGAAGCCCGAGCATTTTATGGGTTTCAAATCGCGATGGAAAACATACATTCTCAGATGTATAGTATCCTTATCGATACATATATAAAAAATGCAGAAGAGAAGGATCGTTTATTTAATGCGATAGATAATTTTCCGTGCATAAAAAAGAAGGCAGACTGGGCGATGAAATGGATTGGTGATAAGCGTAGTTCGTTTCATACGAGATTGATTGCGTTTGCGTGTGTGGAGGGGATATTTTTTTCAGGGGCGTTTTGTTCAATATATTGGATAAAAAAGCGAGGGTTAATGCCCGGATTAACGTTTAGTAATGAGTTAATCTCTCGAGATGAGGCACTTCATACAGAGTTTGCGGCGTTATTGTACACGAAGTTAACGAAAAAGATTCAAAAACATCGTGTATACGATATTGTAAAAGAGGCGGTGGAGATAGAGAAGGAGTTTATATCAGACGCGTTACCGTGTAGATTAATTGGAATGAATTCAAAGTTAATGAGTCAATATATTGAGTTTGTAGCGGATCGACTATTATTACAGCTTGGGTATGATAAGATTTATAATGCTGCAAATCCGTTTGATTTCATGGAGATGATTAGTTTGGCAGGAAAGACTAATTTTTTCGAGAGGCGTGTTGGAGAATATGCGTTAGCCGAGAAAACGGTTACTGATAATGTGTTTGATTTTAATGCCGAATTTTAATATTTTCGGTATGCACTAATTACATGAATAATGCGCGCATACCGAAATTTTGTCTTTTTCTGTTTGTAGCATTATTTGATGTATTTGGGCGCTGTAAAGGCAATACTATGTCTTGATCAGGTTGATTTTTACGCGTAAAAATATTGCCTTGTGGTTGACCAGTTGTTTCTCTTGTAGGGATATATGTTGGTATTGGTTGTACGGATCGAAACATTTGTTGTTGTGGTTGTTGTAGGTTATTATTATGTGAAAACGGAAGTTTTGGTTGAATTTGTGTAGTATAGTTAGGGCGATTAATTATAGTGGAAGTATGTGCTGTTGGATTTCTATTGTTAGCTACTAATGCTTGGACAGTTGAAACGGTATTTCGAGGAGTCTGATTTAGTTCATTAAAAAATGTGCTTTTTATTTGATTGATACTGTTGAGTCTACTCGTATTATTAACGCGGATTTTGCCGATACGATCGATAGTTTGTTCTTCAAAATATAAAGATGATGGTGAAACAAGAGAGTCGAAAGTTGTAACGTTGATCATATGCGAATCATCGGAAAATTGATAGTTTAAATTTTTGATTGTTGTTAAACCGTCAATATTGTCGGGTTCAAGTGTTGTAGCTAATTCATCTCTACAAATCAGTCGTTTTAATCCGTCTGCAAATTGAAGAATATTCATATCACCGAGTGGGAAGAATACGGTTCTGTCTATTTTCAAACCGACCTTTAATGCGCGTGCATTAATTAGATTGTCTTCACCACCCCAAGCCCAGAAATTTGGAAATCCGCTTGTTTTTTCGAAATCTTCGCCTGTGATCGAAAAAATACCGCCAAGTGCGAATTTAAATCCATAATAATGTTTAATTGTACCGTTTGTGGTATTGAAGTCTAAAATATTTTTATCATAAGGTAGTGTGTCGATATCATTAAATATCATGATTATATTCTTATAATCAGTTGGATATCTATATTTGATTGCTAAAAACCCAATATTCTTCATAGCACCGCGATTGAATGGGCGATTGTCGGTTTGGTGAACAAAATAATATGCCCATTCATCTTTCGGTGTATCTTCCATAATTTTTTGAATATATGTTGAAAAAAAAATACGATGTTGTTCTCTATTGCGATAAGGAATGATGAAAATGAATTTTGGCGCCTTAACGACGTTGCTTGAGGATTCGCCGATTGCAGAAGAAGACGATTCCATAATATAATATTAATAATAATGTACTATAAATTATTAATATTATATAATAACAGGATAACCGGATAAACAATATATAGGTTCATGAATCGGTCGTAGTCGTAGTTGAATATTTGCGCAAAATTACACCTGGGATCAGTTTTTCTCGCATTTCATAAAGTTTCTTAAAGCACTTATTAATAGTTACTTCGCTCATATCACTAATCCGATTTACATCTTTTTTGGTGATTGGTAATTTACATATATGAGCGACGAAGTAGATGATACCTGAAGCAATACTGTGGGGTGTATTTTCAGGAATAAGGTTATTTTTTTCAATATAAACTGCGATAAATTGACACAACTTGGTTAGTTCATCATTAACATTTAATCTGCTGCAATAACGATCGATAAAAGCTTCTGGTTTGGTTTTGCAGAATGCGGTTTTTTCAGAGTTTTCTAGATTTGATTCTAATTCGTTGATGATAGAAACCGCATTTTTACAGCCTTTTGTAGCGCTTGTATTATCTAAATTAAATATAGTTGCAATTTCCTTTGCAGTTCTTGGGCAGTTATGCATTTTACAAGAAATATAGATGGAAGCGCCAACTACGCCATCTCTATTTAAACTTCTAAATGTTTTATGTTCAGAAATTCGTTTATGAACTCGCAAAGCTTCGTCGATTATCATTTTTGAAATACCGTTATTTTGTGCGATTGTTGTGATTTTTTGAAACATGTCATATTGCGCCTTTTCTTTATATGGCATAGACTGCCATTCGGTATATCTACGAATCTTCATCATATCTTGAGAGTAAGAACCACCCTCGCACATAACCTTGCACCCATATGAAGATTCAACAAGTAAAGGATTGACTGGCATGCCACAGCGAGTTGGATCATTTATTTGGTTATCATCTGCGCCATAATAACGCCATTCAGCGGTTTGGTCGAGTGATTCGTCTGTATATATTATACTACAGGCCGGGTTTTTGCACGTGAGGAATCCATCATCTGTAAGTACAACATCTGCTGAACAAACATCGCAATTTTCGCGTATACTTGTTCTTCGATATAAACATTCGACATTTGTTTCTGGTTTGATAAATAATGTCGATAATTTCAGTCGTTTTTGATCACGTAGATGAAGTGCTGCTTTTTCTTTTTCTTTTTCGATATTATGATATTCTTCACTATTATTAATATGTGTAACTGCCTCCGCTGCCGATGCGGAAGACTGTTTGGGTGATGATTTTACGTCTGATGGAATATGTAGTGTTATATCAGAGTCATCATGAATCATGAACTCTTCCAATAATTCGGGTAAAAATTCTTCTTGAATCTTATTCCATAAAATCGATTTTTGTTTGTTTTTTTTTGTGGTTTTTGTATTATATTTTGAAGTACATGCTAATGTGGCTGCAGATTGTGTTGTATTTCGATGATGTCTGTCGATGGATTGCAGAGCTGGTGAGATAGACTTACATTTAGTTGCTTTTATACATGATTGAATGAATACGCCGTTACAAGACGTTAAATTTGATGTAGTCATTATACTAAATGATAGATTATCTCCCCCTTTAAATATAACATATTTAGTTTTCTTTATATCAATTTTCACTAGTAATAAATATTGTAATTATAACATCTATGTATAATTATTATTCACATAATGTAATTATATCATTATGTGAATAATGTAAATCGGTAATATTTAGTATTTTGAATATATATACAAATATATATATATACATACATACTATCATAATAAGATGGGAAATGGTGTTTCAAAATATAATGAAAATATGTCGATAGATAAATATGATAAAATGGCCTTGTATATAGATCTTATTGCGAATAAAATCATATTAAAAGAAGTAAAACAGAATTCTGCTTTGAATGATAGCGGAAGATGTTCGCAATTAATTATTATAACAAGTGAAATATTAAAACGTTTGCCATTTAGAGTTATATCTTATATGAATCGTAAAAGAAAAACATTTGGTAATGATTATGACAATTTTGCTGCATCGGAGCAAGTATTGATGTTGGATACACATTCGTCATCGATAAAGGAGAATGGTATGGACGAACCCGATACATATAAGAAAACGCAAATGTGTATCGGTATTGCCAGATTTTATGTGCAAGTCGGAAATTTATTTAACGCCATAATGTCTACGATTCGCCCATTTGACTATATGGGTGGGTTAAATAGCAATAATACTCCATATAATTATTGCGACTTATTAGCGAATAGTCTATTTGAAAAAGAAAATTTTGATAAATATACGTCGAGTAATTTGCATCAATATGTAAAAAAACAACGCGATATGAATCTAAAATTAGAGCGGTTAAAGCGTGATAATAAACATGAAGAAGAACGAATGTTTCCGTCGGTTTGTTCAGTATATGATAAAATAAAAGGACTACAGTCACACGGGTCATCGTCGTCGTCAAGTCGAAAACACTCTATATTTTCGTCCTTAGACCGTTTGTATCTTGATGTATTTCATGAAAGATCATATACCAATTCTAAGCCAGAGTTTATAGAAATGTCAAATAAGATGCTTCGCGAGATTTATTTACCAGACGTTCATACATTATATAAGAAAGTGACGGGTCGTGATGCAGGACCCGATATCCGATCATTTAGCGATATTCCATTTGAAATAGAGAATTCGTCTATTAACGAAAATTGCAATAGCAATACAAATGCACAACAAAACCCGAATACAACTAAATCGAGTAAAAATCTCGATAATGCTATTATAGTTGATGATAATCTACGAACAAATCAGTATTTCGAAAATTATCTATTGCATATTAAAAAAATGATATCGAAAACAAACCAACAACGTAGCGAATTAATTGAATTGTTAAACAAAGTATTTATTATAAATAGAAAATTAGATACAGAAATACGAAGAATACAAGATGAATTTGGGAAAGGAAATAAACGAATGGACGGAATGGAAGGAATGGATCGAAATGATGGAAATAACAGTTACTCGAGACATTTCCAAAAATATAGTATGTTACATAATTTTTTCATTAATCCAAATTTAACGGATAGTATGTTACAAGAACTAATAAATGAGGCAAGAATTAAAATTGTTCGAATGTATGTTTCATGTCAAGAAAATTTCGTTGAAGGGGTAAAATTGCTAGATGCATTACATAAAAATGCTCAATTGCGATTTGATACAAATTCTAGGCATGTTTCAAGTAATAATCAAGGAAATGCGCATGCCAACGGACATGGACATGGACATGGACACGGACACGGCAATGGTAATGGCCCACGTTCGCTAGATGATATGATCGATTTTATAAAAAATGCACTCGGTAATTTTAATACAGGTGTTAAATTTAGTCGATTAATGTATAAAGTAGATGAAATAATTAGCAATTCTATCAGTATTAAACAAACAAAACTTACTATGGCAAAGGAAAAGTTTGCTCAAGAATTATACGGTTATATTGAAAAAGAATTACATGCCAATAAAAATATTAATGATCAAGCTCAATCCATTCGTTTAACTGTTATGATGGACGATTTCAAGATAAAAATAAAAGCAATAACGGATAAGTAAATAATTGTCGGCACGCACAACTCTACTTCGATTATAATAATCTATTTTCTAATTTCTGAAAATATTCTTCATTATATACGAGATTTCCACTAGGACGATATGTATTTGTCGACTTGTATTCTTTCTTATCCGTTGTGCCCGACCCCATTCCTTGTGCAGCTGATCCTCCTCCTCCGTTTTCACCATCGGTACGCGAATTATATAATAACATATTTGGATCAGTTACTGTTTGTGGAGCTCGATTTCCATCGGATACAATCGCGCCTTTGTTACCATATTGTCCAAAAGAACCATTATCCAGATTAATTATTTTACCCTCTGCATCATACATGATGGGGCGTCCATACTCATCAATCGCAGTACCCGTCTTTTTCTTGAATTCTGTTCTTACATAATTTGGAACATAATGCAACCATGATATCAATAGTAAATTCGGGTGAGTATACCTAACCATAAACTTGTTTTCCTGAAGCTTTTCTACTAAATACGCAATACAACCTGCGTGGTCATAATTAGCAACACCCAAAATAATTTCTGGAACTACAAACCAGCAAAAATGTTGATTACACTTTTGTCGTGAAGTCATCTTAATTTTCTCATGTATTCTAGTCAATATCTTGTTATACGTGAACAGCTTATTTTTATCGATCTCTTGCTTTTTCTCGTATAACTCGTCTAAATTTATTTTTTCGACATTTTCGACATTATCCGTATTAAATTTAAAAAGATCGTCCATGTATCGAGTTTATATTTAATTATTATAATTATTTTTATAATATAACTTATTATTTTCTATTATGGTCCAACGAACTATCTTTATGAAAAAATTGAAATGTTTTTTTACGTTATGCTATATAACAGCGAGTCATCACACACAAGTGATCATCAGTTATAATGAGTTTTAAAAACAACGGCGATCCAGAGACCCAGACCCAGTCATCGACCCAGACCCAGACGGAGAATACATACGTTCCAAGCGCCGCAAATCTCCGAAAGCTAACGGCTGAACAACAGGCAGAATGGAACCAGCAGTTTATGGCCGAATGTGAAAGACGCTGGAAAGAAAACGTTCGAGTGGAATTAGAGCCGTTTCGCATGTTAGAATGCGAACAACGTTGGCTGGTGGAAGAAGAGGAGAAGAAAAAGCAAAAGGAACAGCAGGGACAGCAGGGACAGCGGGGAGAACAACCAGAAGAGGAGGTTTGCGACATCAAACCGGTGAAACTCGAGGAAGTCATTTTCACCTATCCAGACGGAAGCAACTACATGGGTCAAATGTGGGAAGGTAAGAAACACGGAAAAGGAACGCTACGCACAGCTGCATTTGTTTATCATGGGGGGAATTCCGCTGCGAATTACACGAGCGACGAAGCCGCAGAGAACGGACATTTGGCAACCTGGAATGAATACATCGGTTGTTGGAAAAACGACAAGATGCACGGATACGGTTGCTACGTTCGCAAGTTTGGAGACGGAAGCCAGATCACGCTCTTTGAGGGAATATGGAATGATGGTGTTGCAGAAGAGGATTGTGCTGAATATGACTGAATATGACTGAAAATGACTGAACAAAATAAATAATAAATAAAACCTATTTTTTTTCACTACATGTAATTTAATATAATAAAGGGTATAAATCTATCGTAAATAAGAATATACATAGGATAAAATGTCTGCAAATACTAATAAACCGAGCACTATCAAACACTTGGTTATCGCATCAGGCGGTCCAGCGGGTTGTACGATGTATGGAGCATTACGATTATTGAATCAAGAAGGTATATGGAATATGAAAGACATAAAATCGATATATGGGTCTTCTGTGGGAAGTTTTATTTCTATATTAATTTCCTTAAATTATGACTGGAAAACGATGGACACATTTTTGTTAAAACGTCCATGGTCGAAAATTTATATGAGTCCAAACGCGCCGATGCCCGGCACAACATCTTCTGGTGTTGCTGCAAGTATAGCAGAGGCAACGTCCAAAGCGGCATCATATGCATTCGACGCGAAAAATAAGCTTGATACGATTTCAAAATTATATAATCATAACGGTATTTATGGATTAAAGGAATTCACAGAATCATTACGCCCGGCACTCGAAGGTAAAGATTTTAACGTAAATGTAACGATGAAAGAGTTTTTTGATAAAACTGGAATAGAACTGCATTTTATTGTGACCGAACTAAATAATTTCATTTCAATAGATATATCATGTAAAACACACCCAAATCAATCTATGATTGAGGCGTGCTATATGAGTTGCTGTTATCCTTTTATATTTACACCTATTTTCCGAGATGGGTGTGTTTATTTAGACGGCGGTATTATAAATGATTATCCGGTACACAATTGTATTCGTGGCCAAAAATGCGATATTAGTGAAATTCTAGGTGTAAAAATGGAATGGGAGCGAATTCCCGCAACTATGAACGAAACAACGTCATTTACTAATTTTATGTATGGATTTTTTAATCAAATAAGTGCCAATTTTTTTGAAAATCGTCAAGTTCATGCAATACCAAATGAAGTGATATGTTTTTCGAAAATACAAGAATTGCAAGATTGGATTAATGTCGTGAAAGATGAAAATTGTCGTCGAGAATTAGTACTTCGTGGTGAAACATTTGCAAAACTGTTTTTATCGTACCGACGAAATAATGCAATATTAACTGAGAGACAAAATATAGTAGTAGATCAAGATAAAAACACAGCTGATTCATCACATGATGATACTTCGAATAACATCGATATAGTTAAAACTGAAATTATCGAAATCGATAAACTACACGATATAGGTACTCTTGCTGTTGATGAAACTACCGCAGTACCTGAAATCGCCGTACCTGAAACCGTTGCACCCGAAACCGTCCCACAGGAGACTGTCGTGTACGAGACTACAAGCCAGTATCACAACAATACCGAAAAATACTTTCGAACTTGATACAATAATTTCCATCACATAGACCAAACATATATGCAGTAATAATAATAATAATAATAAAAATAATAATAATATTAATTCTTATTATTTTGTTATAATTACAAAACCTTCTTGAGGAAATCAAGTAAATTCTCCTTATCTGGTTTTGCGTCATACTCGATGATTTCGCCATGCTTATCGAGTTTGATGGTTGGAAATCCAGTAACATTAAAACGATCCGCCATAGCAGGCTCGGCTTCACAATCAACAACCTTAAAAGTGATACTGTAGTCATTAATTTTCTGCCCATTTATTTGCTTTTCCAGGTCGCTGAAAACAGGTTCGGCCTTCTTGCAATGGGGGCACCAATCCACCTTAAATAAGTATAATATAGCGGTTTTATCTTCTGTATTGGTATCACTTGTAGTAGATACTTGCTGCCCTTTCATTTGATTGAAGAACTTGGTTAATTCAGGGCTTAGATTGCTTTGATAAACATAATAGATTATCGCAGAAAGTACAACCAAAAAAACAACTCCGAAAAGCAAATATTTATTGTTACCAGTAGCAAAAAAGTCGGTTATACCTTTCATAATATTTGATGCACCAGCTCCAGCTGAACCAGAGACAACAGATGGGACCGCAGCTGACATTATATGATTACTTTAAATATAATAATATAGAATAATCGTTTATAATATATTATTATGATTAATATTATCTTTTTAAACGAAAAGCAACAGATTTTTATTTACTAAAACAATATGAACACATTTTCGATATATTAATATTGATACAACTCACATAATTATAATACAAGATGATTTTTAGGGATATTAATACCGGTAATTTACTAAATATTTGCCGTAATGATTACACAAATGATCGTTTATTTTATTCGTCTATTATGAAATCAACGAAAATAGAAGCGACGAAATACAAAACAATTATTAATAGTAGTAATAGTAGTAGTAATACTAGTAGTAGTATTAACAATAACCCGATATCTTCATGCGACTATATTCCTTCATGGGTGAATGATATTATATCACTTTCTCACAACAACAACGCCTAAACTAAACAAAACAAAAATAAAAAACATCGTTATAAAGAAATTCTTTTTTAGATCTGGGAACTCATCGGTTTCAAGAGCGCCTTGTATATCGATAACTGGAACTACCGCTTTAAATAATAGAAATGAGGAAACGCCGAGCAAACTAATAATTATAAACTTGACAATAAATGATGAAATAGGTGACATGGGAAATGGTGCTACGAAAAATATAACTATAATAAATAATGCAACACCGATAAATATACAGGAAAATTTGGTTTGTTCGCTATATTCTATAATATAACGATTAGGATCATCTAAAATAGTATTTGACATATTGGATTATTATATTTGTATATTATAATTACGCGTTTAATTCAAGTAAATAATCGCGAAAATGGTGAATAATATAAATAGATATATAGGAAAATCAAGAACAAGACGACGATTGCGTAGGCGAACTACGTCATCATCGATCCTCCCCGAAATGAATAATGAAAATACGCGTCATGAAGCGCAATTAAATATGGCTGGTGGTGGTG
>Ga0114966_10000260_pt1 | contig 50706 bp, 43 predicted proteins | sample M_130207_XF_Meta_FD_87029 | JGI IMG/M metagenome (GOLD analysis project Ga0114966, IMG submission 87029) | Freshwater microbial communities from Lake Montjoie, Canada to study carbon cycling - M_130207_XF_MetaG | ecosystem: Environmental > Aquatic > Freshwater > Lake | place: Lake Montjoie... | reverse complement strand
ATCAGAGTGGCATCGACCTTATCCGAAGGGGTGATCTCTTTTTTCTCCTGACATTTGTCGTAATCGGCCTTCAGGATGTCGTTTTCCAAGAGACGATCGCGAAGATCCTTGTTATGGCCGTTCTTGATATTGGACCAGAATTTACCAATACAGATCTCGTGCTCGACTCCGTTCTTGGTAAATTTTTCGTCTTGAGGAGGACTTTTCTTGTTTTCCTTCACATAAATCAGAGTGGCATCGACCCTATCCGAAGGGGTGATGGGAATTTCTGGTTTATGCTCTTTTTTCTCCTGACATTTGTCGTAATCGGCCTTCAGGATGTCGTTTTTCAAGAGACGATCGCGAAGATTCTTGCTTTGGCCGTTCTTGATATTGGCCCAGAATTGACCAATACAAATCTCGTGCTCGACTCCGTTCTTGGTAAATTTGACCTTTTCCTCTTTAGGAGGACTTTTATCGTTTTTCTTCACATAAATCAGAGTGGCATCGACCCTATCCGAAGGGGTGATCTCTTTTTTCTCCTGACATTTGTCGTAATCGGCCTTCAGGATGTCGTTTTCCAAGAGACGATCGCGAAGATCCTTGTTATGACCTTTCTTGATATTGGCCCAGAATTGACCAATACAAATCTCGTGGACGACTCCGTTCTTGGTAAATTTGACCTTTTCGTTTGTAGGAGGACTTTTATCGTTTTTCTTCACATAAATCAGAGTTGGATCGACCTTATCCGAAGGGGTAATACCCCCCGCATCAAACTCCAGCAATGACCTTCCCATGCCATCCGCCACGACTTTCCACATCACGCTGAACCCATCCGATCCCTTCGGTACGCGGAAGAACGGCTTCCGACGCGGTGGCTCCACCTGCTGCTCACCACCATCATCCTCCATCATCACCTCGTGATACGTTCCCTCTTCTTCTCCTTCAGCAATGCGGGCAACGACGTCACCCTCTCCGATCCTGACAATCGGGGTCTCCATGCTTGTGTTGTGGACCTCGATCGCTCCTCCTTGCTTCTCCGCAGCCTCCTCGAGCGTTTCCGTACCAAACATCTTTTCGATCGTTAAAGCCTCTTCCTCCACGACGCATCCCTGTCTCTCCAGGTTCCGATGGACCTCATTCGAGGAGAAGCGGTTGGGGTAGTGGAGGCACATAGACGCGTACTCGGGGTCTTCCTCCTTGAGCCAGGAAAAGACATTAAGGGTCACACACATGCTCTTCCCCAAGGCCTCGCGGATTGTGGCATCCTTTTCCTCGACGGTCAGGGTCGTCGAGTCCTGGGTTTCCTGAAGCGCCTCAAGATCCATGTCCATGATCACGTGAACTTCGCTTACACCTCCCGGCTGAAGACGGGTGACACGACCAATGGCCTGGGCGACCGACTTGTGGGACGTCTTGGGATCGAAAAAGACAACCTTGTTGGCGGTCTTAGTATCCACACCTTCACCCATCGTATTGCAACTCGCGAGGAGAGACATTTTGTTATCGGGACATGACTCGAATTCCCAGAGGAGCCTGTCACGGTCTTCCTTAGCGGTCGAGCCTTTGATTCCACGAACCGTGACGCTGGAGTTTTCCTTAAAATGATCCTGTGCCGTCTTGACGAAACGGAGGACATCTGACCGGGAGTTGGACTCGGCTTCCGCAAGGCCATGGAAAGTCAAGATACGACCGTGACCCACCGCATTGGCGTCCTTTTCGAGCTGGGGAAGGATATTGCGGACTCTGTTCTCGCCTTCGAAACGCGGCGCGACCGCAAAGGGGACGACCTGAAACGCGTTGCAGACCCCTTCATTCACGGCTTGGCAATAAGTATAGTCGTAGGCCACGGGTCCACAACAGATGCCGTCGAGCATATCGATGCCGTTTTTCTTCTCGGGGGTCGCGGTGACAAAGAGCATTTTCTTGACCACCACCTTCTCTTCGGATTCCGAAAAGACGAGATCACGCACACGGTCTTCCACGACATGATGCGCCTCATCAAAGATCATGAGATCCGCCTCAAGATTATGAACGAGATGGAAACTCTGATAGGTCACAACGATGATCTTGGGACGGTGGTCACTGTCGTCGATAAACCTCTCAATATCGTCGGCATCGGTGGTGCCGTACATACAGACCACCAGGACCTGAAATTTACAAACATGGTCTTTCCATTGAGCGTTGTTCAAATAATCCTTGCGGAATTGGTCTACAAGCGCAAGGCTGGGAAAGACCACGACGCTGAGGGGCAGACGTTGTTCCAAGAGATGGAAAAAAAAGACACGGGTCTTGCCGGTGCCGCACCACATCTTGAGAAGACAACGATCATGTTCTTCAAAAGAATCGATGATTTCCTGGGTAGCTTCGCGCTGATAATCGCGGAGATGAAGGGACATATTTTTTTTGAAACCTGTGTTTTTGTTGGAAAAAAAAAGGGCGATCAATTTTTTTCTAATTTCAAGATCAAATGAACTGGAAAAACAAAATCAACGAACTGGAAAATCAGTTTTTTTTGTTTTAGGGACATGAATTTCCAGTCAATAAAGTACAAAAAAATGTCCTCTGCGATTGCTTTTTTTGATGGTCGTACGAATGACAGTGGGATTACAGGAACGGTCACGTTTCATCCAAATCATGAGATGGAGATTCGACTTGCGGGTTTTGAGCCTCATTCCACGCACGCCATTCATATCCATGAATACGGCGATCTGACCGGGGGTTGCGATACTCTTGGATCACATTTCAATCCCACGGGTGTCCAACACGGTTCCGATACACACATGCATCAGGGAGATCATCATCACGGCGATCTGATGAATAATATCACGGCGGATAAGTATGGCGCTGTCCAACTCCGTTATCACTCGCCGTATCTAACACCGTCCATGGTTGCGGGACGGAGCGTTGTTCTTCATTATTATGAAGATGATCTGGGTTTGAAAGGAATTCTTGTACAGGATCCGCAAGCGGGTGGTCTCCCTGACATCCGATACTATCGCGAGATGAATTTCAAGGAGCTTTCCGAATTGTGTAATGAGAGGAAATACAAAATCCAGGGCGGACGATCTACGGAATCCATGATTCAAAAATTAGAAGAAGAATCGCTCAAGACGGGCAATGCTGGCGGACGAATGGCTTGTGCCGTTATTGGGCTGTCCAAATCGGTGTAATAATTTTTTTTTTTGGGGTCCAAAATAAAAAAGGAATCATCATGGCACCGACCACACCCGGATCTCTCCGCATTGGAGACAAAGTTTATTTTGAACCCGAGTTTATGGACCGGCTCCGTGAAGAAATCAATCCTAATATTGACATCTCGTTAAGCCGTTCCCCTTTTACGGTGATCCACAAGGATAACAAGACGAGAACTGTTACATTCAAATCGGCCTACAGGAATCAAGGAAGACCTGATTTGGAAAAAGAGAAGGAATTCACATGGACCTATGATGATCCCATCATCAAAAGTGAAGAAGATCGTTACAATATCCAATCCATTCTTAGAGATATTCGTAGGATATGCAGATGCGTCCGTAAGGAAACGGAAAAAAGTCTTGATCATAATTACATGGAAGGTAAGGATGTTTTTTCTGGCATGGCAAAAGAAGTTCAGGATATTATGAGAGATTATTTGAATTCTATACATCATGATGAGATTGACAGATGGAATGAAGGAAAAGGAAAAAGCCAAAAAGAACTACAATTACATCGTGATTATCTAAGCAACTTTAAAATGTTTGTGGGTGCGATAGGCTGGGTTATGATTGGAGAACATAAAAAGGGTTATTTGGGTTACAAATATCAGCAACCCTCTGGAGAGGATATTCTGATGTCCATGATGGATTTTGGAAGAATCAAGAGATAATTTCAATGGATCAAGGAGAATTACCTCGAAATTGCATAATCTCTGTCTCTTTCTGTTTACTGACGAGCACAATGTCATTCTGATGCATGGCGCGGTAGGCCTCCGGTGATATCTTGGCATATTCTACTAAAAGGCTGATTCCTCCCCCCCCTTCGGAATCTTCTACACTTCCTCGACCTTCTTCCAGTAGCGCAAGAGACATGAAAGTATTCATACCAAGAAAAACGGGATCCCCAAGCAGATTGTTGCGATCATTGTTCTGATGAGAAATATCCGATAAATCCTTGTCCGTAACGAGTTGTTTGTACGAATTGATTCTTAGCTCAAACGTACGACCACCGTTGTTCGTAGGAGTATCTTGACCATCACCACCAGCCAGCCCACCGCTTTTTCCAATGAGATAGATCGCCGTGACAAAATGAAACACCTCGCGTGGCAGTTGAAAAGGCGATCGACGCAGTTGTTTCATAGGCAATGTGTACAGCCGTGCACGACCAAAATAAGGAATCCGTTCCTCGATGGCATTCTCCACCAGAAAATCTCGGATGGGTTTCTGAATCATCGTTTCTAACCCAACTTTCTTAATTTTAAATCATTTTGCCTGATTGACTGATTTAAAAATAGGAGGTTTCTATTCTAAAAGAAGAAGTCGACGACCAATGAGATTGATATTGTTTACGTATGTCCTAAGCCTACTCTGTGTTACTCAGGCCTCAAGACCGGTGATAATTGGGGATTCCATGTTTTGGAGTGGGCTACCTTTTTTCGGCGGTCAGCCGAGTCCTCTTTCGAAATGGCTCGAGACCTGGGAGGGGCATTCCATTGAGAATCATGCCCTGGTGGGCGCTTCGCTGGAAGATGGATGGGTGAAAAGTATTCGATCCCAGTACCTGGATCTGAATAAACATGTCCCGAGCAACATCACGACGCTGATTATGGATGGAGGGGGTAATGATGTGATCAGTCATCGAAGGGATTGTGAGGCATGGAATGATGCGTGTCGTCAGATGATTCAGCATTCGATGAGCATCGCATCCTCCATTCTTCAGGATGCGTACCAAGACGGGGTAGAACGCGTGGTGTATTTGGGCTTTTATTATCTGAAAGGATTGGAAAAGGCAGCAGATTATGCGGATCCGATGATGGCTTCAATTTGTGAAACGGCCACGATCGATTGTGTTTTTGTGGATCCGCGATACAACGCGACGACCGGTAAGGGGTTGCAGACGCCACAGATGCTGGGCTCGGATGGTATCCATCCTAATGACGCGGGGTACAAGATTCTGGCCGAGATGATCTGGCAGGCGTGGCAAAATAGCACGATACCACCTACGCGGTGATGATCATCCCCTATCCCTATGTCGTTTCTTGATCTTCTTGACCTTGTTACAGAGTGTATTGATGAGATTTGAAGCTCTCTGAAGAATGTGACGTCGACCCCCTGGATCTGTGTCATGATCCGGAACAAAATAACCAAGAGTGTAGGGCTGGATCCAGAAAAATTCGATATAGGAGGGTTTAAGGTCGATCGCCATAACGTCTTCTGAAAGACAGCTGATCAGTTCGGGATCTGCAAGGACTTTTTGCAAAAGAGGGGTCAATTTCCATTGAGGGATCATAGTCAGGGTCACCGTCAAGGAGGAATGGATGCTGATATAAAATTGGAAATCCAAACGGTGGTATCGCAAGATAAAACCATCGGAGGTAGAACTACTATTCCATTTCTTAATCGCAAGTCCGTATTCTGGTTTATGATAATAATCAGGCAAATGATGATAATAGGAGATCATACGGACCGCTTCGCCTTTTTCATTCCTGGGTTCTATAAGACATGATAAAAGATGCTCTGGAAAAGAATCCGTCAAGCCTTTTCGTACATAAAGAGGAAAATAAGAACCAATGTGTTGAACCATCTCACGGGGAAGTCTGGTCATCCATCTCTTCATCCTTTCTTGTTTTTTTGAATAGCGAAGCGAGTTGGATTAAAGATTGCAATGTCCATTTTTTTTAAAAAGCTTATTGTTGTTGTTGAAATTTTTGTTTCCATAGATCCGGATGTTTTTCCAATAATTCAAACGCGGCTCGAATGATTCGGACGGTCCAATCCCAGGGCAAAATGTTGGAGGAAAGCAGAATATAACGATCTTCTTCATCCCAATCTCCCTCAAGTACCATTTGAGTGATCATTCCTGATAATGTTTGTCGATCGATGATTGATTTTGGTATCGGTAGGTCCGTGATGAACTCACTCTTCAGAACGTCAAGAATTTGAAAATAGATTCTATTTCCAATCTCGACCAAAGGAGAATACGTAGAAACAGATAATGAGGGATTGTCCAACGGATGTTCAAGCACCAAACCAAACCATTTGGAACGGCTTTGTGTCCATTGAAGAAATCGTTCGGGAGTTCGTTTCTCATACGCTTCGACTATTCCAAACGTCGCTATATACACAGGGCTTGAAAAACCTGGTAACATGATTGTAAAACGAGAATGGTCTTGATAGGTCGAAAGAAATCGTACGACGCATTCCATTGTGGGGAAGCAAAGAAAACCACCAATATTGATCTTTTCCGTTACGCGTACGAGAGCACACATACTCAAAGAATCGCGAATCACTTGACGAAATTCTCGATAAAAATCCTTGTCCGTATAATCATTGCTTGGTAGTCCTTTTACAAAAATAACGCCGGAAGGAGTTTCCGGAGTATCATATATCGAATAAATGGCATTGACAAGAAGGAGACTCTTCGTGGTAAGGGATGCTTCGATTGCGCCCTCCATCCCATAGAAACTCAATGTCCATAGTATTATATGAGCAAATTTTTGATGATACAATAATTCTGTGGATTGACCATTGTAATTCGTAAAAAGATAGTCAAGCCAAGCAGAGGTGTCGGAAACAGATATCAAGACCGTGTCTTCGATATATTGTTGCGTGGATTCTATCGTTTGAATTTGTAATGCATTCCTGAACACTATTGCTGGATCGAATGGATCCGAGTTTAATCGACGTCCAAACCATGGAGAACGGTGTTGCGTCCATGTTTTAAAATCATCGGGAGTTCTTCCACGAAAGATGGTTCGATAACTCTGCATGAAAAAATGGATTTCTTTGAAAAAGGTTGTATATTTGGACTCGGATGTAAACGGCATGGGAAAGGCGGTTGCAAATTCGTATTTGGAATATTTTTTGGAAGAAGAAAAAATAAAATCAATCATCTCTTCTATTCCGATAAAACACAGAAATCCTTTACCGAGGGTTTCGGAATCATTGTTTCGGAACAGAGCACACATGGATAAATGCTCCTTGGAAAATTCGTGATACAAATCTTTATCCGTATATCCTGTCGTTGGAAGAAAATCCACATAAATAATTCCTTTGGGTGATCCATTTTGATCATACAACGAGTGGAGCAAATGGATTCCCTTTTGTCCTATTTTTTTCAAGATATTGCCCCTGAGGCCGTACCGGCAAAGGGCGGAGAGAATCATATGAGATATGATTTCGTCGTAGATGAAATCCCCTTGACGATGATCATAATGCGAGCAAACATACGCAATCCAAGCAGACGCGGTTTTCGCGTTACGAAGGACCGTTTTCTCCATATAATTTTGGGCATTTTCGACGGACATGGTGAACATGGTGAAAATGTTTTGAAAGACTTCCTCGAGATTCACCTCAATATCCGGAACATCAAGACGTCCATATATATGCCCGCTTGCCAATGGAGGTGCACGATGGGGTACAAAGGATGGTTCGGAATGACGACGAGGAAGAGTCAAAATGTTTTGGGGAGCATTTTTTTTCAATTTTGTCTTTGTCTTCTTTTTTTTCTGCAAATAAGATTTGATAAGCAACTTCATGGCATCTTCTATTTTTTTTCGTCTCATGGCGGCATCGGACAAGGCTTTCTTGACACATAGAATAATCGCATCCATAATGTTTTGAAGATCTTTTAGTCGAAAATTTTGTTTTACGCGATCCACAATACTTTTGTAGGAATTGTCCAAAAGGGGTGGACGATGGAAATGAAAGACTAAATTATTTTTTTCGCCTTCTTCTTTTACGTCTATGCATTGAAAGCTATGAAGAAATTTTTGGACATAGCTTGTTTTCAATGTATCCATAATCATTGTTAATTGCTCCGGAGTAATATCATCGGACGAGTACTTATACTTTGCATCCGAAACGATGGCACCGGATTGGAAAATATGATCTACGATCCCTTCTTTTACTATTTTTTCAATCTTCTTTTTGTGTTGTTGAAAGAAAGGGGTATTTTTTAATCCAATTAATACATTTTTCTTGCGTTTGATCACACTGTCGATGAGGAGATGATACATTTCGGTTTCATAGAATGATTTGAATTCTTTTTGCTGTTGCTGTCGTTGTTGTTGTCGTCGCAAACCATCTTTTTTGTGTAGATTCAAAAGAATGAAATAGGTCAAAAGATATTTGAACATTTCTTCATTTATTGAACCAGGATTAATATCGTGAAAATCATCATTATCACAAACAACTTTGATCAACGATTTTGGATAATACGAATAAATGAGCTTGTATAACATGGATGGATTTTGGGTATGGGTTTCCAATAATTCCAAAATCTCCTCTTTTTTACGTCCATATTCTACACATAATTCTCCAAGGATTTGAATGGAATTTTGTAACGCCATTTCGTCATTGAAATCGGGAATGGCTCTGCGTGGATCGTCAGAAAAAAGCATGGTTAAAAATTGAAATAAAATCAAAACCGCCTTATTGCTATTGTCAGGGTTTAGTTTCCATTGAAGAAAGCTTTTCAATAATCGTGGAAAATAATTTAGTTTTGGATTGAAAAAATGAGAAGATATACGACGTTTGATGTCAATCACTTTTGCGGTCATGATTTCAAAATCATCACGATCTTGATCCTTCAATGCCTGTTGGAGTCTAAATAAATCATGGATGAGTGACATGATGAATTCAGCATACGTGGCCTCTCCCTCGGAAACGGGTTGAGACAAAACATCAAGGATTTTTTGGAAGTCTTCCAAATCCTCTTTCAGGAAAAAATACTTTGGTCTGGTCAATTGAAATTCAATCGAATGGATCTCTCTGGTATCTTTCTCATCAAATAATTTGATATCAATATTATCTCTCAACAATTCAAGAGTCCTTTTATCCATGAGCTGGATTTTTGCTACATAATTATAGAATAAGATCCAAAATAGTCTGGTGATGAACTCTTTTTCTTGTTCATCGAGAACGATGAACGATTCTATAGATAATGCGAAAGGTAATTGAATTATGAAACGCATGACAAACGATCGTCTGAATAGAGTTTTCTTAAAGATAAATTTATTTTTTACACCGATAAAAAATGTTTTCCTCTCTTGAGGAAACCATTCATCCCTCCGAGAGTTAAGAACGAGTATTGGTTTTTTCCTTTCTTTTTGATATTGGCGCTTATCAAAATGATCAAATCTACCAATCATATTCCTAAGATGTTGGCAAACAGGTCCTCTTGATTGAAGGGAAGACGGGGCTTGTTTCCATGGATCCGATGCCAGCGCGTTTGAAGAACGACATGATCTTCAAACATGTCTCCGGTCATGAACCTTTGCGATCCAAAGTGAGGGATCCATTTTTCAGCCGGAAAGAGCGAGTAACGAGTGACCTCGTACCACACCTGACGCATACGTAACTGGTGCACCACCTTGTCGAAATGGAACCTCTTGGTTGGATCGTATCCGTTAATCTTGTCAATGAGCTCTTTGGGAAGATCGAAGAACATATTTCTGGAGATACACAAGAACGAACAAAATCAGATCCATAATGTCATTCATCCTCTTTAAGAATACTATGGATAGAGAGAAAAAAAGGGGGTAGGGTCTTCATTTTTTTTTTTCTTCTTTGGATGTGTTGGTGTTGGAAATCAAAAATAAAAAAATTGATTGTGATTCTATTGTCTGTTTTTTTATTTTGAAAAAAGTCAATCATGGAAATATTAATTGTCGATCCGGAAAACAAGCTTTCCTTGCCTCAAAAGAAGAAGATCCGTGTCTCGTTTCGCGAGTTTTGTGAAAAAGGCGTCCAACAAGAGGAAGAAGAAGAAAAATGGAAACAAACAATGCTAACGACCATCTATTATCCAGAAGGGGTGATTCCGTACAAGGATATCAAAGTAGTAGAAGTCAAAACCAATAGTTATATGTTGTCTTTTACGGATCAAGCGCAACCGTCGTCGGTACAATCCCAAACATCCACATCTTCTCGCGATGAGCTTCGTCAGAAACTGCGTGACAAGTTGCGCAATCGCCATATCGAAAGAAACAATACGTACAAGGACGAGTCATGGCGTCTTTATCATACCCTCTTGAAACATCCAGCCATTCGTAATCTACCTGACGAAACCGTTCGTAAAGCGCTACCTAATCCGGACGAAGTGCGCAAGAATGCCGAACTCTATCGCACCATGAATGAGGCCAACCCCAATCCTATGCTTAAGGAATATTTTAATGCTTGTCTTAGCGCTTAAGCTTAGTACGCAAACGAGGCTTGTTTCCAATAGCCTCCGTGATACGAAGCCAGTGCATCTTTGTCCTCTAAAAAAATAGAATCATGAAACGTATTGTTTTCTTGATCAAGTAGTGTAATGTAGATTCCTTCTTGTAGCACAAAAAGATGATAATCCCACACCCAGGAGGCCTCCGCGATTCCTCGTCGTAAGGGATACTCGATCCCATCCTTGTGGACAAATACTTGCCGGATGGGTATTCTCAGATTGCGCAGAATGATAGACCAATAATACTGGGGTTCTTGTAAGAGGTGTTCACGAACCTGATCCTGTGCGTTACAGGTCGTCGAGGTGCAAATAAGATACTCGATGCGTTCTCCGGTGCGTACTGGGCATGGTATAGCGTGCCATTCGAGGTTGTGAGGATTTCCCATGGCAACGGGTTGTGTCTCGGAATAAATATCAAAATCAAGAAAATCACGGACACAGATCTCATCTCCGCAACGATCAAAGACCATGGCAATAAACCATTTCTTTTCTTGGAAAGCATTATCATAAGACCACGTCGTCAATTCATGATTAAAAATGGGCATTCCTTCTATATGAGTCACGTTCAGACACATACCACACAGATTGGGTGCCTGAGGATCATCGGTATTGATGGAAGACAAACCTACACCAATTTGCACACGACCATCCATATACATAGGCACCGATCCAGAGGTAGATCGGGAAACCGTGTCATAAGATTGCATCTTGCAATAACCAATCTGATGAACAAAAGAATTGTAGGTAGCCCCGGTACTTGCCGTCACGACGTTCGTCGTCAGGATGATGTTCCAGCAAACAATCAAAACATGAAACCATTTCATTATTATTATTTTTTTTTTGTAGAGATTGATTCAAGAATATTCATTCTCTTAAAAGATTTTTTTTTTTCCGAAACGAATCATGTATAATTTTCCTATAAAAGAGAGCACAATAAATACTTCGGCCATGATAAAAAGACCCAAATAGATATGATTATGAGACACTACCGCGCTGGCGACACCGAATCCATAACCAATAAAAAGAATGACAAGAAAGAGTATAGGAATCGTGAAATTCCGGGTGATAAAAATACTATAAAAAAAATTAAAAGGTGCGAGAATGGATAAAAAGATGGCCCGTAAAAGATTCAAGAGGGTTTCCAGATCCTTCATTGTAGGTTATAAGCTTGTTTTTTATCCCGTTGATAAAAAAAAAATTAAAATTATCATCTCTTCCATTGTAAGATCCCCTGTCCTCTCCTTGTTTGAGGATTCGGTATCCAGGTAAAAATGTATTTGAAATTATCTCCCAACAGGGCATGAATACGTGAATATACACTGTGAGAAACTAAACCATTATCAATCCACGTGGATGGAAGTAATGCTATGGTAGAGTTGTATAATTGCACATTGGTGAGTAGCGTATTATATCCTAACGGGGTTTGTTGTGGTTTCTGTTGCTTGGATGGTGCCTTTTGTCGTGCCCGTTGTTGTTGTTGTTGCTGATGTTGTTGTTGTTGTTGTTGTTGTTGCATCATATCTTCCAAATCTTTTTGAATATCCTCGACAGAAGCATACAAAGAAGGTTTCTTCCTACGTCTTTTTGAGGAGGATTGTTTTTGTTGAGAAACAGTGGAAAGCAATGCACCTGCATCATAGGCTTCTTTATCATGAACAGAGGAGCTTGATGATAGTGGTGGTTGACTTCGGAATCCTGCAAGAGTATGAGGATTATAAATTGTTCTTTCGATCGCTTGTCTTCTACGTCGCTGTCTATCCTGTGCAGATGGAGCGCCACCACCGCCAAAACTCCAATCAATATCATCAAAATCAATCTCGTCGTCGTTTGGTTTCATTCCTTTTTTTTTGTAGTATAATAAAAAAAAAATCACATTGTCACGAATCCATTTATGAAAGGTAAAGAGCACTAAATTCCTTCTTATGCTTGCTAAAAAAGGTATCCTTAAGGTTCAGCGAACGTTGGATGTAGGCTTTCTTGGACTCGGATTCCTTGTGCCAAAAGGTACATTGAGACTTTTTCCTGCAGGTCTCAAAAAAACGACAGGTCTTGGGATTCCAAGACGCGAGATCGTGGCACATGTGGCAAGAAGGATCATGTCCCATCCGGTTGAAGCACAACAAATCCTTTCGAGGCTCCTTTTTCGTCGGAACCGTCACTGAAGCCGTTGTAGGTGCGGGTGTAGCTCTGGCTGTAGGTGTAGGTGTGGGTGTGGGCGTAGGTGTGGGTGTGGGCGTAGGTGTAGATCTGGATGTTGTGGTGGATGCAGGTGCAGGTGCAGGTGTGGTTCTGGGTGTAGGGATGGGCGCAACAGGTGTCGGTGTGGCAGAAGGATTACCAAGCAAGCGAGGTCTGTCGGTCGGAGGCTTATTCTGATGACGACGATCATCTCGGTCGCGGGGACGATCATCACGGCGACGATCATCTCGGTCACGGGGACGATCATCACGGCGACGATCATCTCGGTCACGGGGACGATCATCACGGCGACGATCATCTCGGTCGCGGGGACGGTCATCGCGACGACGATCATCACGGCGACGATCATCACGGGACTCCGTTTTAGGTGGTTGTTGAGGCAGAAGACGACGAGGAACAAAGGAACCCGAAGGAGAAGAAGGTGGTCGGTGTTGATGCCTATTTTGGGAATAGGATGGAGAATATGTGCGAGGTGGGGGACGAGAAAGTCGTTCCTTTTGAAGGCGTTCTTCTTCTTGAATCTCCTCCATGCTAAGAGACTTCTTCACGGTTGTGACGGTGGCTTCCTTCACGTTCCATACGGAGCGCTGTGGAGAGACTGGAAGAGAGGGAGGCGGTGTAGGTGGCGGTGTAGGTGGCGGTGTAGGTGGCGGTGTAGGTGGCGGTGTAGGGGGTGGGGGTGTGATAGGCCTCATCCGATGATCATACGGTCCCTCAAGGGACGGATCGAGCTTCCAACCCCACTGCCCACAGGAGAAAGAGGAAGATTTTGTGGGAGGTTTGTTTAGAATGATGTAGCCGGGTAATTCCGGGTAATATTCATATTTCTCAAGGTCCTCCTCCACTTGCTCTTTCCCATCCATCATTGGAGGAGTGAGAGAAAAATTCTTGATGGCGTGATGGGGAGCGTCGTTGTTATAGTTGTGATCATGCTGATACGGATCTTCAGCAAAACCACAACAGCCATAATACTCGCAATACATGTCGTCTTCATGTTCGACAACGGCACCATAGCCCTTGAATCGATGCACCGGTAGCGGGGAGATCTCGAGATCCGAGTCCTCGTAATAATCCTCCGAGTCCGAAAGCATATAAGGATCCTGTGTTTGTGTTTCTGTATTATATTGGATCACAGGCATGAGTAAAGAAAAAGGGTTTTTAAAATCGGGGATCTGTATGTGTTATGACTTGAACACGTACAATCTCTTGAGGAGGATATTTATGTTCACTTTTTTTTTTAATCAAAAAAGAGATTTAAGATGATACGATTGATCGTCAATAAAATAACCTAACTTTCATGGATGTTTATATCAAGGAGCTGGATGTCAATATGATTGCGCCTAATTCACAGACGATGAATAAACCGGAACAGGGCGGTTCTAAGATTGTGATTATCGGTAAGCCCGGTACGGGTAAAACCACGCTGATTACCTCGCTTCTTTATGAGAAGCGGGATATCTTTCCCGTGGCCATGATCATGTCGGGAACCGAGGATAGCAACGGGCATTACAAGAAGATCGTGCCCAGCACTTTTGTCTACAACCGCCTGGAAGAAAAGAAAATCGAAGATTTTGTGGTAAGACAAAAAATCGCCAAAAAGCATATTACAAATCCTTGGGCAATTTTGTTATTAGATGATTGCACGGATGATCCAAAGCTGTTTAACAAGCCTCTATTTCAGGGATTATACAAGAACGGAAGACACTGGAAAATGTGGTTTATTTTATCGTTGCAGTATTGCATGGATATTAAGCCAGTGATTCGTACCAATGTGGATGGTGTTTTCATTTTACGAGAAACCAATTTACGAAATCGTAAACTGTTGTGGGAAAATTATGCGGGTGTGATCCCGGATTTTTCCATGTTTTGTAGCATCCTGGATCAAGTGACCTCGGATTACACGGCCCTTTATATCCATAATGCCACGACCAGCAACAAGCTGGAGGACTGCTTGTTCTGGTACCGTGCCAAGGAGGTGCCACCGGATTTCCGCCTGGGCTCCAAGGATTTCCGCAAGTTCCACCACGCTCGTTTTAACAACGATTACTCGGATCCTTATGTGTGAGAGATTCTTCCTGGAAAACAAAAAAAAAACTGAAGATCATCAGGCCAAAATTCCACAACAAGAGTGATAACCCTCTTAATAATAATATATTGTCAGAATTTGAACAATATATTTCATTTTTCTTATGTATTCCTTGGACATACAGGCTATGGATACTTTCTATCAATGTCTTCACCGGATGAAAGAAAAATGCGTCATCCAGGACGCCGAGTATTGGGGATTGACGCTACAAGAAGGTGAAACACCGAACGCGTGGGAGTGTAATGATCGATCGCTTCGACTGCGCACCAAGGAAGGGTTCCTCCTCGCTCTCGAGTTTCAAGACGAGGAAGGTTTCTTTGAAGTCGATGTGGCCCTTCCCAAGGACTTTGACCACGAAACCCTCTCACTCCACGGTATCATGGAACCCTCCTCGCTTTTCTATGATCGCGTCTCTCATCGATACACTTGGGACTATCATTACGCCTATGACGCCAATTTCTTTCATCCACTTGAAAAACAATGGAAATTTTGTCACGCATCCGGACCGGTACAGATCATGGACACGTGCCGGGCATTTATTCAAGAATTGATGGCCAAGAAGCATGAAGGGCCCGTCGACACCTTTCAAAAAAATCTCCGCTGGATTCAACGGCAGTGTCTCATTAAAGACACCCTATACTGGAACATGGAGCTGGAAGAAGGAGAGGTCCCCGTCTCGCCAGGATGTAACGACAGGTCGCTTCGGTTGTGCACCAAGGAAGGGTTTATTATCAATATAAGTTTGAATAATAATTATTACACTTACTACCTTGACGCATATATCAAATTACCATCAAACCTTCATCTGACCTCGTGGCTGAATAAACATGCAAAATACGAAGCCTTGAACATTTACGTGCCCTTTATAGAAATAGATGTTCCTCATTTCCAAGGTGAGAATAAATATGGCTGGGACCATGCCAACCCCGTATTCAATGCCAACCTGGCCGTACCGGCGACGTCCCAAAAGGATGACAAGCGCATCTCTGGACCCGTCCAGGTGTTGGACGAAGCCCGACAGATTATCACGGCGGTGATGATGAGAGAATCTGAATTCCGCATGGATATTCTACGGGAAGAGCTGATGATGAAGGCCTGTCATCCAACTCGCATCGCAACGTGGATCGACCAGGAATTCAATCCTTTTTAATTCATCGTGAATCCGTCCTGTTTTAAATATAAAAATTTGGACAATTTATTTAAACAATATTCATTTTCTAAATAAATACTCTGACGAGAAGTAAGACAAATGAATATTTTACTGGCGCTAACGCTATGGTCGCCTTTATCTTTGTATCTATGGGCACGATGGCGGTCTGTTTGTGCGGGGTATAATGTTTTATTCCTTATTTCGGAAACGATTGTGTTGCTTGTTGGGTGTCTCAATACGCATGTTCTCATGGAAGGGACGTTTCGATATGAGAAAAAAAAAGAATCTATGATCGAGACGCCGGCGTGGACGGCGCTGGAGGAAGCCGGAGAGATACCCCACGTGCTTGTCATTATACCCACCTATCACGAAGGCGTGGTGGTTTTGCAAAAAACATTGGAGGCCATTCAGCGCATCGACTATTCCCCGGAACGTATTACGGTCGTTGTGGGAGACGACGGTAAGGATGATGACGTCCAAGAGTTTATGCACACGTCGTTTCCCTCCTTCATTTATCATCGAAGGATGCTTTTAGAGGGTCACGCCAAGGCGGGGAATATCAACGATATCCTGTTTGCGTCGGAGGATACTACCATGAATTATATAAACCATCTTTTGTATCCTGGAGACTATGTATTAATTCTGGACTGTGACATGATCCCGGAGCCCGATATCCTGAAGAACCTGCTTCCCTTTTTTTGGGAAAAGGAGAGGAGCGGTGAAATAAAAAAGAATGACCAATGCGCTTTTGTCCAATCTCCTCAGGCCTTTTACAATATACACGGCTTTGACTGGTTGGGACAGCACTACCTATTTTTCTACCAGGTGGTGCAAAGGGCGTACAGTGGTTTTCACCTGGGCGTGCCGTGCTGTGGGACCAACGTCGTATTCCACCGAAAAACTTTGATGGATATTGGAGGGTTCCAGTACGGTAGTGTGACGGAGGATTTTAATACCTCGATGCTATTGCATTCCCAGGGGTTTATTTCCAGGTACTACACGGGTAAGACGGCGGTTGGTATGGCCCCGCTCTCCCTTGTTGGGTTCTACGAACAACGGAAACGGTGGTCGACGGGTGGTTTACAGATTGTGTTTTCTCCACTATTTTACGAAAGGGTTCAAAAACTGCCGATGGTGTACAAATGGATCTACACGTTTTCCGGAGCGTCTCCTTTTCTTGCCATCTTTTTATTTTGTCTCATGCTGGGACCTCTCCTGGACCTATTTTATCACCGTACTTTCTTATGTCATCTGGACGGTCTTCATTATCTTTTCTTTTTCTTGCCCTACGCCTTGGTTTATCTGGCATGTCTACTATACTTTCATCGTTCCCTGTCCTGGAAGGTAATGGTCACATCTTTTCAGGAGACGTTGTTCATGGTGTTCTTGTCGTTGCGTTTTATCGCCAGTTTTGTGCCTAAAAAGCTGGGATTTCGCCACTTTACCTTTAAAACCACGCAGAAATCGTTGGAGGAAAAACCTCCTCCACGAGAACGGTTATCCACGTTTTTCATTCTTTTACCGTATATTTTGTTTTATACTTGTGCCATTTCTGGAATCGCCATGAAAGGAATCACCGGAAATGGAAATAGAGACAGAGACGGTTCGTTTTTTGTCGACACGTTCTGGCTCGTCATGATTATGGCACAATTGGTACCGATACTATTTTATGTAGTGCAAGAAACGGTGGGGGGTCCTTGAACGAAAAAAATAAGGGATCGTGGTTTTCTGTTGGTGATTTGGTTTTCATCATGTTTCGGAAAAGCATGACAAGCATCCGGTCGTCGCGAAACGTCGGATACCAATAAAATAATGAATTCATTCTTATTTTTTTTTAAAAACTTGTTCTACTACTCACTTATATTTAAAAAAATGACTGCTTTTCACAAAAATAGTTTATGATGATCACAAAAGAAGATGTCGTGGTCCTCGTAGATTCGGTCATCATGGGCGCCACCTTTTTTTATATTTTATTCGACTCGTTCAAGCTACTTCCGAGCCGACGGTTTGTTCATTATCTGCTCGGATTTATTAGTGGAAGCTCTTCTATTTGTTACTACATGATATACGACAAGATACTCATGATAAGGTCGAGAGACGGCCATTTTCTTCGGGGAGCAGAGTATCTTGACTGGACTGTCACCGTTCCGACCATGCTGGTGGTCGTCGCTATCATGGGTCGGTTTCCCTTCCCGAGCATCTTTGTTCTATGTTGTCTGGACATTTTTATGAACATTTGCGGACTCTTAGGGGCATACACGTGCGGTGTCAGCCGGTGGATATATTTTACGATGGGTTGTTTTTTCTTCCTCCCGCAATGGATTTTCTTTCTGAATGATTTTGACTACGCGCTGGTCAAGAAATATTTTGGAGAAGAGGTCGCCAAGAAGTATTTTTTTACCGGACGATGTTTGTTTTTATCGAGGATGGTCTTCCCCGTCATCTGGGTTCTTGAGATCACGCAAATCGTGTCCTACTTTTCCGCCCTTCTGATGTTCAGTGTCATGGCTATCATCTCCAAGATCGGGCTTTGTTTTTGGGTGCTGGCCTGTATCCACGGTTCGACCTTTCTGGAAGGTGACGACATACCCGTCGTCGAGGAAGATGAAAATGCACTATCGGTCATCCTGAGTAGCAAGACCAATTCTAAGCAATCGAGTCCCCGGTCGGATAAGAAAACGAATGCAAGTTGAAAAAAAAAAATAATAAGGAAGTATATAAGTATAGAATGGTCATCGTGTGTTACCACGGCGGGGTCAAAACTCCACGTGATCTTGCCAATAATCCTCTTTCTATCACGTCTAATTTTGCCAAGCCTTCTAACATATCCCAGTATATCAGTGTCACGGTCGTATGTATGGGTCGTCAGTGGTTTCTGGATCCATCCATTTATTCTCTGGATGATTTCCTGCGTATGTTTCAACCGCACAAAAAAGATTGGATGCGAATCTTGTTTGTTTTAAAGAATCCCGAAATCACCAATCTTGTGTATAATGGACTGTCTTCCACCGAAGATAGCGTCCAGGGATTCATCGAAACGATTCAAAATTATTACAAGGGAGAAGAGGATTGGAATCATCTCATGTTCTTTTCCAAGAACGCCACGGTGCTTCGACACCTCCGTCTGAATGCACCACTTGCGCGTCATTTGGCTCATTACTATACGCCCGCTTTAAGCTTGTCTCCCTCGTCCTCGAAAAAGATAAAAATCGTAGATTATTTTGTCATGGATACCGACAATTTTTCACGGGATGCCATGCTTTTTTGCGAAGCGCCTCTAATTCTGTATGACTTGAATCCCAACTCTTTACAAACCATCCTACAAACACCCTCTCTCTATAAACAAACCTTTATGATTGTATTGAGATGAGGAATATGTGCGTGCGCTTAAGCATTATAATTGTCAGGATGAGGTACAAAGACGTTGACAAGAGAATTAAAGACGATAATGAGGGTAAAGATTACGATTAGTATCGCATCTTCTCTTTGCAAACGCAATTCTTTCTGACGCCCTAAAAAGACGCCATGGAAGAGAATCACAATAAATAGGGCCATGAGGACGAAATAAATCTCATCAATAATAATCTTGAGACGGTGAACGTCCTCGGTAAGGACAATTTTATGAAGCTTCCATACCGTAATCTTGGTAACATCCAGAGAAATCACAAGGATCTTGACTAAAATAATAATAATGCGCAAAATATTCAGAAAGGTCATCTGGGATCGGTTTTTTTTTTATCTTCCCATTGAAGAAAAAAAAAAACCGGCTATGAATTATTTCGAGTTTTAAGATATAAAATATTAAAACTTGATGGAGATTTGTAAAAAAATATGGAAAATGGTGGGAAAACATAAACATATCACGGGGATCATGGATATGAATTATAATGTCTTGAAAGTTTTGGACGAGGACGTAAGGGTGCCTCCATGTCCATACGACATGAATAGCCAACAAAAGATTCTTTTTCATACTCATCCTCTCTCGTCTTCCAGAGATTGCGCGTCTGATTTTCCATCCTCTAATGACATCTTGATCACTCTTACCAAGGGCTACCGTCAACACCTCGTCATCACACGCAAGGGTGTGTATGTCTTGATACCCGTTAATCCAAGACTCACGATTAGACAGGCCAGTCTCTTGAACATGTTGTTTGAGATTGAGAAAAACACAGAGGACGCCTGGTGCCCTAAATATCACGACCCCTCCCAATTATGTGAAACCATGAACAAGATTCTGGAAGGATTCATGACCTGCTCTTTTTATCCATTTAACATTTAAAAGGACATGGACCTTTTCTTTTGCTTTGAAGGCATGGAATGCATAAGACGATGACGAAGATTCAGATGGAGCAACGAGGAAGGAAATCCGGATTCACTCAATCTTTGCTGAGCCTTTAAAATAAGATTAGGATTTGGCATTTTAGGGGACAAGAAGGGGAATTGGTATTCTTTAAACGTAAAGGATAGTAAAATATTCCCGACTGCCCACAAATCATAAGCCATGTAGTTTTCAAAGGTCAAGGGGGGATCCCCCGGGGATCGTTGTTTCATTTCTGGAGGGAAAAAATCAATAGTTCCTGATGTAACTAACGGTGGAGCGGTTTCATCGCCGGACAAGAGAGATTCCATATCGATAAGTTTTACCGAATCGACTTTTTCCCTGTCTTTGTCGCCAAGATATCGCACACGAACCATGATATTTTCCGGTTTGATATCTCCATGCGCGTACCCCGCTTTATGAAGTTTATCAACGATATGTAAGAGACTATTGGCGATATATTTGCGCGATTCGGGCTTGAGAAAATAACGAGAACTGAGTAATTCGGCAAGAGACTGATGGTCTTCCAAATACTGCATCACAAAATATGTATTATCCGGATCCTTGAATAATGGTTTTGCAAAATGCTTGTCGTCCATGGAAGTCACTTTGATCATATTAGAAAACTGTCGTTGAATTCTTTTTCTTCCCGCCTGGGTCGTCGAGGCCAAATCTTGTTTCTTCATCGCCTTCTTTCCTCGAAAATCGACCACAGTCAATAGTCCTCGTCCTCCTTTGATGGAAGCTTTAGGGGTTGACATGGTTCCCTGACTCGATCTTGGACGCGCATGAGGAGGCGGAGGTAATATTTCACCACCACCACCACCACCACCACCACTACCCCCACCACCACCACCACCACCACCACCACCACCACCACCACTAACGACATCTTCTTGTTCATCAGGAGGGGGATATAAAAAATCGGCGACGTTGGGTAAACTACTTGAACGACCTCTCATGTGTTTTTATTTTTTATCCCAAGATATATAAAATTTTAATTTTACCTTGGTGTCAAAAATGTCATTTCAAGAAAATAATCCAAAAGGAATTATTTTTTTTTTTACACATAAAAAAAATTCCATCATTTCTAAAAAGATGTTGCCTGCTTCTTCACAACAAACTGGAGACATCAGCAGTATGGAAGAATTAAGACAATCCGTCCGCATACCCAAAGATTTTTATAAACTCCTCCTCATCATTCGCCTCTATCTTAATGATCTGGAAGACGATGTGCGTCACGATATCCATCTACTCTACCTCTCATTGTGCACCAGCTTTCGCAGGAATATAGAAAAAGAAGAAACCGAGATATTGGACCTCATGATGAATGCGGATAGAACGAGTCCGCCGAAGCGTTTTCAAATCATGAACATGATATCGTTATTTTTCACACTACTATTTCTTGTGGCTGCATTTTACCGCTTGTATGTACGAGGCAATCTTCATTGTGGAAAAGAACCCACTTCCTCTACCTCGTATACTTTACGAGATGATCAATCTTATGTGGTTTCGACTCTAAAATATTTTGCGGAAATGATAGATGCAAAAAAAATTTTGGGAATAGATGATGATCCCGTGTTAGAACGTATGAAAGCTCAATATCAAAAGTGTAAATCCGACAGGGTGTATAACGGGGCTCTGGGCGGGTTTTATCTATTGATGGGCTGGATTTTTCTGTTATCAGGCGGTCAAGTGACATGGTTATTAGAAAGCGTAATTACACCTATCCTCCCTCCCTTAGTAGTAGACGTCATCGTGTCCTTGTCTTTCTATATGACGATCGTTTTTGTTATTCCGTTGTTAAAGCATGAAGATAGTGTTTTCAATTACTACATGTCATTGTTCACGCAACATCTTTTATTCGGCTCCGCAAAAGCAATGGCGGGAACATTCTTCAGTTCTTATTTATTATTATTTTCGGGTTTCAGATCTGCATACGGAGCTCGACGTGCGCTACAGAAACAAAGACAGAGATATATGATGCAAGAACGAATCCTCGAAAAGGTTATCGAGCACAGCAACATGGATCCTCGAGTCAAAGAAGAAATGAAGAATTCGTTACGAATGGGCGTTGTTCCACCCTCCGAGACCACAGCGAGATATTTAACGCGATATTCTTCACCGGCGACTCTTTCCTCCCCCTCCATCCCTGTCGCTGTAGGGGCGCAATCGACGATGCGCTATCGTCCTAACCTCTCTCTACCAGCCTCGTCTTCATCCCCGCCTTCGCCGTTGACTATGACAATCCGACAACGCTCGAGTCGAAGGAGACAAATGGAGGAAGTAGAACAAAGCTTATTTGACCAACCAAATTATTTAGGTGGTGGTGGTGGAGGTGGTGGTGGTGGTGGTGGTGGTGGTGGTGGTGGTGGTCGTCGTCGTCGTGGTGGTCAAGGTCGTCCACCACGACCACCACATCTATGATTATAAAGGGATCACCAACGCAGGTTTAAATAGCTCCTCTTTCAAAAAAAAAAAATTAAAGAATGGGTAACAATTGTTCTCCCTCGTATCAAAAATTTCCTAAAGAGATGTTAGAGGAAGAGTATTATGCATTTTTGGAGGCATGCTGTTATGAATCCCCAGAGGCTTACACTAATTATCACGAGTTTTGTATCCTGTTTTCTCTTTTTTTGCAAAGACAAGGTAATCATCAACTTGAATTGGTTTCCTATTTTCACAGAGCAAGAGGTATTGCGGTTCCCCGTTATTCCGATTGGGATGCTCTTGCTTCACAATTTATAGATCGATGGTGTCGTTATGGAAAAATCCAGCGGTATGGACATTATTTTGATTATCCAATCGTTCTTGGTTATCGTGTGTTGCGATTACCCGTTCAAAGAAAATGGATAGAAGTATGATCTCGATATTCACACAAAAAAAAGTGAAGACAGGGACCCCCTCACCCCACCAGAAAGATTGACTTGTCTCTGCATTTCGATTCCCTCCTCTAACTTTTTTTTTAATTTTTCCTTTACAGTCTAAACCTCTCATCTACCACAGAACAGAACCATGAACACCCAAACCCAACCCCAGCAACGCAAGGTCTCGGAGGCAGGAAAGAGGATGTTGGCAACAACGCTGCGCGCTATGATGTCACACAACCAGAAGAACCTCGTCGAGCATGCCAGGACAAAAGACCCCAGCAAGCAAACGATCGCGGAGAGGGAGGCGCTTCAAGTCTACAAGAGCGTGGATCAAACCAAGGCCCGTGCCTCTTCTTTTTAATTTTTAGTCTGCCTCTGTCTTGTTGATTGATTTTGGTTTTGTGTTAGTTGTTAGTGCCCCATTGGGAACTTGATTGGAATTTAAAATAATAAAGCAAGAAGATTATCTTTCTTTAAGAACAAGAAGAGACATGGTTCTGGGAAAAAAATTGTTTTTATTTGATGTGGACAATACGCTGGCGCATTCTGGGGAAAAGATTTCCGATTGCATGCTTGAAGAACTCCAACAATTAAAAGAAAAGGGTTACGAGCTTGGGATTGTCGGAGGAGGAACGCATTCTAAAATTTTGGATCAATTGGGCGATGGTGCCTATCTTTTTCGTCACATTTTTAGCGAGTGTGGATGTGTATATTATCGTGACGGATCCTTGCATCAAAGCAAGGATCTTAGAAGCGATCATCCCAGAGCTCGAGCTGTGATAGATACGTTGATCAAAAAAGCGCTCGGAATCTTGGCCGAGACTCCTTATCCCTTGGGGGGTCATATGATCGATGTCCGTACAGGCATTGTGTATATTTCTTGTGTGGGGATGACGGCCACCAAGGCCGAGAGGCGTTGTTTTCTTGAGCACCATTTATCCTACCGTGAATATCTTATGGAAAGACTGCGCGCCTTTCTCTTGGAAAAAAATAGAGAAGAAAAAGAGATTGAGATTCGAAAGGGAGGAAGCGTGGGCATTGCTCTTTTCCCACGGGGATGGGATAAATCTCAGATCATTGCGATGCTTCCTTCTCTTGAGACGTATCAAGAGATTTGGTACTTTGGAGATAGTACTGGACCCGATGGAAATGATGAAAGTTTGTTACGACATCCCGGTGTAACCCATCCCAGGGTCGTGCAGAATCCCGAGGATACGTTTTCCCAAATTAATTCGATTCTGACTCAAAAAGCCATCGATGAATGATGTCTTGGGGGAGCATAGAACAAATAAAAGACGCGGTCGTTTTATTTTATTTTATTTTTCAAGGACACAAAAAATTGCGCTAAAGCTTTAATTAATAATTTCAAGAATACAATGATTGGTGGGTGTTGGATTCGGAGTCGGAGTTGGAGTGGGAAATGCAGTGGGACGAGGAGACGTCCTACATGGTTTTTTCATGAGGCCTCGGATCATTACACCGATAAGGATGCAAACAATCCCAACAATTTCTCGCATCGTCAAGCGGGATCCAAAAAACAAGCAATCCCATGCAATGGAAAAAGGAATGTCCAGGTAACGAAGGAGGACGATGCGGATGTTTTCTTGAGACGCCTGGATGGCGTTGGTTTTCAAGAGCTGTGCCACAACACTGAGAGATCCCGTACCCACCAAGGCCAGCCACAATTTTAGGGTGTTGTTGGACTCGTTCCAGAAGGGGATATGGTGACGTTGTGTGCCCACCCAAAGTCCTGGGATGGCGGTTAGTGTGCCGAAAAACATGGCATATCCCACAATGGTGAGGGCCGATTCTTCTCGGACGCCATAGATGCTGATATTGATAAGCGCATTCACAAAGGCAGCACCATTCGCAGCAATAAATCCCCAGTAAAAATAATGGTCCGGAGGATTGGTGAATTTTTCATACGACATCAAGATCACACCACCGAGACAAAAGACACCGCTGACGGTATCTCCCCATTTCCATTGAAGTCTATGTACACAACAGGTAAGGATCCCGGTGTACAAAGGTGCTGTGGAAAGAAGGGTCGTGGCCACCGAAAGCTGGAGATGCTGGACGGCATAGAAGGAAAGGGCAATATTGGTCGCGCCAAGGATGCCACGACTACAGAGTGCCCTTTTTTGCAATCCCAGAGGATGAGGTGTTCTCCACCACGCCATGCATATTATAATGACCAGCAGACCCGACAGGCCTCTACAGAATGTTATCATCCATAGACAAAAATCGTTGCGAAGGAGTCGAGCGTCCAAATACTGGAGAGAATAAAAAAAGGCTGAGAAGCCCATCATCCACACGGGTCTCATTTTTTCTTTAAAAGAAATTAAAAAGATATGGATTGTCATTATCAAAGTAAATGACAATCTTTTTATCCAAAAACTCGGTATGCGCCCTGTTTTTATTGTTCCTTCTTTCCATCCATCATGTTGATCTTCTTGTACCCTACCGTCGTGAGGCCTCTCTCTACGGCATGATCTTATTGTGTATCCACGATTTTATCCGTCCTCCGTATATGAAACCCGATATGATCTATCATCACATCTTGAGTATTTTATTATGTCTCACAACCATGTTTCAACAACCGCAGATCTCTTACGATCTCATTCTTCCTTTCTTTAAAACCGAAATCAGCACGGTGTTTCTGGTGATTCGAGCCTATGGCATTCGTCATGGTTTTAACGATCTGTTGTTTGCCTCTACGTTTGCCTACTATCGCGTGTATGGATTGACCAAACATTTATGGACATCTTCTATAGATATGTCCTTGATGCATCAATTTTTGGGATGGAATCTGGTGGGACTCAATACGTATTGGATGGCCAAGATCTTGCGTCATTCTTTCTTTCGTCGTCCACGACCTATCCTTGAAAAATCAAAATAAGATTGTTAATCTATGTTTAATATATTATGATATTTAATGGGAAATTTACGCAGTTCAACGATAATAATTCTTTCTTCTGTCATGGGGAATGTTGTTGATTCTTGTGTATTTTGTACATTTTCAGGACATGGACCCATGCCATGAACATCATCAAAATATTTCCTAAAAATTGATGAAAAAATATATCTACTATCGCCTACAATCTGTTTCAATTGCTCAAGTCGTTGTGGACCGATCCAATAATACCATGCTTGTCGAAATTTCACCCTCAAAAAAAGCAATTTTGCTTTGCGACAATGACGCGTTAAATACGAATAATAAAAGAAGAAGAAATAATCTCTAAGTGTCTTATCCCACGATGCGAATAATGAAATGAAACGAGTAACATATTCCGAATGAGAATAACACCTATTCGATTTACCAATTAATCGATAATATTCGTTCATTACAGGTTTTAGATAATCAACCGAAAGGCCAATAGAACATTGTGGAGTAAACCACATGTGGTTTTTTTCTTTTTTTGAAAAAAGACCCATGCGTTGTTGTGGATGATACAAAACACGATCTGTAAAAAAATTTACCTCTTGACTCTGCATTTTAGCACGAACAAACTTTTCTTTCAACACCTTTATAATATCTTTATTGGCCTCTATAAATTTTGTGTATATAAATTTTTCAAGTTCAGAAATAGATACCAGTTGTGGTTGTCTATACGTGACTATAAATTCACAATTATTTAACATATATCTTGGATGCGCTCTTTCAGCAGGTATTTCTATTCTCTCCATTTGCCCATTGGGTAATTGTATGATACATGTATTACGTGTGCCAAAAAGAGAAACTTGAATACTTTCTTGCTCTGAACCAAAATCGCTTGATATTTCTACCGTCGTAGATAGTTGGATTGGACGAGTATAATTCGCCTTGATTGCATGATCCGCTGTATTGCGTGTCGATTCTGCAAACATCAAAGATAAAAATGAAAATTCAAATTCAAATCCGATGGACAATGGAATTCTTTCAGTCGTCTTATGATCAACAAAATCATCAAGCTCTTTTTTTACTTGATTTTCATCTATCAATGAGTTTGAAGATTCATAAAAGGCTTTCATCATTGCATGAAATAAATCTGTTGTCAGATTCTGTAGATAATGACGTTTGAAAATAGCAAGGGCTGGGTTATTGAAATGAATCAACTCTGAGATTTTTTGAAAAGTATGTATATCTCGATAAGGTTCAAATGAATCAACAGGAGGAGGAGAAAGAGGAATTGCATATTTACGCATTATTTTTATCAAACATTTTCGCAATGAATAGTCTTTGATCTCGTAATTTTTGAAAAGAGTTAAAAATTCTATTCTAACCAATTCTTTCTCTATGTCTCGAATATCAGGAAAACGAAAAATGACTTCATACAAGGATCTTGAATTGATAATATAATCTTGTAAACTTAATTGAATTAGCTTCTTATAAATCGTATCCAAGTTTTCATGTAGCTCTTTTTCCATGATTTTTTATAAATAAAATTATAAATTTTTATGTCTTGCAAAAAAAAAATAAAGAATAATAATGCGTGAAATTGGTAATTTTTTCATCAAATATCCTTCCCTTACGGGACTTTCTTTTGTATCCATTTTTTCGTTCCCATTACAAGAAGTCGTGCTACCCATGTTTTATGGTCGATGGATGGAAAATATCAAGGATTCTTCCGCAGTCCTACGATGCTCCCTGATCATTGTGGTGTTGTGGATCCTGGCCATCATTCTTCGTATTCTTTATGATTATACTGAGCTCAAGGTCAATTCAATGCTGGAAAGCCACGTGAGAGAAGAGTCGTACAAGAAATTGTTCCGTTATCTGGAAACGCATCCCGGAGAAGAGATTCATCGCATGGAGCTGATCACACAACTTACCAAGTATCCTCTCTTTACGACAGAGATCTACACCTATATGATTGAATCAATATGTCCAAGTTTGTTATTGTTGCTTTTTGTTGGTGGATACCTTTTGTTTGTCGATCGACAATTGTTCTATATCTTTGCCGTGATTGTCCTGATTCTTTTTGCGCTCTCTTTTTTTATCCTTCCCCTCATTGTGGAAGAATCCAAGTCTCGGGATATCCAGCATAACAAGATTATTTCCAACATGGAAGATGTCCTCCACAATTCGTCCGTAGTCTACATCCAGGGTACCACCGATCAAGAACTGAGTGCTATTGAAAATCAGGAAAGACGATTTCGAGACATTTATGAGACCTATTCGATTCATCTATTGATTTACCGAAATATCGTTCTTGTCATATTCTTGATTACGGTCTTCTATATCCTCTACAGAGCTTATCGATTATTCTTGGCCCAAAAGATTGGAATAGGAACGATGGTGAGTCTTTTTATTATTTTTACGTATTGGATCAACGATGTGATGAAGCTTTTTGGCCATCTGGCCTATCTCATCTACACCATCGGGAATATGCGTTCCACGGAAGAAAAGATTTCTCATATTCTTCTTGATTCTTCCTTGTCGTCGTCGTCGCCGTCAAAACCCACCATGCCTTCCGCGCCTCCAAAGGATATTCATCTTTCTCTCCAAAATATAGGATTCCGTCACAAGGGAAAGTGGATCCTTAAAAATTTTTCATTGACTCTCCAACAGGGCACGACCACGATTGTGCGCGGTAAAATCGGTGTAGGAAAAACCACGCTTCTCAAGATTATTCTCGGTCTTTTGGAATTTGAAAAAGGAACCATGATCTTGAAGGACAGTCTCCGCTTTGATCCCAAGATCCGCCGTGAATGGCGTCAAAATTTCATCTATATGCCCCAGGAAGCGATTCTTTTTGAACGATCCCTCTATGAGAATCTGATTTATGGCTATTCTCTTTCCAGGGAGCAATGCATGGACCGATTAAAACAACATGGCTATGTCCCTCTTTTGGTGAAAAATATCCAGGATCTTGATCGGAATGTGGGTAAAGAAGGCTCATATCTGTCTGGAGGACAGCGACGACTCGTGCTTCTTTTTCGATGCCTGCTCTCTTCTTCCACACAACAAGGAAATCTTTTGGTCCTGGATGAACCCACGAGCAATCTGGATGCACAGACACGTGATCTGGTCGTGCGATTGATTGAAAAGCTGAGTAAGAAGGAAACGATGCTCATCATAAGTCACGACAATCTTCTCTTTCAAAAATATACAACGGTGGATATGGCCTCGTTGGCCCCTCAATAAACAATGATTCATGCTTCAAAAAAAAAAAAAAATTCCTCTCTCCCAAGAATAAAAATGGAAGGAAGTTATGTATTTTTTGACCCACGAGGATTCGATATCATTACTTGTCCTCCACCGAATATGATTCGAAATTTTAATTATCAAGGAGATCGAGGAAGTTCAAAAGAATGTCATGACTTGTTTCAAAGAAATTTTCGTGATCATTCCCTCATGTATTCGATCGGGTGTTACATGCAATGGGTATTTTATTCCCTTTCTCCTTATGAACTCTCCGTCGAATTTCCACCTATCCATGTCGATCGCAATCGATGGTTATTCCAAAGCCAATCCAGACGGGTTCTTAGTGGAGCGGCCAACACGTCTGGTGATGTAGTTCAGATCACTTTTCTTCACATTCCCATCGTTTTGAAATTCGCAAGAAGCATTGTCTCCTTTCCGGATATTCTACATGAATATATCGTGGGAATTTACGCCATCAACCGTTTACGCGCCCTGATTCCTAATTACATGTATACCTATGCCATGTACAACGATGATGCCTCCAAGGGCAATGTGATTGCCTTGGAATGGGTCAATGGAAAAAACCTGGAAGAGTATATGTCCTCTCTTCTCGTCCAACCCTATAATCCACCGTTGATGGAATCCTTTCTCCAGGTTTTTATTCAAATTGTACTGGCCTTGGAGATTGGTCAAGAGGTCTGTCTGTTTACGCATTTTGATCTGCACGCCAAGAACATTGTATGCAGGAACGTCGAACGGATTCCATTCATAGAATTCGTGGTTTTGGATTCCCTCTATGTACTGGAAAATGTGGAAAATATTCCTACCATCATCGATTTTGGACACTCGACCGTCTATTGCAAGAATGTAAAACGAGCAGCCAAACCCAATGTTACCTTTGATGGTTTTGTGGGCAAAGGCTTTGCCGGGAGCTTTTCGGATCATGGCATGTTCCCCTACTATATTCCCGGTTTCGACCTGTACAGACTCATTTCCTATCTGTGGTACGCTCTGATGACAAGAACAGACGTTGCACGTGATAAAATCGCCCCCAAGCCCTTTTCTCCCGAATCCATGGGTTATCGTATCCAGAGATTTTTTGAAGAGATCTTGAAAAGAATCTATAGATTAGATATTGCCACTACGATTCGCAACAGGCAAACAGTAAGAAAGTTTTTTCGCACCAAGGGAACGGAGAGTCCTTCCATCTATAATTCCCCTCTGAGTCTTCTCACCGATCTGGAAAGAGAAAAAGCATTCTATCTGAATTTGCTTGAAATAGGGGAATATCCTTGGAGAAAGTTTGATAATAGAAATGGTATTACGTTGTATCGTGCCCCTCCCGAAGAAAAAGCAAGGCTGGAAGAATGTTTTCAACGACGATATTGTAGTTCTTTTCTTCTTGACGATACCACAACTTCCAAGGCTCTCTCCATCTATGGGATGACATGGAATGAAGGCGATATTGGAAAAACACCACGCATCTTACAAAACTTTTTGACGAAATTCAAGGATCTACAACCACCCCCGCTCTTGATTAAAAATATCAATGAGATTCTTCAGATCATGAAAGATCCTTCTTGGGGTCCTATGATTCAGATGATGAATGTTATCATGACCAGAATCCGTAAACATCAAGCGCAATCGATTCCCGACGATATCTACCGATTTTATCAAGACCATAAGGACGCGTTGCATTATTATTATCGAATCCATGAATGTTGGATGGGTTTTATCAGCTATCTGACTCGTTTCTTCAAGATTCCCATGACGAAAAAGCTAAAATAGAATATTTAAAAAGGAACACTGTCTCAAGAGAAAAAAATAATGTTTTTTCTCCTAAAATGTTGGTGGGTGGTGCTGGCGATGATGACAACAGTAACGGGTTATCCCTCCACGCCTTGTCCTCAGGAATGGAGGAAAGACCCGATCATGAAGGATCTCGTCGTGCTTTCTGACGCGGTATCATGGGATGGATGTAGTGATGTCCGAGGATATCCATGCATTCAAGACGTACATGGCAAGTACGACACGAGGATGAAAATCTATCAAACAAGTGCGGTAACTGTCTTTGTCTTTCGACCAACCCAGAACACGGCTCCAGGTCAGGATATCCATAAGAATCGGAGGCTTGTATCGTGCGTTCCTCTTCTGGGTGAGGGATGTCTTGGAATGGTGAATGATCGCTTTCAAGAAGCCTTTTGCAGTCTCATGGGTCAGGTCGATCTACAAGAGGTGTTGAGCCCTTCCAAAGCGGTGTATTTGACCGGACACAGCTTGGGTGGCGCGTTGCAGCTAATGATGGGTGTCTATCTTTATTTCCGTTTTTCCGTAGTTCCTTCCAAGATGATTGGATTTGCGGGTCCTTTTATTGGCGATACAACGTTTACGGACAAGTACGTCGGAGGTTTGCGATCGGTCATGTCCCAGAGTGGTGTAGTCTGGCAGATAGAAACCATTGATCAGAGAAATCCTCAACAATATGATGGGACAGTAGAAGGCTACCAGGTCGATGGACCCCCTTACATGCAAATAGAGACGTCGATGATTTGCGGGATTCCTATCGATCCCTTACCTGATTCGTACGGATTACATGATCTCAGGAATTATGCCTTGTTTTTCGAGGCATCTTAGACGGCACAATATTTCTTGTAGGCATGGCTTGTCGATGAATGACGATTATTGCAAAAAGTTCGAGGATCCTCACACAGCGAGGTTAGTAATTCATGGGTGTAGCCTCCGGGAAGGGGTCTTGTCCGCCTCCCGGATGCATTAAAAGGATTGATATCCTCATCGTCAAACACATTACAATATTTTTCCATACGTTCATCCCATGATTTTGCAGGCGCGGATTTCTGGAATTGTCTTCTTTGGATTTGTCGAGACGGTCGGATCTGTCCGTAAACAAGACCCTTTAAATATTCAAGATTCTCTTTCTTGGTTCTTCCGTCCTCCATCTCACCACCAAGATGAAGAATGGAATCATGAATCTTGGCCTTTGTCATGGTGGAGATAGGAAAACCGGAGGGAAAGAGACGTCGTGCCCTCGGAGTCATGGACTGATATTTAGGATCTTTTACCGGAAAAGGTTTTTCCTCCCAGACATCTTCTTGCATTTGTTTTTGCTTTTGCTTTTCATCCTGATCAGCAATGACGGTATTATTACTGTCGTCATTGTTGTTGTTACCGCCACCACCACCAAATAGATTCGAAAAGAAACCTCCGATACCTGTCGTCGTGGAGGTCGACGTCGACGACGACGACGCCCGCTGTCCTTTGTTTTGAAGAATGTCGGATATTTTTTGCACGGTCTGGGTCGCATTTCGGGCTATTTCTGTGAGCGCTTCGGCGTGAGCAGTATCTCCCGCCGTAGAAGATGTTTGTGCTTCTCTTTTTGCCGTTTGAATCGTCCGTTCTAATTTATCCACTGTTTTTTGGGCTTCCAAGGTCGGCAAGGTTTTTTTCATACCCTGGGCCACCTGAAGTTGTTGTAGCATCTGTTTACCGTTCTGCGTCGAATGTAAATGCTGTGTAAGGACCTTTAATTGTGCCGATTTTTTAGTCGCTTGCTGGGTAAGCTGACCCGCCTCTTTCTTAATTGGTGAGGAAGGTAATATATCGACTAATTGTTGGGCAAGAGACGATGCCTGTTGGGAAACCTGGGTCAGTGCCGTCACGCGTTGGCTATCCACTCCTTTGAGCGCAACGGTTGACTGCTGAACCTGTTGGGCGGCTTTGATCGCGATCCCGGTAAGTCCCGCCAATGCTTCCTCGGCACCATTCCTATTTTTTTGTCGCAATATTTCTTTTGCACGCTCGATCGATTCTTCTGCGGATCCAAGCGAGGCTTTCTGAGCCGTTATCTTGAGTTGCTGCAGTCGCTTCTCCTGTTCCTGAGACTGCAATGCCTTGGCCGCCAAGATGGCTTTTTGTTGTTGAGCGGCAGCGGCGTCCCTTGCGGCCTTGGAAGCCTGTATCTGTTCTTCATGCTTTTTCTTGGCCTGGAGAGCCACTTTTTCTGCCTCGGAAGCGCGCTGTTGTTGTTGTCGAGCATTGGCTTCGGCCGTCTCGGCTTCCTTGATGGCTTCTTTCTCCTTCTGAAGAGCCGCTTCAAGGGCTTTGGCAGCCTCTGCTTGTTGTTTCTCCTTACGAGACAGTGCTTGAGCTGTCACGCGTGCTTGTTGTTGTTTTCTCTTGTCGGCCTCGGCTACTGCAGCAAGAGCTTGAGCCTGTTGATGTTTTTTTCTGGCGTTTTGAGCTGCCTCTTCGGCGGCTGCAGCAAACTTGCGTCGTTTCTGTGCGATCGTCGTCGCCTCTGCCTTTTGTTGCTGCATCCTCTTCACCATCGCTTCAGCTTCCGCTGTCGCTAATTGGGCCTGTTTTCTCTCCTTTTCCTTGGCTGCTGCAAGAGCCGCTGCTTCCTGTTGTTCTTGACGCTTCTTTCTTACTATTTCCATCGCCTTTGCTGCCTGTTGGTCTTCTTTCCGGTGCTGTTGCTGTTGTTGTTTTTGCGCCTGTACCTGAGCTTCTTGTGTATCTTGCTGTTGCAAGATTTTCATCACCGCACGTTTTCCATTCTTGTGACTCGCTTGATACAATTCTTTTCGGCGATCTTGAGAGTAACCAGTAGCACGTTTTTTCAACCTACTTTTTTCTTCCTGATTAGTAGGTAATTGATCGATCTGGGATTGGAATAGAGTCAAAAGATCTTCTTCCTCTTCTTCCTGTTCCTGTTCTTCTTCCTGTTCCAATTTTAAGCGAGCCTGTTGGGCTTTCCTCTTTTGCTCGATCTGTTTTTGCATCTTGGTTTGTTGTTGTTTGTCAATGGAGGAAAGAGCCACCTGGGATTGAGAATCCGCAAACAAGTGGCGTGCCGCGCGAAACGTTTCTTGCTGCTCTTCGGATATTTCCACCAATTTATGTTTCTGGATAAATTTTTGGGCCTGTATATTTTGTTTCTTGAGCACCGGGAGCACAGTGGTCACAACAGGCTCAACACTGCCACTGCCATTGATGTCGGAAACTGTCGAGGCCAGCGTCTGTTGGATCTGCTTGATTTCTTTTGCAGCCGATTCTCGGGTGGCTTCGGGAACATGATCCGATTCTGAAGAAGCCACCGTATTCAAGACATCAAGATGAGCGGCGGAATTTCCTATTACCGTATCAAGGCTACGAAGCTGTGCTTGCGGAATCGGTTTGGCGCTGTTGGCAATGGCATCCACGACCTGATTCAACGCCTCTCTATATGGCTCCTCTTCTTCTTGTTGTTGTTGTTGTTGTTCTTCCTCCTGGTCTTCAAAAGACGACTCCGTCGCCACTTTGCGGAGATCTACGATACCATCCTGTTGTTTTTGCGGTCGTGGAACAAGATCTCCCTTCTCGTCTGTCGGCACGATGGACCATTGAAAAAAGCCGATCCCCTCCACCTCGGGATTCCCGCGGACCGGAAAGGTATAGGAACAATCGAGACCCGCTACACTAAATAACAGATGATTCCAATTGTAACGCAAGATGAAACCATAATCCTCACCGTGCCATACGATTTCGATTCTCAGCCTCTGATCGGGTTGTTCGTCTCCCGCATAAATCGTTCCTTCCTCAGTCCCGTACAGATAGAAATACGTTTCCTGGACTTTGACCTTGAGGAATGCAAACACAGTTCCATCCTCCATTATACCTTTTTCCAGTTGAAAGACACCGCCAGGATGTCTTTCGGTGAGAAAAAGTTTGGTGTACAAGTAGCCGGCAGCCCATAAACTACACCCACGACGATTGTGAATCACACAATATTTACCCAAAGAATCCAGTATCGTATCGGAAAGGAGATTCTTGATTCCCGCTTCTATATTATAAATGGTTTCTTTCTCTTTTGCCGGTAATTTCTCAAATTTTTGGGCATCCACCTTGTCGGAAAGAAAATGTAATGCCTGCATCTTCTTGTCAGGACGGGTATTGTCACGGATGCGTTTCAACCCCTTGACGAGATTTGCCTTGATTGAGGTCAGGGTAGGATGATCCTCAGAAATTTTCCATTCTTGAATGAGATTTTGAATTGTTTGCATTTGTTTTTTTTTTTTTAATGTATTTTTTTTTTTTTTGTAAAAAAAAAAATGCCCAAAGAATATCTTTCTTTAAAACAATCTTACTCCGATACGATCGAAAATTATCGCGGTGGTGGAGGTTTTGGTGGAGGCGGTGGTGGCGGTGCAATAGGAGGTGGTGGTGGCGGTGCAATAGGAGGTGGTGGCGGAGGAATGGGCGGTTTTGGTGGCGGTGGAGCAATAGGTGGTGGAGGTGGAAGAGGAATGGGTGGTGGTGCAATAGGTGGTGGAGGTGGAAGAGGAGGTTTTGGTGGTGGAGGAATGGGTGGCGGAGCAATAGGTGGTGGAGGTGGAAGAGGAGGTTTTGGTGGTGGAATGGGTGGAAGAGGCGGTGGAATGGGTGGAATGGGTGGAAGAGGTGGAAGAGGTGGTGGAATGGGTGGTGGTGGAAGAATGGGTGGCGGTGGAAGAATGGGTGGCGGTGGAAGAGGCGGTTTTGGTGGTCGAGGACACTTCGCCCATCATCCTCCCTTACCGCGATATAATTACGTGTACAATTATCCCGGATATTATTACAATACCGGTTATTTCACACCCCTCTACGGCAGTTATAACTCTGACGTCAACTATTGCTTTTGTCAGGATTCGGATCTGATTCAGAATACACCACCCAAATATCAATACTGCCCCCCTGGAGAATCTTGTGGAACCTGTTATCCCAACAATGTGTGTCAAAATTGCAACGGGAATTATCAGAGCTATTGTCCAGGAAATAACTAAAAACAGCATGTCAGATGACTCTTCTGTTCCGAGTCCTTGTCGATCTCGATCGATTGAGACACGAAATCTTTGATTGTAGGAAGATGGCTGATAAGAAAGACATGCTCGCTGATGCTGGTCAGGAAATTAAACAAGACATAAATGTTGGCGATGCGTTCCTGATCAAACACCGAAATTCCCTCATCAATGATGAAGAAATTCGACTGTGGTAGACGAGAATACTTGGCAAATCCCATCTTGACCGACAAATCCACAATAAAAGACTCCATACCTCCCATGTAATTTGAAGGAGCCGTCGTAGTGGTCGTGGTCGTGGTCGTGGTCGCCCCTCCCTGCAATCCCACAATGACATTATCCTCTTGAACACGCAACACGAGTTTCTTGTCCAAAAAGGTATGAATCAGCATATTGATATCATCTTCGATTATAGGAAGATACATCCTCAACAGATACAACGGCAATCCGTCCCGATTAATGCAATCCATAAGACATTGTAACATTCGACTCTTCTCCTGACATTCCTTCCACATCTTGGAATTGATTTCCCATTCCTTCTTACGGATCATCAACGATTCCAGAGATGTCTTCCATCCATGTTGTTTCTCCAAGCATTCCTCCTTTTCCTTTCGCAAAGAAGACCGTCTGGCCTCACATTCTTTCCTCTTTACGGCCGTTTTTTCATTCTCCATCAACGACTCCATCTGCTTTTGCAATTCCTCCATATCCAACTCGCCACGCATCTTCCTCTTCCCCATCTCCAAGACTTCCGTTGTCACATCCCCCCATCGCTGTTTCTTCTTACTCCATTCCTCTTGTTTTTTATCCCATCCCTCCTTCTCCCGACGGAGCTCTTCCAACGAGCTCGCTCCACCCTTGTTCTTTTCCCAGTATAAACGGATTTTCTCATACACCGAAGCATTCTTGATCAGGCGTGTAAGCTCGTTATATTCGCTTTTCTTGACACTGCTTGCCATCTCGCCCTGAAGCTCCTCGATGGCCGTCTTATGACGCCTTGAATCACGATAGCTCTTCGTATTTTCATACCTCGTCCTCACATTCTTATAATATTGGAGTTTCTTCAGAGACTGTTCCCTTTTCTTGATAGCCTCCATCCTCTGCTCCTTCCTTTTCTGAAGACCGGATCGCAACAAATCATGCAATTTCTCCATTTCTAATCCCACAAGATCAACCTGATGATTACCCATCTTTGCCAGAAAACCACACACCGTTCTTCTCTTATCCTCCAGAACCTGTAACAACTTATTACCCGTCATTTCCTCCGAATGGAGCGCTTTTTCTCTCTCCGTCTGCTGAAGAAAATAGGGGTTGCGAGTGCAAGCCCTACAATCCGGATTAAATTCCATGGTCTTGGTCTCACGCACATTCTGTCGAAGCATCTGTATCTTGCATTCCACACTCTTGTGTTCATACAAAAGACGCTGGACCTCTTGTAGCATATCTTCCACGGCATCTGTGTCCTTATTCTCCTCTTCCTCCGTCGTCTCACGAGAAAGCCTTGTCTCGAGGGTCGTCATTTCCTGTTCCGCCTTGGACGCCTTGATACACAAGGCCTCCCATTCATGATCGGAGTCCACAACCTGATCCATGTCGTACACCAGTCTTGCGGTTTCTGCCTCTAACCCCAAGATCTGTTTCTCGATCCTCGTCTTTTCTTCCGACCATGCTCTATCGATCGATTCCGAGCGTCCAAGAAACATCATGATCCTCTCGTTTTCACGCATCCATTCTTCACGAGAAGATCGAACAATCCATCGACGAATCTCGGGTCCTTCTTCTCTCACCGTGGAAACACTCTGTTCCATAGATACGATCAGTTCGTCTAATCGCCTCAATTCCGACAAGATGGTTTTTTCGTCATGTATGCTCAGATAGGTCTGCAGAGACACCATCTCTTCCGACAGTCGCTTTTCTTCTTCGACCGTGTCTTTCATACGCCGTTTCAATTGTTTCTGCACCGTTAGCGCTTCTTCCAGGCTTGTATAATCCGAGGGTTTCTGCAACGCCATCATCTTATCCCTCTCTTTTTCAATATCCGCTATTGCCGTGGACAGTTTCACAAGCTCCGACTCCGACACTCGGATATTCGCATGATAGGAGGAAGCCTCTTCCTCCCATTCATGAGTCGTTTGATTTCCCAGCTTGGCCTGGTACACTTTTTCTCCACCCTTGATGGCCTTCCATTCGTCCTCCTTTTCCTTGCGATATTTTTCAAACCAATCCAGACCAAAAAGGGAGTACAAAAACTCTTTGCGTTCTTTCTGGGTCATGTCTCGGAACTGTTTCTCTCGCTGTTGAAGACATACATTGGTATAGAGAAACCCCTCACAACTACCCAGCAATGATTCAATTACCTTGTCGGTTTTCTTGCGCTGCTCTTCAGAATAATCACACCACCGTCCATCCCAGATAAAAAAGGTTTCCACTATCTTGATCTTGTCATTCTTTTGACGCGTACATTCCTTGACAATCCGATAGCGTTGATTTCCCACACCAAAGATAATTTCACCCGAAGCCTTTTTCTCTTCACGATGAATAATTTCCTTGGGGATACTGTTCCCATGCGTGCCACGGGTAATCTTGCCAAACAGCATAAAGGTCAGAATATCAATAATAGTCGATTTTCCATACGAATTTCTTCCAAAAATACCCGTGATCGTATTCGGTTGCATCTTGGTAAAATCGATCCGATTATTTTTTCCATATCCAAACATGTTGGAAAAGACAAGCGTTTCCAGCGCCCAGCACGCGTGGCCCTCTGGATTTTTCTGTTGCACATTCTTGCGATATTCCGCTACAAGCTCCTCGATCAATTTCTCGATCAACGAAAGAGGTTGATCACGCAGTTTCTCCAGCACAAACGCGCGGATCCAAAACATTTCATCAGCATTCCCGGGACTAAATTTGTTCCTGTTTTGTACGCTTGTAGTATTACTATCACTTCCACTACTTTTGTGAGAAGCATGACGTTGCTGAAGACGTGCCCTCGGTAACGCTTTCTTGAACGTCGAGATAAAATCGTGATTAATCGAAGAATCTTCGGTAAGATGGATGCGTAGATTACAGCATTCTGGTAAATATTTCCGAAGTGTGTCGACATTTCTCCACTCCAGGATGGGGATCGTATCCTCCTGGTACAAGACACGAAGGCTCTGTTCTTCCAGCACGGCCTCGCAATAACAAAAAGGATTCGGAATTCGAATCAGCTCCGATGACCGGGTGGCAAGATCCCACACAAGAAGGCCATGATCAGGATCCGTCTCCCCAAAATTTTGGGAAACAAGAGAACCAGAATACGCCATGGTGCGCTCCTTATTCATGTACTGATATTTATGAATGTCTCCCAAAAGAACGAGATCGTATCCGACAAAATCCGAGTCTTTCTTATCTCCCTCCGGCGAACAAAAGCCCAGGTTGTTTCTCCATCCGGCAATGGAACCGTGAAACAAAGCGACCTGCATCGAGTTTTCAAAAAAGACGGGATCCTTGCGCATGTCGGCACTCAGGTCCAGCCAGGTGGTATCGCTGTTGTTAGCAATACCACTCCCCAATAAAGAATTGACCGCAAACACAAGATTGGAAAAGCGATAGTATCCCGTATATTTGAGATAATAGACTCCCTCGGGCGTTCTCTCATGGAGAATGCTCGTCAGGCTGTCCACGCGTTCCAGATTATTGAGAAGGGCATCGTGATTGCCCGCGATTAAAAATGTTGGGGCGATGGCGCCGAGACGAGCAAGGAAAGAATAACTCATCAGGATGCATTCCGGTGTCAGGTCCAGCTTGTTATGAAGAAGATCTCCTGTGATGACAATCGCCGCGGATTGGACCTTGGGATGGGATCTGAGAACACTATACAAACGTTCAAATACTTGCTCGTATTCTTCTTTCCTCGAGTTGAGACGGATATGAACATCCGAAATATGAAATAGGGTCGATTTGCTGTTTGCTGTTTCAGAAGATAACGAGTGAAACATCATGTAAATTAAAAAAGAAAAAAATACATTCTCACAGGACATGCATCATTTTTTTTTTTTTTGACGTTGTTGTTGTTGGCGTTGTCGTCGTCGTTACTGGCGTTGCATGGCCAATTTTCGTTCTCGAAAAGGCACAATTTTATAATAAGAACTTTCAGGAGAGGACATACAGGATTTGATATACCCATCGCGTATGCCCGCGGGTAGTTGATCAAAGGTAAAGATACCGCGCCAGATACCTGGTGATATTTCATACTGGATCAGCTGATAATGAGACTGTTTCCACTGTACAATAATGTAATAATCGGGATTGAATTCTTGAAGATCTTTATCCAAGATATGGCAACTGTATTGATAGTTTTTTCCGTCCAAAGTTTGAACAATGATAATTTTTACATTCAATAATCGCTCTAAAAACGCGATATCCGGATTGGAGGCCCAATATTTTGCCTTTAACATAAAATTTCTATATTCTTCAAAAGTAGTAATATTATTTTCACCAACCCAAAAAAATTCACCCATACTGGATTGTACATCGCTGATATTCACCGTACTGATATAAATTTTTCTTTGCGCCGCCTGAATCATCGCAGTCTGGTGTCCCAAGGCATCCGTTAATGTTTTCAGCTGTACCTTTGCTTCTTCTTTTTTTTCATCATCCATTTCTTTCATCTTGGCCTTTAATAGTTTAATATTTTCCTCGGTTTGCCTCCTTAACTTTATATACTTTTCCTGTACTGGTAAATAATTGTCTCTTTGTTTAATAGCGTCTTTATATGCCTTCTTCATCATCACCCAAAGGGTACGCAATTCTTCAAACGCGTCTCGAGAAGCATTTTGTCGTAGGAGACTCCTCATATCATTAATACTAATGAATCTACCGATTTCCAAATACGCATCGCTGATGCTTCGAAAAAAACAACTACCACCCTCTCTGTTGATGACAATCCTTGTTTTTTTTTGATCGTCTGGACTCAAGATAGGCTTAAAGTTCTCTGTGGCGATATTTCTCTTAGTATAATAATACGTTCTACGGGATTTGAAAACAGTCGGTTCTCGGGTAAACATTATTTTTTGGTTCTCAGGATCCATAAGAAGGATATTGAGTATGCGATGCGCCACACTGAAATCACCAGGTGTTCGTAAACGCGCCGATATGGCAAAATTATCCCTGACCACTTCTGCAGCCGCATTTAAAAAGGCAAATTTCGTAAACGGAGACAATAATTCATAATAAAATATACTGGGATTATTACAAAAAAGTTGAATGTTTTCTATTTCAAAATCCTTTTCCATTTATTTCCCCTAAAAAATTTTTTTAAACGTTTTGTTTTTTTTTCAATCCCAAGAAAAAAAATACTCTCGTCTCTCCTAACAATCTTAGTTTGAAATGGTGGAGGATTTAAAAATAATAAACACTTTTTGTATTATCATGATGCGGATGCGACCCCTCTTTTTTTTCTTTTTCAAGAAGAACGAGGAATCGTGAGCTGATGGGTTCGGAATAGGGAGACTCGCCTATTCCTGGGATTGGAAGATTACCGGAAGATAAGAAAGGTTCTGCAACACCGTAAACGAACCATATATTGGCTTCCAAGTTTATGTAATAGGATGCACCGGTTATTCCAAAAAATTGTATCACACTGGAATCGAATCCATAGACGGGATCGTTAGATTGGTCTCTATTCGTACGATTAAATCCCATACAAAAAGATCGATTAGAAAAAGATATATTGGATAAAGGATAAGGCGCGTAGGCGATACTTGAATTAAGTGATTGGATCTTGGTGCTTGTGAGGTAAGAAAAAGATTGTGGCTTCATGACTTGTTTGCACTGATAAATACCTTTATGAGTAATCATCGAGAGGAGTTTTCCAAAGTCCTCGATGGAAGATACGAGCGGGGAATTACCAAGACAAGATGAATCGGGTACACCATTTCTGTAATAAAAAACATTGGACATCACTCTCGAAATCCCATCTTCTGGAAACGAGGACCCCCATACAAGGGGTCCAGGACCTTTGCTTCCCGCGATATTCCTATACGCATCGGAGCATTGATAACCCAGCCACGTTTGAATAATAGAAGGGTTTGCACGAGTTGTCAGCCCGAGTGAAGGGCTTCGTCGCCAGCTGTATTCCGCTATAGGGGATGGGATCTTGTCCTGTAAGAGAATATAGCTGTTTTTCATTTCACATGGATCAAAAATATTGATTTTTACGTACTCTGAAAAATTCCGATACTTATTATTTATAGCTATCCTATCAAGAATATAACCGAGTATAAAATAAGAAAGGTCGTAAAGAACATTTGGTATCCGTGTGCGATACGGAAGTGCATTTTCAAGCACCGAGTTGGGAGGAAAAAGAGCGGGTAAAATTCCATCAACGTTTAAACGAATTAATTCCGGGATTGCGGTTGAAAATATTTCCAAAATGGTAGTTGCGCCGTTATAAATCTTTGTCACTGGACCGATAGGTTCTCCTTTTAACATTTGACTGTACATAATATAGAATTGGATCACATTACCCAGACCCACGACTGAATTTTCAGCAAGCACTTGTTGAATAGCGACGGGATTGGTATAGTAAGGTACCGCGAGGCCTGTAAGAAAGAAGACATCGTCTGGCAGACCGATACTAAAAGTAAGCAGATCACCCACAGTAACTTTATTCCACTCGAATGTTCCGAGCTCTGATGTATAACTTTCAGGGCGTGGAAAAAGATCAGGATTCGTAACCGTGATACTCTTAAAATAGGTGCCTTTCCCTTGAAAAACATCAGGCAGAATGTTGGACAAAGGGTCCGAGGAGGTTATCAGACCTTGTTCCATCATCAACGTACAAACAATCCCGGTAAGTATCTTACTTGCGGATCCCCATGAAAATAATGTTTTTTCATTAAAAGGTTGATGATCTGGAAACGCGTTTCCAGATTGACGAAAAACAGGATTGTTGTTGTTGTTATTATTATTGCTGGCGCCATAAAAAAAAGCTCCCTTGCGATCTTTGGAATAAATGTTTAGATAATCTTGTAAATTCATCCTTCTCTCTTATACAAATTGTAAAAGAAAATTATTTTTTGTGACACTGGTTCCATTTCATTCCTCTTCTTCTTGAGGGACACAATTCGGGTCTATCACGGTAGGGACAAGGTATCCCGAAATGGTATATACAGTTAATCCGTTACTGATATTAGTGACTGTGAGCAAAGGAATGTTATTCACGGTCGTAGAGGTGATATCCACGCTGTATCCCGGTAACAGTGTGCACTGTGTCTCACCCGTTGTGCCCTTGGGCACCAACGAATAGAGGAAATATGCATCCACCTCGGCCAGTGTAGAATTATTAAGAACATCGACAGTTGCCGTGTCCGCCAGGGCATCATTCGTGGGAATAAAAATCTGTGTGTCGGTAAGGGTTGCGAGGATGCCAAATAAAGGCGATCCGGAATAAAGATTCACAAATCCGGAAAGCTCGGGATGATTGCACAAATAATCGGCAAACGTAAAAGTACAGAGGCCGGAGGAAGACATCTTTTTCTATTCGTTGAACAATATTTTTTTTTTACCTTGCTCTCGCAATGATATAATGCCGATCCTCTTTCTCACAGCTCTCCTCGTGAAGAACATCAAAAGAATCACTAAATTCCCTCATATTGCTTTTCAATTGACGGTCATTCATCTTATCGTGATACACAAATAATAGAGAATGATCATTTCTGGCAATACGTTTCATATGTCGACACGCCCTATTAAAATCGCGTACAGGAATCTCCTGAAAAACATTAGAAACAAATAAGAGATCAAATTCCTTGGTGGGGAGGCGAGAATAGCGAATATCATCCACGCCGAATTGCAGTTGCGGATAATTGTAACTGGCCTTCATTATTTTAAATTCGTCTTTATCGATCCCTGTAATATCAAAAGACGATACATCTTGTTGAACAGAACGCAAAATTTCTTTAGTGCTGATACCGTTTCCGCAACCGATATCCAGGATCCGTGCACCCACGGTCGAATCCGTGGTACGGATTAACGACGGTAAGAAAGGGTGTGAATGTGAATGCACGGGTGATAAGGTTTTAACGAGAGGATACTGCTGGCACAGAATGTTGACAAAGGGATAAGAATCAGCAAGACCAATCATCCCCGTGACAAAGAAGAAAAATAAACCAACAATCTTCATGAAGATATGAAAAAACTTTTATTTGTGAAGATGCAAAGAAAAAAAAAATTTTTTCATTTTTTTTCTTTACATCTTCACATGTTCACAAGTATCCCATTTCTTGAAGCATTCCTGCCACTTTATCAAAATTTTCAATCTTGTCTTTGTAATCCTTGTTTTTATCCTGCTTTTCAAATTTAGATTTATGGATAGTTTCTTGAATTGAAAATAATGTTTCGGATTCAGAGTTGGACGAGAAGGCCTCTTTAAAAAACGAGGTAAAGGTTTCAAGCTGTTGTTGCGTATCTAATTCTACAAAGGTCTCGTAATGGATATCAAGGTAGGGAATACCCTTTTTCTTTACTATATCCTTGGTATGTTGAAACCATCGAGATTGATAGAATAAATATTCTTTGAAATCGTTGGGATCAAAATTTATTTTATAATGAGTCGTATCTTTATGAGTCCAGAAATCTAATTCTATAGCTTTTCTTAATGAAATGTAAGAATCTAAGAGGTTCCGATGGAGGAAAAAAACCACGTCTGAAAATTCAAATAGCGATTCTATAAGCGAAAATTCATTATCATCATTATCATCTTTAAGAGGAAAAAGTAAAACTTGATCATAAAAAATCTTGTAGCACATAATTTTGGTATCGGTTTTCTTTACAATGGTTTGAAAAAATTGTAAAGGATCGTCTTTACGCAATTTTGATAACCCCTCCAAAGAAGGATTTGTATTATCTGGATTAAATAATTCATAATAGCAGGTCATCTGCTTAAAATTGTTTTCCAACAAATTACATATAAAGTTGGTTCCATGACGATGCGCCGATATAATCGTGACAATTATTTTATCTTCCATCCTATAATTCCTCTATTAGAAAGGGTAGAAAAAAAATAGTCATTTTATCCTAATACGGCCGGGTGCCCGTAGACACACCGGTAAAGAAATTGTTCCATGGCAGTGTATACTGCGGGAACACGTAATTGATCAGCGAGGACTGGACATAAATAGAAGAAACGCTTGCAGGTCTTGTATTCTTGTTGGCACAGCCACAGTCGCCCTGATTTCTGAGATACTCTTGGATCACAGGAAGAGAAGGACTCATTCTATTACTACTCAAGTTTTGTTTACCATTCTAATGCTACACACGTTTCAACTCTATCAATATATCGATCTGGATCGACGGGTCCGATATCGACGGTGGCAGATAATCGCTCTGTTGAAGCAAGAAAGGCTCGCCCGAGGGGAGCAAGATACGGAATCGCAGGTTGTCTGCCGGAGAAAACTTGATCGTCTGTATCGTCCCATCCGAGCTGATCTTGATAAAACGCGATTTGATCGGATCGTTTACATCACTAATCGAGCAGATAAAAGTTGTATTGACGGCAGCAGGATTGTTCGAATACACCACATTCTTGTTCCCGGACGAGGGCATCGTCACATTGCTTACCTCCAACAGCACGTAGGGATAACCGCTGGTCAACAGAGACGTCACATTGTCCAGCTGGACATTCGGCAGGATCAGATTCAGGATTGTGATCTCATAACACGACATCTGGGATTGTGTCAGATACGATCCCGTGAAATTGAGAGGCACGATTCCCTCCCGTACAAAATTCTGAACACAACAATTCAACGCATCCGCATACGCCACGCTCTGTTTCTGTGCGGGGGACAACTGATTGTACAATCGGAACCGGTCCAAGATCTCTCCCGGATATTTCTGCACCCACACGATTACCTCGTTCTCACTGATGTGACGCACCTTTTGAATCCCCGCAACACCCGTCAAGATCTGTGACCGATATAAATCTCCGCTCGTGATGGGAGGATAGGGAATCTGCACGGGATAGACATTATTGGGTGAGGTATACAACTTTCCCGCCTCTACCGTGTATATTGGGGACAACAAAAAGACCGTAAAATAATTCCCTAACCAATCCCTGTCCCGTGTTTTTGTCTTGGTCTGTACCCGGAAAGCCGTCGACACATCCAGCACAAAAAACGTGGCAGGATCCAAAGAACGCACACCATCCTGCATAGGCTTCAACAAATAATAAGACGATCGCGCAAACTCCTGGCATCCAATCTCTGTCATTTCCAGTTCGCGAATCGCACCCGTGGCGGTATCCACACGGCGCACGACTAAGACGCAATGATGGGGTCCGAATTCCTCTTCCCATGTGGATACCGCATACACACGTTCATTCGTTCGATATCCACTCCCATGCTGAACGATGCTGAACTCATTCAGGGCGTTCTCCAGAAATAGTTTGTCGTTCGAAAATGGAAGAAGCGATCCAAGAACAAATGGATACAGCGTGTTATAAACGAGATACTTGTCGGTGGGAGACAAGGCCTCGGTCGGAAAGGCCGGAATACACGTCAACTGGCTTCCCTGTGCATTGATTGTACAGGGACGTACTTCATTGATGGTGATATTGTATAGATATACATCATTGTCCAGAAACAATCGAGAATTGTACTTTCCTGGTAATAGTAGCACGGTCTTGTCTTGAAGCGCTAAGAAGGGTCGGTACACAATCTGGAGATTTCTCCCGATATCAAAAGGTAACGGCTCAAACGTTACGATGCGATTATATACAGGAGAATACTCCTCAATGGTCGATTCAAATAACTGTCCACTCGCATCCACGTACACCGCCGTACAATGGAAAAGAATATCCTCACAATTCTCTACCGTTTGTCGCACCGCGATAGAAGGATCCATTGTATTCCGAAAGCCCAGTAGATCCGTTGGCACATTGGGACCCAGCACGATATTCACACCTCCTCCTCCCGTGATAGTAGTCATAAACACAGAAAGATCCTTATTTTTTTTTCCACCATTACCATAATTCGTCCACGAGAACGAATACACGGGAAACACGCTCAACGGATTGACCGTCGATAACACTGTAAAGTTTTGAACAATCGCAGATTGCACCTGCTGGAATGGTACCACAAAATCACCCGGATTCGGATACAAAATACGATCCCGATAGGCCGATGATATGAGCAAATAATTAGACATTTTTAGTACTTGAATTACCACACGTCTTTAAATGCATGCCAATCCAAATTTTCAAAAGAATAGAGGTTTAAATATTCGCGATTCGATAAGAATAAAGAGAGAGAGAGAGAAATAAACATGCAACGAGCACCCCAAAAAGATCTTTATGGCATCCTTCAATTGGAGAAGGGTGCTTCGGAAGAAGAGGTAAAAAAGTCGTATAAGAAATTGGCGATGAAATATCATCCGGATAAGAAGGGAGGGGATGCGGAAAAATTCAAAGAGCTGGGACAGGCGTACGGGATTCTTTCGGATCCTCAAAAAAAGACAATGTACGATCAATTTGGTGTCGTGGAGGGAGGTCCCGAGGGCGGTGGTGGTGGTGGTGGTGGCATGCCGGGTGGTGTCAATATGGAGAATATTTTTGAGAGCTTGTTTGGTATGAGAGGTGGCATGCCAGGGATGCCGGGAATGCCGGGAATGCCGGGGATGCCGGGGATGCGTCGTAGCGGTAAGAAAAAAAGTGCGCACAAGACGTACGAGCTTCCTGTGACTCTGGAAGAAGTCTTTTTGGGGAAAACAATAACCTTTCGGATTTCCAAGAAGACGTATGCAGGATCTGGTTCCGGTACCAAATGCAAGGAATGCAATGGTACCGGACAGGTCGTACAACAGGTGCATATGGGGTTCATGGTCACACAGAGTATTAATTCTTGCGCGCCCTGTCAAGGAAATGGCACTCTCTTTCAAGACAAGGATTTCTTGGTTCTCGAATCTCAGGTCGACATTCCCATTCCACCTGGAACACCAGAAGGCAATGCTATCATCATGGTGGGCAAAGGTGATCAGATGCCTGATATGGAAGCGGGTGATGTTCATTTTGTACTCACCTACAAACCACACCCGGTATTCAAGGTGTGTGAAAAAGAGATGCTGGATCTCCTCACCACGATTCCTATTACACTGACGGAAGCCCTGTACGGCTTCCGTCGTGAACTCGTTTTGCTTGACGGTGAAAAAATGGACGTGGTGCTTCCCCCGCGTTCAGTTCTCTGCAAGGTGCTCGACAAGCCACTCGTCAAAGAGGTGGAAGGAGTCGGTATGCGCTTCCAGGGACACAAGGGAAACCTGAAAATTGCTTTCCGCATCGAGCTCCCCCCACCCGGTTCTCCCGGCCTCTTTGCAGCCCTGGAAAACTGTGCCTATGAATCGTCTCCTTCTCCTTCTTCATCGCCTCCCAAGGACGAGGGAGAAGGCTATCGAAGACTTGTTGATGTCAGCCATTTGGATCAGTCCTCCACGGCGTAGTAAGGAATTTAAATTTTTTTTATTGTTAGATGATTGATAATAAAAAAAAACACAATGGAATTGTGGACGGGAAGATTTAAAGATTCCTTGTCTTTTCTCGTAAAGTAAATGTATCACACCGTAGAAAGCTTATCCAATATGCCCTTACTCTACGAGGTGTCCAAACCCAAGCCTTCTGGTCCGGAAGAATCATGGTGGGATGCGCTTCAGAAAAGCATGATGAAGGCTTCTTTTATGTATACGGACGCCAAGCGATGTCGTAAAGAGGCCGAGGATCGATTGATGGCCATGACCACGGAAGACGAAAAGATGAGATACATGGCACGTCTGATAGGAATGGATCAAAGAATCATGGCGCACATGCTCGAGGCCACCACCCGATGGAAAGAAGACACGGTGTGTGATCTATACATGCTCGTGTACCATGAGGCGGGGACGACACGGCGTTCCAAGATGATGATCCTTTCTTATCTGCTTGGTCACGAGAGGGTCGAGCCGTGGATGGGTAGAGATCTCATGACCTGGATGGTGGACGATACCGATTGGGAAGCCTACGACGTCTTAACACGGTTTCAATTTATTTTGAACGAGGCACAGATACAGAGGATGCATGAATGGGCAAATAATCATCGTTGGGCCGATCAACAGCTTCATCGGATACACGATAACCATCCCTTGGGGGCGTTGGCGGTCGCGATGCGAGGCATAGAACGTTTTCCAACCCATTTTCCAGTAATTCCTCGCGTTGTCTACGAGGACCAGCAAAACGTTCACGATGTTTCCATCAATAACTCCGTCTGGAAGAATATCGAGGTTCTTCTCAACGAGCGTCGTAGTACCTGTGACTATGACGATTTTGATATCATCCGAAACCGTTTGGGATTCCTATCGCCCGCACAAGAAAAAGCATTGTTGCGCCTTTACACCGATCGTAGTCTCTTCTCACGAAGGTCCAGCAATCGCAAGATCACGGTCACTTTATGGATTGTGTTTCTCATGGTCTGGGCCTATGCCATGGAAGCTTCTTGCTCCCAAATAGAGGAGATTCTTGGGCGAATACGAGAAGAGCTTGCGGAGATGAGCGGAACCTGTGCTACTGGTCATCTATCTCGTCTTGTCAATGTGTTGATAGGTTTTCATCCGAAGATCGAGGTCCGTATCTCCGATAAGGACCGTCTTCGAGGTATTTTCCAGGTTGTACTCCAAGCCACAATCACAGAAGAGGAGAATGCCGATGACATCCTCTGCGACATGATTAATCCCAAGAAAAATGGGGTTTTCCATCAATTCTTCTTGCGTTGTCGTTCCACCATGATGGACGAGGTTCTTAAAAGAGCTTCGATCAATGATGTTCAAGAAAAAGACGTGGCCATCCAAGATTTACAAAATATGTATGAAACCATGTATCCCTCCCTCTTTCCTTTGCACCAAGATCACGACATTCATACTCCCGTCAAAGACACTTTCTCGGATCGCTTGAATCGTATGGGTCAATTCTTACTCGGATTTCCTCGCTTTCTCCGGGAGGTCCTGAGAGGACCCTTTTGAAAGGACTCTGATACGCAACACCGGACATGGGGGCTTTAGCCTATTTAAAGCGCGCCAACTCCCTGACACGTCTATCTCGCCTTACCGCCAATCCGGTACGCAATGTCGTTTCATCAAAAACATGTTTTTTTTTGGGATAGGATCTCAAAAAAAAAACCTTTTCAGAATTTTTAATTTTTTTTTTTTTGAAAAAAATCCAAACACTTTCTATTTTTGATTTTTTCAATTTCCAAAGAAGAGACAACAATCTGGCTCCCTACAACGCCTATCTTGTTTGGTCCTCTTTTACTGTCTTACCGCCACCCGGTACTACGGGGTGGACGGGTGTTTTCTTGTGAAAAAACATGTTTTTTTTTTGGATGAGATCTCAAAAAAAAAACCTTTTCAGATTTTTTAATTTTTTTTTTTTTGAAAAAAAAAAATCAAAACAGTTTCCATTTTTGATTCTTCAATTCTTGAAATGACAAGTTTTCTTCTTGTCTATCGCTGTTCCAAACACCTCCTTTAGCCTATTTAAAACGCGCCAACTCCCTGACATGTCTATCTATGCTTGTATTCTTTTCTCGCCTTACCGCCATCCGGTACGCATGTCGTTTCATCAAAAACATGTTTTTTTTTTGGATGAGATCTCAAAAAAAAAACCTTTTCAGATTTTTTAATTTTTTTTTTTTTGAAAAAAAAAAATCAAAACAGTTTCCATTTT
>Ga0114966_10000259_pt1 | contig 50732 bp, 41 predicted proteins | sample M_130207_XF_Meta_FD_87029 | JGI IMG/M metagenome (GOLD analysis project Ga0114966, IMG submission 87029) | Freshwater microbial communities from Lake Montjoie, Canada to study carbon cycling - M_130207_XF_MetaG | ecosystem: Environmental > Aquatic > Freshwater > Lake | place: Lake Montjoie... | reverse complement strand
CAGATAGGGTTACACCAATATTACGTTCCAATATAGAGCTTCCTCGATAATTGCTTATGGATGTACCTATTAAGGGCCTTATATCAATTATATTTTTATTTTCTTGATAACCTACTTCAGTCCATTTGTTTATAAAAGCTAGTAAACTATTTTTTTTATAATAAGTATCTATAGAATTTAGATGATTAAACTTTGAAAATGCTTGTAAATAAAAAGACAATTCTTTTTGTTGCTGTATCGTTAGGTTTCCTTTTTGGGTATTTAGTTTTTCTAAAGCTTTTATAACTTCTCCATGGCTGACAGGTTTAATCAAGTCATTCCAAGGAAATTCATATTGCAGTGCCATTTGATTTAAGAAAATATACACTCCATTGCTGGTAGCAATGGGTATTTCTTGGGCCTTTAATGAATGAACAATGAATAAACTCGCAATTAAAATAATGCGTTTAATAAACATTGTCATCCCCTTTTAGTAAATTAAATATGGTTTGAAGAACTATTTGACAGTCTAACCAAAAATTCCATTTTCGGATATAATACAAATCATAGTTAACTCTATTTTGCATTTCAAAATGATTTTTGGTAATACCTCTATAACCATTTACCTGCGCCCAACCTGTAATTCCAGGCTTGATAATATGTCTTAAGGTATAACTTACAACGAAGTTGAGTGATTCTAAATTATGTGGTATAGAGTGAGGCCTTGGCCCTACCACCGACATATCGCCTTTGAGTACATTATAAAATTGGGGAAATTCATCAATACTTGTTTTTCTTAAAAACTTTCCAAAAGGAGTAACTCTTGAATCATGTTCTTCGGTTTGTATAAATTTTCCATCGGGTGTAAATGTTTCCACTTTATAAAACATGGTTCTAAATTTATACACGTCTATATGTGTATTATTTAAACCCCATCTTTTTTGTTTATAAAATACAGGCCCTTTAGAACCTATTTTTATAACAATAGCAATGATTGGAAATAGCCAAGATGCAATAAATAGGAAAAAAAGTAAAGAAAAAACAATATCAAACACTCGTTTCACCAATTGATTGACCCATTCATCTAATGGTAGTTCTTGTTGACTAATAACAGGAATGACACCAATATTTTCAATCAACATTGGACTAGTTGAAAAATGTAAAAAGTCGGGGATAATTCTAACTTTTAAATTGCTTTGATTGCAAATGGTGATGATATCATTGATCTCTTTTTCTTTATCTTGTGGCAAGGCAATAATCACTTCATCTACCAAATTCGTTGCCAATATATTGACCAAGTCATTGGGCTTACCTATATAAGGACAATTGGTAAAACCTTCATTACTTTCATTAACAGCACCTATACATTTAAACCCATAAAAAGAATGCTTACTAATTACATCGTGAAAATGATTGGCATATTCTGAAGCACTAATTAACAATACTCGCTCAAATATTTTTCCTTTATTGGTAAAAGCGTGCAAATATTTTCTGACTGCATATTTTGCTATAAATAATAAAAAATATAAAGTTAAAATGTAGGTTAGAAAAAATTGAGCATTGTAATATATAAATAGTTTGAAAAAGAATATACAGGAAGATTGAATGATAGAAAATATTAATAAAGTATAGGTAATAAAAATAATTTCTTCGGCAAATTTATTAAAACGACGATCGGTATTTAATTTTGAAATTCTTGCAGACAAATACCAAGTAAAAATGGATGAAGCAATAAATAGAAGTTGTTCCGAATTAGGTACTGAATTTTTGAATTTTAAATTGATAATAAATGAAAAGCTGTAGGCTAAAATGAGCACGGGCAAATCTAAAACCACTTTAGCAATCAAGTATCTATTAAATATGCCTTTCATGCTGCAAATTTAAGAAAATTTGATAATAATCTTCAGTTATATCTTCCCAATTATAAGCCCTAGTAATGCCCTGTTTTGAATTATTTTTATACTGTTCCACCATTTTTTGCTCATGGCTTGGATTTTGTTCGATTTGGGTTAAAATAGCTGATAAATTTTTGGCATCTTTTTCGAAAAACATACCATATTTTCCATTTTGCAAAACTTCTTGATTAAATCTCGTGTTTAATGCCAAAATACAAGTTCCTTCTGCTAAAGCTTTTATTAAAGTAGGATTGGTACCACCAAATTCATGACCATGAAAATAAACATAACAATGTTGATACAAGGCTGATAATAATTCAGGATCTTTTACATAACCTGTAAAAATAATATTTGGATTATTTTTTATTTTTTCTTTGATGCCTAAGGCATAAGGATCGTTAAATACATCATCCCCTACTATGACTAATTTTTTTGTACTTGTAAAAGATAAAAATGCATCTATGACTAGTTCGGAATTATTGTCTGGAATTAAACGACCCACGATTAAGTAATAATCATTTTCAATTAATTTCCAAGGAGCCAAAAGTTGAATAGATTTTTCAGAATAAGTATCTGCCCCATAAGCAATCATAGTAGATTTAGATTGGAATAATTCTAAATATGTTTTTTGCATTTCCAGCGCGTCTGATACCAATACATCAAAATATTTAGTGGCTTGTTTTGCTGCAAAATAAAAATAACGAGCTCCAAATCCTTTCCACTTGGGCCTTAGCCACTCCATCCCGTCCACATTGATCACTGTTTTTTTTCTAAATAATTTTGCAAGCATCCCAAAAGGGCCATTGGCTACATTTACATAAAATAGTATATCTGAATTGCTAAAGCATGCATGTAGGGTACTTAAAAATGAATGCACTAACTGACTTAAAGATTTTATTTCTATGGATGGCATATACACCAATCGAATCCCATTGTGTTCTTTTATTTTATTCTTAAATAAACTACGATGACAATAAATGGTCAGTTGTACATTTTTTGTTACCAATCGTTCGGCTAATTCTTTAATTAAAGTTTCATAGCCACCATATACATAGGGATAGCCTTTGACACCAATAATAGAAACTTTAATTTTTGAATTCAATATAATTTTTTTAATCTATTTTACAGCACAAGTATCTATAAACCAACGGTTTATTAATATAGTTCAAAAATATGCAATCTAATTTATTCATCGTGCTTGAGGGAAGAATTTATTTGATTTATTCTACTATTAAATTTTGGCAAATGCTACTTCCTACCTACTCAACCTATAAATAGTCAAGGCTGCTCTTTTGATTAAATAGGATAATTCATTTAAGTTAATGGTTTCTCCAGGGGCATGCGCACCTTTGCCGGAAGAGCCTAGGCCATCAATACAATCTACATAAGCTGCTATATAGGAGATGTCCCCGGCTCCGCGAGAGCCTGGGTCGCCTGCTACCGTGGCTCCTGCGCCCATATCCTGGGTTACTCCACTAATTACTTCTAGTACTTTATTATTGCCTTCGGTAGGTGCCATACTTGGAATGCCATCCTCAAATTGGATGCTGGCCTTGGTGCCGGACAAACTTTGGTCAACAATGGCTTGCATCTTTTTTCGGGCATTTATTTTTTGTTCCTCTGTTAAAAAACGTAAGTCCCCTGTTACGGTTACTGCCGGGGAGATAATATTTGTTTTTCCGATGGCCGTTCCTGTTGCCTTGGTTTCATCATAATTCATTTCTGATCCACCAATAAATACACCCGGATTAAAGGTTAAATATTTCTCGGTACTCAATTGCACTCTAAATTCATTCACAATTCTGGCTGCTTCGTAAATAGCCCCATAACCCGCATAGGGTGTAAACACCCCCGAGCTATGTCCAGTTTTTGCTTTTACATTTAACAACCAACCACTAGCACCTCTTCGGGCAGTGGCTACACTATTTAATCCATTAGCTCCTTCAAAAGCAAGAGCAATTTCTGTTTGCTTTGCGGTTTCAATAAAATCTCCTCTACTTACTTCGCGTGGATAGCCTGCATGTTCTTCATCGCCCGTTAAATACGCAATAATATTGGCATCTTTTAGCAAACCCTGTGCCTGCAAGGCTTGCAAGGCAATAACCATAATGACATCGCCGCCTTTCATATCTGTCACGCCCTGCCCCGTAGCAGTAGAATCATTTAACATGGTAAAGGGGTTGGCTGGCATATCAGGTTCAAACACCGTATCTAAATGTCCTATTAAAAAAAGTTTTTTTCCTTTATTGGGTTTAGCATTAGTGGCAGCTGAAGGATTAAATCCTATACTCGCTACTAAATGTCCTGCTCTGCGCAAAGAATCTGGCATAGGGATCCACTTAGTTTTAAAGTTTGCTTTTTCAAATTCACGCGCGAAAATGGCACCTACTTTTTTTACACCTTCTATGTTTAAAGTGCCACTATTGATATCGACCGATTCTTTTAAAAGCGCTATGGCCCTTGGCATATTGGCATCGATATACGCCATTATTTTTTGCTCCTCCTTGTTTAAGCTTGCTGTGGCTTTTGTAGTTTGTGCTGTTAATGGTTGAAGAAAACACATACCAAAGCCAATGAAAGCGATGGTGATTAAAATTATTTTTTTCATAGGGTACTATTTAGGATCACTCAATTTAGTTCAATTCATTTAAACCTCAAAAGTGGGTGGTAAATACTTGAAAAATGGTTCCCTATTTGAGTTTATTTTGTTCTAAAATAATAAGTTACTATTGCACCACCCCTTCTGTAATAATTACATCACTTAAAGCGCCGGTGCAAACCCCTTTGATGGTAATGGTTTCACCTATATTTTGAGTAATGGGTGTTGTACTTATTAAGGTTACCGACACATTGGAAAAAGAATCGGCGCGACCTAGTAGTAAAGTAATTTTTCCTTCCTGATTTTTATCGATACTTAGTATAGTGCCCGTTACGGTAAGCGCTTTATTTAAATACAAACTATTGGCATTTGTTTCATTGGCCTGAAATTGTGCACTTAAAGAATCGGCAATGATGGCTATTCCTTTTTCTGACTGCACATTGCGATGATGCGTTTTAGAATATACAAATACATAATAGTAGCCGCCTAAAGCGGTTACTGCTACTAACGCTAATGCATAAATTAATTTTGTCATTTTTCGCATACATTTAATTTTAAAACAGCCCTATTATAATTTTACTACTGTAAATATAGTTACCACTTAATATTTCTTAACTCTTTGGGTTTTCGCAATGTAAACACTCTTGATATATTAAATCCAAATCGTAAATCACCTTTGGCCCAACTGCCGGTTGTTTCATTGATAAAAGTACGTTCGGTCATACCCGTTGAATTGGATACATGTAACTGAAATACATGCCCACCTGTTTCAATATCTACCCCTACCGATAAAGGATTATAATAACCATCTAAAGTATTAAACCTATGGTAATATTCGGTAGTGATATTGACTCTTTTACTTACTCTTTGTCTAAAGCCTATGCCTAAAGAATAAAAATCGTTAGGAATGGTTTTAGCATCCACCATATTATAATGGATTAAAGTGGGTGTTAATTGTAGTGAAAAGTATTCATTGATCTTACTTGCTAATAGTAGCTGATTAGCATACGAAAATTTATCAGATACATACGGCGTGTAAATAGTTGTTGCGTCATGCAATGATTTATATATTACCGAACTCGCATAACTTAAACTAAATGGTATGTTTTTGGCTCCTTTTTGTTGTCTGATAATTTTTAACTTTAAAAAAGCGTCATACTGTTTTTCAAAAGTGCTTCGTCCAATCCCCACCATGAGTCTATTATTGATTCCATAATCTAAGCCTAAACGCATAGTGGCTTGATCCAATCCAAAAAAATTATAGCCCCCTTGACTCAATGCCCCAAAGCGATGTAAGATTCTAAAGTCTAATACCCCTGACCCCACATTTTCAATAGATTGCCCATTGACAATTCGGGTAGCTTTAAATGTGCCAGTGGTGATATCGGTGCTAATTGTTTTATTTTCTTCTGCAAATAAATCTACCGTTTGAGCAGATGTATGAATTGAAACTAGCAATAGTAAAAGCGCAGTTAGGCTTATTGATCGTAAAAACATAGTTTTAATTTTGATATTTACAATTCACTTTTATTTTAGCCTCATTAGCAATTTTTTCGCCTATGTACAAACCTTTAATACCGTAGTCTTTTATTTTAACACTAAACTCCCCAACTATGGCTGGCTTGCCTTCATTGATTTGTAAGGTTCCATTGGTGCTTACTTTTTGAGGTATCCCATGTATGGTTAAAGTACCTTCTATTTGTATGGGGTAAGTAGCATCTTTTGTAAAATCAACTTCTTTTATATTTTTAATGTAGCCTTTGAAATCGGCTTTTGGAAATTGTGTCGATTCCATATAATTCTCATTAAAATGGTCTTCCATTAATTGGTTTTCAAACTTGAAACCCTTTATTAATACTCCAAATATAATTTGCCCGGTAGTTTCCACAAACTTAGTGTCTACTTGATTGTTAATGGCTGCAATTTTTTCTAATCCTCCGGTGGCATTAAAAAATAATTGGCCAGTTTTAGTTGCATATACTTTTTGTGCATAGACATTTTGTACACTACTAAATTGTATGCCTACAATCAATAATAAGGCTAGAGTGGTTGTTTTAATATTGGAAATTAAATTCATTTTAAAATATTTTAGATAATTATTTTAGTGGTATTATTTTTTAGTTATTATATTTTGTTCTCTTTTAACTAATCTATATTTTATAGCTAGTTAATTATTTAATGCCCCCTTATTCACCCACAGTATAATTTTATTAATACTACACAGATCCATCTTAGCCATATTTTTAGGCATGGGAGATGCTTTGCCATTTTGTAGTATTGAATTCACCAATTGTCCATTAGTGATATAAGGCTTTACATTTGCATAACTGTTTAATACTATGCCGGCACCATTCGAATTGGCAGTAGCCCCATGACAACTAGTGCAATTTGAATTTAATATATTGGTTAAGGTAATACTGTAAGTAATATTGGCGGTATCACAGCTTGCCACCACTACTTGTGGGTAAACTTGATCTTTTTTATCATAATAGCAACCACTCCATAAAAATAGTCCTAGACCAATAAATAATATTTTTTGTTTCAATTGCATATTATTGAGGATAGCCTTTTTGTATCCATTTTTGAATTTGAATTATTTTACAATCCACCATTTTGGCAGAAGGTGGCATTCTTTTTGAAACAGCTATGGTAGTTGCATAATTAATAGCATTTAAAAATATGCTTGAATTGTTAGTGATATAAGTTTTAGTACTAGCATAATCACCTAAGTAAATATTAGCTGAGCCTGGTTTAGCACCGTGACATCCTCCACAATTATTAGCAATAATTGTTTGTATAGCTCCCGTATAGGTAAAGCTAGTGGTGTCACATACATTATTACATTGAGTATTTAAGGCACCTTGGTCGATCCATTTTTTGATGAGGGCTATTTGCGTTGCAGTCATTTGCGTACTTCCTCTGGGAGGCATACCATTATTGATAATAGTATAATACTTACTGCCGCTTGAATTTTTGGACCTTATCCCATTCATTATATGTCCATAATCGGTGGTAATAACCCCTTCTTTATGGGTATTGGCATCATGACAACCCGTTGATCCACAATAACTTACATACAATGGCAATATGTCTGAATTAAAACAAACCGTATCCGAAACTGTGGCTGGAGTTCCTCCTGTAGGTGTGGTAGTTGTTCCTCCTGGAGGCTTTGCTACTAAAATGGTATCCAATGATATACCCGCATTGATAGTAATATTATCATGATGACAAGCAGTAAATAGGATGCAGAATAATGCTATGATGGTAATATGTAAAAATGTTTTACTCATTAAGAACTATTGTGGGGGATTTATACAAAGATAAAATAATGCTTGATAAGGTGATAATAAATTTTAGTGACTAATCTTGTATTATCAGTTGGATCCGAGATATACTAAAATAAGTATATTAAACTCCATATTAATTTCACCTTACCTTGACTTAATTAAAACTGCAAAGGCACATTAATTTTTAAACTAAAGTTACGACCCATATTAAATACACCTACTCTACCTGTGCGTAAATTTTCATCGGTGTATTTTAATCGGCTTAAATTATTTTGATACGCAACATCTGTTACATTTTGAGCAAACAAGGAAATACTAAATAAGTGTGTGCCCTTATTGAACACTTGCGTTCCCAATCCTAGATTGATTAAACTATAACCAGGTGTTTTAGTTTCGGTATGATAACCCGTAAATGGATTATTTTGTGCTGCTACATTATCTAATTGTAAAGACAAATAAGTGTTTTTATAATTATTTGTCTCATTGGTGAGTTCATACCTTAATTCTGAAATCCATCTAAAAGTTGGGATATTGGGCAAGTTGGTACTTCCATCCACTGCTTCATTAAAAACACCTCTTACATAGGATAAAGTATTTTCGATGTGCAAGCCATCCAATGGATGTGGATGAATATCAATATTGCCTTCTGCTCCATATAAATGCGCATTTTGTTGATGATAAGCAAATGCATAAAAGTTCTTATTGTCATTTACAAGGATAGAATCACCCCCTTTTACTGTCAATAATTTTTGATAAAAAATATAATCTGTAACCATATTGTAAAACAAATTACCTGCAATAGATATATGCTCATTACTCCATTCGGTACCTAAATCAAATTGCAAACTTTTTTCTGATAACAAATTGGTATTGCCATATTCATACCTGTTGGTTCCTTCGTGCGCACCATTACTGCCCAACTCGGATAAATTGGGTGCTCTATAACCCCTTGCCACATTAAATTTATACACCACATTATTGTCGGCTTCATAGGTAGCACCAAAAGACCCTGCTAGGTCTCCATAATCTTTTTGCAATCCATTAAACTCAATTCCTTTTTTATCTATTCTTAACCCCCCACTTAAATACAATTGATCAATATGCTTTTGTGTAAAAAAGAACAACCCTAATTCTACTGCATTATAAGCAGGTATTAAAGTTTCTACCCCTTTGTTTTTATTTTCCTGATTCATCCCACTCACCCCAATCGTATGTTTCCAGTTATTAGTTTCTGGCAATAAATATTGAAAAGAATAATTTAAAGTACCTAAATCAAAGTATAAACTTTTTTCCATTGGATCCGTCACATTGCCAAATTCTTGTCTTTGATTACGTTGATAAGCAATATTCGCTTTTAATTTTCCAGTACCCCAGTTAATACTATTGTCTAATATAAATTTTGTATGTTGAATAGATTGATAAGGAATTTGAGGGCTGGTGGAACTAAAATCTGCATCAGTGGCTGGGATACTTGCTATGCTGGCAATATTGCCAATTCCTTGTACTATGTCTTTCGTAAATTGTCCTTGTTCATTTCTGACCCCTTCAATCATTCCTAATTTTTGTGTAAACTCACTTACAATAAAATGACTATACCCCCAATCCTTTTCTAAACCAATAAAAGCACTTCCATTTAATTCGCTAAACTTTGAATTAAAAACATACCCATCATATTTGTTTTTATAATCAGATGCTTTTTTACTAGAACCATTAAAGCCCCAAACTAGGCCATGGTTATTGCCCGCCATATCAAAATGATAGCCTTGCAATTGATTATTACTTTGATAATTGCTAAACAAATTTCCTTTGATGACGCCTTCTGCTACTGGTACATTGGATACGATATTGATAACCCCCGATAAGGCTTCACTCCCATAAATAATGGAAGCGGGTACTTTTAAAACCTCGGTTCGAGTAACATTGTATTCATCAATTTCTATTCCATGTTCATCGCCCCATTGTTGTCCTTCTTGTTTCACACCATCATTTAAAACCACTACCCTATTGTATCCTAGGCCTCGTATAATTGGTTTAGAAATAGCAGGCCCCGTAGTTAATTGAGTCACCCCGGGTGTTTTAGAAAGCGCATCAATAAAATTGGTAGAAGCTCCTTTAAATATATCTTCTTTCCTTAATATACTTATTGGGGTAGGTGTTCTTTTACTGGAAGTGGCACGTAAAAAACTAGTAACTGTTACATTAGAATTTTCTACCACATTGTGATTTAACGCAAAATCTTTTTCAAAGTTATTTTGTATATCTACATTTATAGTTTGTAAAGTATAACCTATATAACTTACTTCTACTAAATATTTACCAGGTGCTAAACTTATTTGATAATATCCTTTGTCATTGGTGGCTACTCCTTTTTTTAATTCAGGGAAATAAATAGAGGCACCTTGTAAAATTTGTCCAGTTAATTGATCCGTCACTTTCCCATGCATCAAAGCCTTATCTGGCATTGGTTTTGCTTGAGCTATGTGAATAGCTAAAAATAAAAGAAGTGGCGTTATAAAAAAATATTTGAACATTAGATTCTGTTTAAACTTAATTGAATTAATCTTTCTTTTCGCATTTTCTAAAAAAGTGAAAAGAATACAACAAGGCAATCAGTAATTGAAATGCTTTGTTTAATTTACATTAAGCTACAGGAGGTCCTCTAGAATCTAAAGTTGAATTTTGTGCAGAAAAATTAAACGCTAGTATTCGCGTATTGCGCACTACTGCAATGACAGGATGAGTTAATATGATTTGAAAACTAAAATCAACAAATGGAGAAGCCACAACTAAGTTCTCATGCGAACAATGTATGGTTGAATTTTCTACCTGATCAATGGGCAAATCTTTATGTACATCACATCTAAATTTATCGGTGTGTTTGGCTACTAAATCATGGATCGTTTTTTGTGAGGTAATGCTAAATGCAAAAACCACTAGCATCAGTAGTGCAATAAAAGATCTTATGGATTTATGATATAGCATTATAATAAAGTACCCTAAAGTTACATCAATAAACGAATACAAGTAAATATCTAATTGATTTTGAACCTTTTAGCAAAAATGGTGTTATTATAATTAACTGATTTACACCCGATTATTAAAATAATAATTGGGTTAATGAGTAAAATCATCTATTTTTGATGTTCAAACATTGAAAATATAAACATAAAAATTAATACATGAAATTATTAGATGCATTACAATGGCGCTATGCTGTAAAAAAAATGAACGGAACTAAAATTCCTGCCGAAAAACTAAACCACATTATAGAAGCTACTCGTTTAGCGCCTAGTGCTTTTGGTTTAACACCCTATTCAATTATTGTAGTTGAAGAGGAGGAAACAAGAAAAAAATTACAGCCTGCATTTTACAATCAATCACAAATTGTGGATGGTTCTGCAGTAATTATTTTTGCTGCATGGAATAATGTTACAGAAAAAGATGTTGCAGAATACATGCAAGACATTGCAGAACAAAGAGGTGTTGCTGTAGATTCATTAAATGAATTTGCGGGATATATTAATGGTTCTTTAAAAAACTTAAGCGCCGATCAAGCTAGAATTTGGGCCGATAAACAAGCCTATATTGCTTTAGGCTTTGGTTTAGTAGCAGCAGCTTCTGAACAAATTGATGCAACACCTATGGAAGGTTTTGCTCCAGCTGCAGTAGATGAAGTATTAGGATTACAAGCTTTAGGCTTACACAGCACTGTTGCTTTAACATTGGGTTACCGTGACTCAGCTAATGATTATTTAGTGAACGCTAAAAAAGTTAGACGCGATCATAAAAAATTAGTGATCAATAAATAAGTAGTCGCCTTGATTAAGTAACATTAAGTTCTAAAGCATGATATATTCAGTACTTTTTTAAGGCTGTATTTTTAGCTTATATAATTTATTAGTATACTTATAGCAGGATATATATTATTCTATAATTATTTTAGTAAAGAGCCTCCATAGGGGGCTTTTTTTATTTTACAATCAATTATCGTAACATCCATTGCTTAAACGCAGCATAATGAGCTGCTAAGGGGATAAACACTTTCTGCTTATCTAGTAAAAATTGAACCGAATCTGGTATAGCAATTTTTTCTCCAATGGCTTCTTCCACCACTTCTGTAAACTTTACTGGATGAGCTGTTTCTAAAATGACTGCTTTGGCAAAATTATTTTTAGATAAATAAATTTCTGCTGCTGCAAAAGCCACAGCCCCATGGGGATCTAAGGTATAATTATTTGTCTTGTATACCCTTGCTATAGTTGATGTAGTGGTGGCATCATTGATACTATAACTGGTTAAGGCATGCGTTAGATGGATAAAATCGTTTTGAAGAATCTCCATAATTCTTACAAAATTACTTGGATTGCCTACATCCATAGCATTGGAAAGCGTTGCTACGGATTGATGTATTTCATATTTTTCAGTAGCTAAATACCTGGTCACTACATCATTGGCATTGCAGGCAGCTACAAAATGTCCCAAGGGTAAGCCACTCGCCTTAGCCATCATACCCGCACATATATTTCCAAAATTACCACTAGGTACTACCATATTCATGGCTGGATAATTACCTTGCTCATCCTGGTATAGTTTTACCCACTCTTGCCATGCAAAAAAATAATACAATTGTTGTGGCAACCACCTGGCCACATTAATTGAATTAGCCGATGTTAAATTATATTGTTGATTTAACTCCCTATCCAAAAAGGCTTCTTTTACAATGGCCTGACAATCATCAAAACTTCCGTCCACTTCTAGTGCTGTAATATTTTGTCCGCAAGTAGTTAATTGTAATTCTTGTATAGGACTTACTTTCCCTTTGGGATATAAAATAATTACATTCACCCCCTCCACTCCTAAAAATCCATTGGCTACCGCACCTCCTGTATCACCACTGGTGGCTACTATTACTGTTGTAATTGGGGAAGATATAGTAGACCCTACCAATTTGGATGCTGCTTTTTCTTTTTTTGAAAAATAACCCAAGCACCTACTCATAAATCTGGCCCCTACATCTTTAAAAGCTAAAGTGGGTCCATGAAATAATTCTAAACTTGAAATAGAGGAAGTGATTGGCACTAAAGGAAAATCAAAATTGATGGTCTCTGAACATATTTGTTGTAAAGAGTTGTCGTCAATAGTGCCGCCCACATAGGGCTTCATCACTTCAAAAGCCAAACTAGCTTTATCTAATGTTTTAAATCTTTCCAATTGTGCTGCAGTAAACTTTGGTATTTCCATAGGAAAGTACAAGCCTTTATCTGGCGCTTGTCCAGTAATAGCCGCTGTTTTAAAATTAACATTGGGCGATTGTTTTCCTAAACTATAATACTGCATACTTTACTTGACTTTGTTTCATTGAATCTAATTAGACTTAAATGTATTTTAGATCCTATTCTTTTATTTATATACTTAACTTATAAGTGAAATTCTAAAATCATCATTTTACAAATTGCAATTAAGCTTCCACTTCCACTCCCATTTGATTAATAGTAGTTACATAGGTATGATGTGGTAAGCCTATACCATCATACAATTGATTCATTTGTTTTTCTACCGCTATAGCTATTTCTTTTGTTTTGCTTAGCATAAAGATAGAAGGCCCTGATCCTGAAATTCCTCCACCTAAGGCCCCGGCTTGCTTACAGGCTGTTTTTAAATCATCAAATCCTGGAATTAATATGGATCTCACTGGCTCTATGATCACATCTTCCAAGGACCTTCCAATTAAATCATAATCCGATTTCATCAAGCCTGCTACCAAGCCCGCAATATTTCCCCATTGCTTAATGGCATCTTTTAATAATACTTGCTGCTTTAAAATACTTCTAGCGTCCGAGGTTCTTACTTCTATTTGAGGATGTACAATGGTTACATACAATTGTGGGGAGGGCAAAGCCACTACCTCCAATGGAAAAATAGATCTGACGAGTGTGACGCCCCCAAATATACAGGGAGCAATATTATCGGCATGCTTTACGCCCGATGCAAGTTTTTCTCCATTCATCGCAAAGCGAACTAAATCGTCTTTTGAAAACAAATTGCCTAATAAATAATTGGCACCTACCACTGCACCGGCAGAACTGGCAGCGCTAGAGCCTACGCCACTACCAGGCTTGATGAGTTTATTTATTTTTACTTCGAATTTTATTTTAGTTGTAGCAGGTATCTTTCCAGTGTTGATCGATGAAATTAATTTCGTTATTGTACTTTCTTTTATTTTTTCATCTAACTCTTCCAAAAAAGCAAGCAATGCGGCACCGGCTACATTTTTTTCTGGATCGGTAGGCAATTGATAATCATCGATATTAATAATAGTGATACTTGGTTCCTCACCTGATCTTTCCATCCACCTCATTTCCATTTCATCGTAGGGATTGTTCACTGCAAAACCCAATATATCAAATCCGCAGACCATATTGGCTACAGTAGCAGGGGCTTTTATTTTTATCCATTGATTTGCAGCAACCATTTTTCTTATTCTTTTTCTGATTTAGGAAAGACTTAAACTTTTTTAATTCATTTTTAAATTCAAAAATTACTATTCTGTATATTAAAATTATACTCTTGCTGCTCTTATAATATCTGCAAATACACCCGATGCCGTTACATCTGCTCCCGCACCTGCACCCTTCACCACTAGTGGCAGTTCGGGATAACGCATACTATAAAATAATACCAAATTGTCTTTGCCATACAAATGATAAAAATCGGAACTAGGTTTAATGTGTTGTAAACCTACTTTTGCCGTAGTTTTTCCATTGGTTTCAAACTTAGCTACAAATTTTAATTTACACCCGTCTGCAGCTGCCGCATCATATATTTTTTTAAAATGAGCTTCTTGTTTTTCCATTTCATTATAGAAATCATCTACCGATCCATTAAAACAACTAGCAGGTAAAAAAGCGTCATTGATAATATCAGCCATTTCTAATTTAGTTCCAGCTTCACGTGCTAGTATCATTATTTTACGCATTACATCCGTTCCTCCTAAATCCAATCTTGGATCTGGTTCGGTATAACCTTCGGCTTGCGCTTGTTTAACTACTTGCGCAAAAGTTTTTCCATCCGATCCACCTGCATAATTATTAAATACAAAATTTAAAGTACCTGATAAAACTGCTTCAATTTTATTGATACTATCTCCACTTCTCATTAAATCATTTAAAGTACCTATGATTGGTAAACTCGCTCCCACATTGGTTTCAAACAAGAAAGAGGCATTGTACTCTCTTGCCAAAGATTTTAATTTAGCATAATGCTCATAAGGTGATGAACAAGCTATTTTATTACAGGCAATGATCGACACTGCCTTTCCTAGCAAAGTAGTATATACATTGGCTACTGTTTCATGTGCAGTTACATCTACAAATATGCTATTTCTTAAATTATTGTCAAGTATTGTTGCTACATAGTCTGTGATATTGCCTGCCTTAGCCTCTTTCAATTGCTCACGCCAAGTAGCTAAGTCTATTCCATCCACATTGATTAATTGCTTTTTACTATTAGCTATGCCAACTATATTGATTTGTAGTCTTAAGGTTTTTTGTAAATAAGGAACCTGTTTTTTTATTTGCTCGATTAATTTTCCGCCCACATTTCCTGCCCCTGCTATATAAACGTTTACTTGTTTGTAAGAAGTTTCAAAAAACTCTTCATGTAAAACGTTGATGGCCTTACGCACATCCTGCGTAGCAATCACCGCTGATATATTTTTTTCTGAAGATCCTTGGGCTATCGCTCTTACGTTAATACCATTGCGGCCCAATACACCAAACATTTTTCCACTTACCCCTGGATGACTTTTCATTTGCTCTCCTACCAAGGCCAATATAGATACGTCTTTCTCTATAATTAAAGGTTCTACTTTATGCGTGTTAATTTCCTGCTCAAATTCCGCATCCACCGCAATTTTAGCTTGATGTGCATCCTGCATATTTACCCCTACACATATAGAATGTTCTGATGAACTTTGCGTTATTAAAATAATATTAATTTGCTTTTTCGCTAAAGCGTCAAATAATCTTTTAGAGAAACCTGGAATACCTACCATTCCACTACCCTCTAAACTTAACAAGCAAATATCTTTGATACTGGAGATGCCTCTTATAAAATTTTTATCCGCAGCCGATTCATTTTTTATAATGGTTCCTTTATGCGATGGGTCAAAAGTATTTTTTATCCAAACTGGTATGTTTTTTTGCATCACCGGTTGAATAGTCGGAGGATAAATTACTTTAGCGCCAAAATGAGATAATTCCATGGCCTCTTGATAAGATATCTCAGGAATTTCTTTTGCATTTTGGACCATCCTTGGATCGGCAGTCATCATGCCACTTACATCTGTCCATATTTCTAAGGCAGTTACCTCCAGGGCTGCTGCATAGATGGCCCCTGTATAATCAGAACCTCCTCTACCCAAAGTAGTGGTATTATTTTGTTCATCAGAGGCTACAAATCCGGGTGCTACATATAAATCAAATTTATTGTCTGGTGCCGCAAAATAAGTTTGTATAGTTGTATAAGTCAAATCCTTTTCTATCGCTGCATTAAAATAATTAGTATTTGTTTTAATTAAGTTTCTAGAATCCACCCATTGTTGTTTGATCCCCTTGGATTCAAAAGTGGCCGAAATAATTCTAGCACATAATAATTCTCCATAACTTATTATTTTATCCTGCATACGCATAGACAATTCTTTGAGCATAAACAATCCTTCACAATTGGCCTCTAATTCATTGGTTAATTGTTTTACCAAACTTAATGTGGCACTTTGTTGTTGTATGGGCAATAAAGCTCGTACTACCTCTAAATGTTTTTGTTCAATAGTTTGAACTATTGTTTTATAAGCTTCATTACCGTTGGAAGCAGTTTGAGCCAACATTAATAATTGATCCGTAATACCACTCATTGCAGACACCACTACAATCGTGGGTTCTTTCTTCATACTATTAATTACAATAGCAATCATTTTATTGATTGCCTCTGCACTTCCTACCGAACTTCCTCCAAATTTTAAAACCTGCATAACCCTTTCTTATTTTACTATTTTTATATTAAGTAGCCGTATATATTATCGTCTTTATTAATTTCTTCGTAATCGATTTGATACTTTTTCAAATTGGCAATAACTGCATTGTAATCTAGCTTTGATTTTAATTCCAATCCCACCAATGCCGGACCTGCCTCCTTATTGTGTTTTTGAATGTACTCAAATCGGGTAATGTCATCATAAGGTCCCAAAACCTTATTCACAAACTCTTTCAAAGAGCCTGGTCTTTGTGCAAATCGAATTAAGAAATAATGTTTTAAACCTTCATAAATTAAAGACCTTTCTTTTATTTCTTGCATGCGTGCAATGTCATTATTCCCTCCACTTACTATACACACTATATGCTTCCCTTTTATTTGGTCTGCATAATCATCCAAGGCAGCTACACTCATAGCCCCAGCTGGTTCTACCACAATAGCTTCTTCATTGTACATTTGTAATATGGTGGTACATATTTTCCCTTCTGGGACTAAATGCATATCGTCTATGGCATCTTTACAAAAACTAAAAGTTATATCTCCCACTCTTTTTACTGCTGCACCATCCACAAACTTGTCTATATTTTCTAATTCAACCGGCTCCCCCGAATTTAAGGCCCAAAACATACTCGGCGCTCCTTCTGGCTCTAATCCAATTATTTTTGTGTTAGGAGATTTATTTTTAAAATAGGTTCCTACGCCCGCTGTTAATCCTCCTCCTCCTACTGGAATAAATAAATAATCAATAGGAATACTAGTTAATTCTTTAATGTCCTCTAAAATTTCTACGCCCACGGTGGCTTGTCCTGAAATAATAGCTGGATGATCAAAAGGAGGAATAAAAGTCATACCATGTTCAATCGTATAGGCTTTGGCTGCCACCGCTGTATCGTCAAAAGTATCGCCCACTAATTTTACTTCAACAAATTCTTCTCCAAACATTTTTGTTTGACTTACTTTTTGTTGTGGCGAAGGTATCGGCATAAATACCACCCCTTTCACCCCCAGTTTTTTACAACTGTATGCAAAACCTTGTGCATGATTCCCAGCACTAGCACATACCACTCCTTTAGCCAACTGTTGAGCCGACATTTGACTCATCATATTGTACGCACCTCTTATTTTATAAGACCGTACAATTTGTAAATCCTCTCTCTTCAAATAGACACTGCACTGGTATTTGCGGGATAAATTGGCATTGTACTGAAGCGGAGTATGATAAACCACCGACTTCAATCTGATTGCTGCTCCCTCAATATCCAGTGCAGGCTTATTGATATTCTTTACTTCACTCATATTCTTTCACTTTAATATTATTCTTTCAAAGAATAATAATTTCCATACTGCTTTTATTTTGCAGATTGATTCTCTGGGCGTAAACTTCTTACAGTTTTTCCAGCTTGCCACATTTCACTATTGTGTAATTCGGCTAATTCCACTTCTAATTTTTCACGGTAATCTGCTTTGCTATTTAAATCGATAGAACGTGCAGATTCTTTTCCTGTAGCTACACTATTGTATAGATCGCTAAATACAGGCAAAGTAGCATCACGGAATTTTTTCCACCAATCTAATGCACCTCTTTGAGCTGTAGTAGAACAGTTGGCATACATCCAATCCATTCCATTTTCTGCTACGAGTGGCATTAATGATTGCGTTAACTCTTCTACCGTTTCATTGAACGCTTCAGATGGAGAGTGCCCATTTTTACGCAACACTTCATATTGTGCAGCAAAAATTCCTTGAATAGCCCCCATCAATGTTCCACGCTCTCCTGTTAAATCGGAGAATACTTCTTTTTTGAAATCGGTCTCAAATAAATAACCTGATCCAATAGCAATACCTAATGCAATTACTCTATCCCAAGCTTTCCCAGTAGCATCTTGGAAGATGGTATAACTAGAATTCAAGCCACGGCCTTGTAAAAACATTCTTCTTAATGAAGTTCCTGAACCTTTGGGTGCTACTAAAAACACATCCACATCAGCAGGAGGTATAATACCTGTTTGTTCGTTAAAAGTAATACCAAAGCCATGAGAGAAATATAAGGCTTTACCTTTGGTTAAATGTTTTTTTACGGTTGGCCACATCGCAATTTGTGCAGCATCACTTAATAAATAACATATAATGGTTCCTTTTTCTAAAGCTTCCTCTATTTCAAATAAAGTGGTACCTGGTACAAATCCATCAGCGATGGCCTTATCCCAACTTTTTGAATTTTTACGTTGCCCAACAATTACATTTACACCATTTTCTTTTTGGTTCAATGCTTGTCCTGGTCCTTGAACACCATAGCCTATCACCGCAATGGTTTCATTTTTTAATACTTCTTGTGCTTTTGCTAATGGAAACTCGTCACGAGTGACTACATTTTCTTCTGTTCCGCCAAAATTTAATTTTGCCATTTTACTTTAAATTTAATTTGTGTTGTTTTATTTTTAATGAATTGATTGTTATCAAAATTTATTTTTATCTATAGTTGATAATTATTTAATAGAATGATTACATGGTAAATACCGCTTCTCTTTTACCCAAGTATTCATTTTCAATGACGTCCTCACTGGGTTCTCTTTTTTCAAAGTCTTTTAATTTTTCATGGAAACCACTGCTTTCTTTGATAATTGCCACGCGCGCGCTTCTTACAAATTCTACTAAGCCAATTGGCTCCAAAGCTTTCATCAATTTATTGGTCTCTTCTCTATGCCCAGTAGTTTCAAATACAATAAAATCCTTTCTAATGGCCACCGCGCGCGCACCATATTCTCTTAATAATCTTTCTACTTTTACTTTCTCCGTAATTTCTTCCGACAATACTTTGTACAAAGCCAGTTCCTGCCATACTATTTCATCATTAGTATTGAAATACGCTTTTAATACTTCTACTTGCTTTTCAATTTGTCTTACTACTTTTAATACTATATCACGAGACTCCATCACCACAATGGTAAAACGATGTATGCCCGCAATTTCTGAAGGGGAAGTATTTAAACTTTCGACATTAATTTTTCGACGCGAAAAAATAATAGCAATACGATTTAACAACCCTACTTGGTTTTCGGTATACACGGTTATCGTGTATTCTTGTTTTTCCGTATTTGTTTCCATAGTATCTAGTTTTATATTTTATGTCAACTTTACTTAATTATTTGAGCTCCTCTTTCAGACTCGCTCGAATAAGACTTAAGTGCTTCGCTACTTAAGTCTTATTTCTGAAACGCTACAACCCTGTGGTACCATAGGAAATACATTGTTCTCTTTGCCTACCATTACTTCTAATAGATAAGACCCCTTATATGCCAACATGGTTTGTATAGCTTGCACAAGATCTTTTCTGTCTTCTATTTTAGCCCCCGCAATGCCGTAGGCTTTAGCAACCATCACATAATCGGGGCTTTGTATATCTACAAAAGAATAACGCTTCTCATTAAATAATTCCTGCCACTGACGCACCATGCCTAAAAACTGATTGTTTAAAATCATAATTTTCACATCCACGCCTGTTTGCATAATGGTTCCAAATTCTTGAATGGTCATTTGTATGCCCCCATCTCCTATAATACCAATCACAGTTCTGTCGGGTGCCCCAAACTTTGCACCAATGGCTGCAGGTAAACCAAAACCCATCGTACCTAATCCACCGGAGGTTACATTACTTCTAGATTCATTGAATTTTGCATACCTACAAGTAACCATTTGATGTTGTCCCACATCGGTCACCATCACTGCATTACCCTGGGTGGTTTCATTTACAATTCTGATCACTTCACCCATGGTCATTTCTTTTCCAGTAGGATATACTTCCTCTTTAATACATTGATCGTATTCTTGTTTTGTATAATCGGCAAATACTTTTAACCATTCCGATCTATCTTTTTCTTGTAAGCCTAAAGTAAGCAAAGGCAAGGTTTCTTTACAATCACCCCAAACACCTACCGTTGCTTTTACATTTTTATCTATCTCTGATGGATCAATATCTAAATGAATTACTTTGGCTTGCTTTGCATATTTATCCAACCTACCTGTTACACGATCATCAAATCGCATACCCACTGCTATCAAAACATCACATTCATTGGTTAATACATTAGGGCCATAATTTCCATGCATCCCCAACATACCTACATTTTGCGGATGGTCGGTTGGTAAAGCACTCAAACCTAATATGGTCCAAGCGGCTGGCATACCCGATTTCTCTATAAATTTTTTAAACTCTTTTTCTGCTTTTCCTAAAATCACCCCTTGACCAAAAATCACCAATGGTTTTTTTGCATTATTAATTAAAACAACTGCTTCATCAATGTATTTTTTTCGAATCACCGGTTTTGGTCGATAACTTCTGATATGATTACAAAGCGTATACCCTTCATAATCGAAAGATTGTATTTGTGCATTTTTTGCAATGTCTATTAATACCGGACCAGGTCTGCCACTTTTTGCTAAATAAAATGCCTTAGCCAATATGCCTGGAATTTCAGTAGCATCAGTTATTTGATAATTCCATTTGGTTACCGGCATAGTAATATTAATAATATCCGTTTCCTGAAAAGCATCTGTTCCTAATAAATGCGCAAACACTTGTCCTGTGATACAAACCAAAGGTGTGCTATCAATCATCGCATCAGCTAGCCCTGTTACTAAATTGGTGGCCCCTGGACCACTGGTGGCAAATACCACACCCACTTTACCCGATGTACGCGCATAGCCTTGCCCAGCATGGATTCCACCTTGTTCGTGTCTAACCAAAATATGTTTTAGCTTATCATTATAATCATACAAGGCATCATAGATGGGCATGATCGCACCTCCTGGATAACCAAAGATGGTATCCACTCCCTCTGCGATACAAGCTTCTAATACTGCTTGCGATCCTGTTAATTTTTTTGTTGGAACTGCTATTTTTTCTAGTAGTTCCCCTTGTTCTTTTTCTAGTGTTTTCGTTGCCATAAATTTCTTTTTTAAGCTTCGTCAGTTACACAACCTTCACTTGCGTCTTTTACCAACTGTGCATATTTCCATAATATACCATTTGTTGCTTTTAATACGGGCGCTGGTTGCACTGCTCTTCGTTTTGCAATGGTTGCTTCGTCCACTTTTAATGTCATCGTTCTTTTCGGTACATTGAGTTCGATAATATCTCCATCTTCTACGAGTCCAATCAATCCTCCTTTATAGGCTTCGGGTGTAATATGTCCTATCACAAATCCGTGGGTGCCACCACTAAATCTTCCATCTGTAATTAAAGCTACCGACTTGCCTAAACCCGCGCCAATAATGGCTGATGTGGGTTTTAACATCTCTGGCATTCCGGGTGCACCAATGGGTCCTACATTTTTGATCACCACTACATCCCCTGATTTTATTTTCTTTGAATTGATGCCTTCAATCAGTGCATGCTCTCCATCAAATACGCGCGCTGGTCCTACAAATAGATCTCCTTCTTTTCCAGAAATTTTTGCAACACTTCCGCCTGTAGCTAAATTGCCATACATAATTTGTAAATGGCCTGTTGCTTTGATTGGATTTTCTTTTGGATAAATTATTTTTTGATGGTCAAAATCTAAATTGGGTGCTGCTGCTAAATTTTCTGCAATAGTTTTTCCAGTAACTGTTAAACAATCTCCATGCAACCATCCTTGTGCCAACATATACTTCATCACTGCAGGAACACCACCATACTGATGTAAGTCCTGCATTAAATATTTTCCAGAGGGTTTAAAATCGGCTAATACCGGTATTTTATCACTGATGGTTTGAAAGTCATCCTGCGTGAAAGCCACGCCCACACTCTTTGCCATCGCAATCATATGTAATACTGCATTCGTACTTCCACCTAATACCATAATTACCGCTACTGCATTTTCAAATGCTTTACGGGTCATAATATCACGCGGCTTAATATCGCGTTCTAATAATAATCGAATGGCTTTTCCTGCATCTCTACATTCTTGTTTCTTTTCTTCACTTAATGCTGGATTAGAAGAAGAGTAAGGCAAACTCATACCCAATGCTTCAATGGCTGATGCCATGGTATTCGCTGTATACATACCACCACATGCACCAGCACCTGGACAAGCATGTTGAATAATTCCTTTAAAATCCGCGTCTGATAATTGTCCCGCAATTTTTTGTCCCAATGCTTCAAATGCAGAAACAATATTTAAATCCTGTCCATTGTAATGACCTGGTGCAATAGTTCCTCCATACAACATAATAGATGGTCTATTTAACCTGCCCATGGCTATTAAAGAGCCTGGCATATTTTTATCACAACCTGGAACCGTTATAAGCGCATCATAATACTGTGCGCCACATACGGTTTCAATACTATCAGCAATTACATCCCGACTCACTAAGGAATAACGCATCCCTGGGGTTCCATTGCTCATGCCATCACTTACGCCAATGGTATGAAAAGTCAATCCCACTAAATCATTCTCGCAAATGCTTTTCTTTACTTGATCGGCCAAAGCATTCAAATGCATATTACATGGATTCCCATCATAGCCCATACTTGCAATTCCTACTTGCGCTTTTTGCAAATCGGCATCAGTTAATCCAATACCATAAAACATAGCTTGCGCTGCTGGTTGTGTTGGATCTAAGGTGATCGTTTTAGAATATTTATTTAGTTCCATCTTTTTATTTTAGTCTTTTATCCTTTCTTTTATTCTTTTTTACTTCCTTTTCGCTTCCTCTTCTTTTTACTTTATGTTTTTTAAAAAACAGTTGGTAAAATTACACCACTTTTATCGCCTAACCTTAAGACGAATGTTTGTTAGATGATGGTGGACTTATGTAATCTTTCATGATGCACATGTCCTTCACCCGTTACTTGCTTCTCGATATACTCACAAATCAAATCTCCTATGGCAGTAGTCGTATAACTATTCATTGGATCAATGTCTTTGGTCACAAAGCCACTGTTCAAACACCAAGTGGCCGCATCTCTTACCAAATTGGCTTCTTGAATTAATCCAAAATGATCCAATAGCATGGCAGAGGATAGTATTGATCCCAATGGATTGGCAATATCTTTTCCTTTTGCTTGCGGATAGGATCCATGGATAGGTTCAAACAATGCCACTGTATTGCCTACAGAGGCAGATGGCAATAAACCCAATGAACCTGCTAATACCGATGCTTCGTCACTAATAATGTCTCCAAATAAATTTTCTGTCAAGACCACATCAAACTGCGCTGGATTTAAAATGATTTGCATGGCTGCATTATCAACAAATAAATATTCAACGGCTACATCATTGTATTCTTTAGCAATAGCTTGTACTACTTTTCTCCACAAGCGGGAGGTTTCTAATACATTGGCCTTATCTACTAAGGTTAATTTTTTTCTTCTTTTTTGTGCATGCTTAAAAGCCAAATGTGCAATACGTTCGATTTCCTTTACTGAATAAGAACAATCATCATTAGCTACAGTACCATCTTCACTTAAACTTTTTGCACCAAAATAAATGCCTCCTGTTAATTCTCTATAAATTACAAAATCTACATTCTCTAAATACTTTGGCTTTAATGGAGTTAAATGTTGTAAAGCAGCATAGGTAGTCACTGGTCTTATATTCGCAAACAATTGTAATTCTTTTCTCAATTTTAATAAACCTTGCTCTGGTCGCACTTTGGCAGTAGGATCATTGTCATATTTTGGATCTCCAATGGCACCAAATAAAATGGCATCACTGGCCAAACATATTTTAATGGTTTCATCAGGTAATGGATTGCCAGTGGCATCAATAGCACAAGCACCCATCATCGCATGCTCGTAACTAAACTCATGATTAAAATGTTTAGCAATTGTATTTAATACTTTCATGGACTGCTCCGTCACTTCTGGTCCTATGCCATCTCCTAATATCACCGCTATTTTCTTTTTCATATCCTTTCTAATTAATTCGTTTCTAGTTTATGTTTGATTTGCTTTTTCGTAGGCTTCTATTTCTGTTTTCATGCTTAATAAATAATCGATGTCGTCATATCCATTTAACAAGCATGTTTTTTTATAAGAATTGATTTCAAATTTTTGGGTAGCGCCAGTTGCATCAATGGTGATGGTTTGTTTTTCTAAATCCACCGTTAAAGTATCCTTGGCCCCTACTGCAAATATTTGTTGTAAGAATGCATCCGTTACTGTAACTGGCAATACACCATTGTTTAAGGCATTGTTCTTAAAGATATCTGCGAAAAAACTAGATACCACTACTTTAAAACCATAGTCTTGAATACTCCATGCAGCATGCTCTCGAGATGATCCACATCCAAAATTTTTTGCTGCAACCAGGATTTCGCCGGCATATTGTTTTTGATTTAATACAAAATCGGCCTTAGGTTGCGCTTCATCGTCATTTTCATATCTCCAGTCTCTGAATAAATTTTTTCCAAAACCATCTTTGGTGGTGGCTTTTAAAAAACGCGCAGGTATAATCTGATCCGTATCTACGTTTTCGATACGTAAAGGAATAAACCTACTTGTTATTTTTTGTAATGATTGCATACGATTCTTATTTTCTCTTCTTCAATTTATTTTTATCTTCTTTTGAAATACTCTTTGGATTAATTTAAAATTTCTCTGATGTCTGTAATTTTTCCTGTTAATAAAGCAGCAGCGGCTGTTAGTGGGCTTGCCAATAAAGTTCTAGCCCCTGCGCCTTGACGTCCTTCAAAATTTCTGTTGCTCGTACTTATACAATATTCTCCTGCAGGAATTTTATCCTCATTCATTCCTAAACAAGCACTACATCCCGCTTGTCTTATTTCTACTCCGGCTGCTTCAAATATTTTATCTAAGCCCTCTACTTTTATTTGTTTGGCTACCTCTTGTGATCCTGGTACAATTAATGTTTTAATGCCTGGATGTTTTTGTTTCCCTTTTATGATACTTGCTACTAATCTAAAATCTTCAATTCTTGAATTAGTACAAGAGCCTATAAATACATTTTGTACGGGCATGCCTATTAAAGTTTGTCCTGCTGTTAAGCCCATGTATTTTAAGGCCTTCTCATAATTTTGTTTTTCGGTAGCATCATCAAAACTTTCTATAGTGGGTAATGTCCCATTAACAGATAAGCCCATACCTGGATTGGTGCCATAAGTTATCATCGGATCAATAGCTTCTGCAAGGATATTTATTTCTAAATCAAATTTTGCATCAGCATCGGTATACAACTGCTTCCAAGCTGCTAATTTTTGTTCCCATGCTGCACCTTTTGGTGCAAACATTCTTCCTTGCATATAATCGTAAGTAGTTTGGTCGGGCGCTATCATGCCGCCTCTCGCACCCATTTCAATACTCATATTACATATAGTCATACGCGCTTCCATACTTAAGGCACGTATAGCCGATCCTGCATATTCTACAAAATAACCAGTAGCACCACTTGCCGAAATTTGTGCAATGATGTATAAAATAATGTCTTTAGAAACCACTCCATTTTTTAAAGTGCCATCAATATTGATGCGCATTAGTTTTGGTTTGCTTTGCATGATACATTGCGCTGCAAATACCATTTCTACTTCACTGGTTCCAATTCCAAATGCAATGGCTCCAAATGCACCGTGTGTAGAAGTATGACTGTCCCCACATACTATGGTCATACCTGGTTGCGTAATACCTAACTCCGGTCCTATCACATGCACTATGCCTTGATATTGATGTCCTAAGCCATATAATTCAACACCATGCTTTTTACAATTTTCAATTAAAGTATCTACTTGAAATTTTGACAAAGCATCTTTGATGGGTAATTCTTGATGTAGGGTTGGTACATTGTGATCGGCAGTAGCTACAATTTGTGCAGGTCTAAATAATGGAACCCCTCTTTTTTCAATTCCACTAAATGCTTGTGGGCTGGTTACTTCATGTATTAAATGTTTATCAATGTAAACCACCGAAGGACCATCATCAATGATCTTTACCACATGCTTGTCCCAAATTTTATCAAATATTGTTTTTCCCATTTCAACTATTAATTTATTCTTAGTTTATTTTTTATAGTCTGCGGCCATCTTTTGTAAATCTTCTTCTTTTACTTCTTTCTTTTGATCGGCTACTTGTACAAAAATTGGATATAAAATATCAATATCATTTCTGCTATATTGAAATCCTAATTTATGAAATCGATGTGCTAAGGCGCTGCGACCGCTTCTTGCCGTTAATACAATCTTACTATCTTCTGCACCTACTTCTGCAGGATTGATGATTTCATAAGTTTGTGCTTCCTTCAAAAATCCATCCTGATGGATACCCGATGAATGAGAAAATGCATTCGCACCCACGATAGCTTTATTAGGTTGTACCATCATTCTCATCATTTCAGAAACTTCATGACTAATTGGATTTAATAATTTTGCATTAATGTTGGTATAATAACCTAAATCTTTATGTTGATTCAATACCATCACCACTTCTTCTAATGCTGTATTGCCTGCACGCTCACCCAATCCATTGATGGTACATTCTATTTGTCTTGCTCCACCCATCACACCTGCAATGGAATTAGCAGTAGCCAATCCTAAATCATTGTGGCAATGACAGGATAAAATTGCTTTTTCAATGCCTGCCACATGATTGACTAAGTATTCCATTTTTTCTTGATACTGATAAGGCAAACAATAACCTGTAGTATCAGGAATATTTAAAGTTGTAGCACCTGCTTTTACAACCGCTTCTATCACTCTTGCTAAAAATTCATTCTCTGTTCTTCCTGCATCCTCTGCATAAAATTCTACATCGTCTGTGAAATTGCGCGCCAACTTAACTGCAGCTATAGCACGTTCAATTATTTCTTCACGTGTGGTATTGAATTTGTATTTGATGTGTAAATCGGAAGTGCCTATGCCTGTATGTATTCTAAAACGCTTTGCAGGTTTTAAGGCTGCTGCTGCTACTTCAATATCATTTTGTACCGCTCGAGACAAACCACACACCACCGTATTTTTTAAAGTTTTTGCAATTTGATTAACCGATTCAAAATCACCGGGACTAGAAACTGGAAAACCTGCTTCTAAAATATCCACCCCTAATTCTTCCAAACGCACTGCCAACTCCAATTTTTCCTTGGCATTTAATTTGCAACCTGGCACTTGTTCACCGTCTCTTAAAGTGGTATCAAAAATGAACACTTTTTGGTTGTTCGTCTGACTCATCGTAAATGCATTTATTTTATTACTGTTTTAATGCCTTTTTCATCGTTTTGGAAGTCAACGAATTACAAGCATCTTATTGATTTTGAACCTTTTACAGATAAAAAACGGGCTTATGGCCCGTTTATTGCTCAAATTTACCCCCAATTCACAAGTAATTCACATTATTATTATAGTTATTTTACATTGTGTAATAAGGGTAAATTATGATTAAACAATTGATTTTCAATAACTTGGATATAAATTAGCTACGATGCCCAACCTAAGTACGGAGGCAATATTTATTTTGGTCAAATCCCTGGAAAGGGCCGAGAAACGCAACTTCAAATTGTATGTGAAGCGCAACTCTGCGTCTGCCGATTTAAAAATTATTCAGCTTTTTGATGCTTTGGACAAAATGAAGCAATACGATGAAGAGGAATTATTGCGCAAAAACGAGTCCATTCAAAAGCAACAACTCTCCAATTTAAAGGCACATTTATACGATCAAATTTTAGCTAGCTTAAGAATTGTAAAGCAAAGTGAAAATATTGATTTGCAAATTCATGAACAATTAGACCACGCTAAAATTTTATACAATAAAGGTTTGTACCTACAAAGCCTTCGTTTATTAGAAAAAATAAAAACGCTTACCAAACAAAATAATCAGGTTACTTATTTATTACAAGTTTTATTTTTAGAAAAGAAGATTGAGTCCTTGCACATTACGCGTAGTATGCAAGATCGTGCCAGACAATTAAGCGAAGAAATTGATGATGCCAATATTCGATTAGAACATATTGCGAAAGTTTCCAATCTTTCTTTACAATTATATGGCTGGTACATTCAACATGGCCATGCGCGTAACAATGAGGATAGGCTTGCCTTAGATGCATTAATGCAAAATCCAATTTTAGAGCAAGTAAAATTATCCGAAGGTTTTTATGAGCGCTTATATCGTTACCAATGTCATTGCTGGTATGGTTTTATTACACAAGATTTTTTATTGCACTATAGATATTCTCAAAAATGGGTTGACTTGTTTGAGAAGGAAGAAAATATGAAAGTAAATGAGACCGCTCAATACATTAAAGGATTGCACAATTTAATTAGTGCTCATTTTGATTTAAGAAATTTTCAAAAGTTCAATGATACCATTACCCTTTTAGAAAATTACAGTAACACACCTATCGTATTAAATAATAAAAATAATTTAATACAAAGCTTTATTTACTTAAACATTGCTAAGATTAATAAACATTTTTTAGAAGGTAGCTTTAGCGAAGGATTGTCTATGATACCCCCGATGGAAGCCCAGTTAAAAGAAATTGAACTATACTTAGACAGCCATCGAGTACTAGTATTTTATTATAAAATTGCTTGCTTGTATTTTGGAGCAGGGAAACACGCTAAAGCCATTGATTATTTAAATCGTATCATTCATTGGAAACTAAACTTAAGAGATGATTTACAGTGTTATGCGCGCTTGCTTCATTTAATTGCGCATTACGAATTGGGTAATATGGAAGTAGTCAATTATTTATCTAAGTCGGTTTACCGTTATATGTATAAAATGAAAAATTTGAGTACGGTAGAAGAAGTTTTATTTAATTTTTTAAGAAAATCTATTCAAAGTGGTGGGGAAGCCAATAGCTTATTAGCTAGTAAGGCCAATATTAAAAAATCATTTGCTCAATTATTAGAAACCCTTCAACCCCTTGCTCATAATAAATTAGAAAGTAGGGCCTTTATGTATTTAGATATTATTTCCTGGTTGGAAAGTAAAATTCAGGGTAAAGAGGTTCAAATCATTGTCCAAGAAAAATTTAAAGCAAAATAATAAATCAGCTACTTTATTTTATTACTTTAATGATGGTTCAATTTTTCTCGTAGCTAAATTATATACTTGACCCGAATACATCATCTTAAAGGGTTTTACAACTTTGCCCCATTGTTTTTTTTGTGCTGCCCAATCTGCTGGATCATAGATCATGGCATACGATAATCCCCAAATTTTAAATTTACCCGCTGCTACAATCATTGCTGTTGATTCATCCAACCCAATCCCTAAAGTTGTTGGATATTGTTCGATTACTGGTATTAAATCAAACTGTCTATTGCGCACCAACACGTGTTGATCTAATGCCGTATTAGTCATAAAAGAAAAGGCAGGTTTGAAATGATAGGTCTGCGTTAAATCATTCCGCGCATCTCCACCAATTAATAAAGACCCCATAATGGTGGCACCGGCAGAAGTGCCCATGATCACACCACCTCTATCTAATAGAGCAATAAACTCATCGTATAATTTGGTACCTCCATAGGCAGCTGCAATTAAATCCTGATCACCGCCGCCAAAATATAAACCCTTAGCATGACGCATTAGCTCAATATTTTTAGGATCGTCGGCTATTTTTTTATCTCTCGTATGGATGGTAGAAAGATTCGTAAAACCTCTGGTACTGAATTTTAACAAGTGCTCTCCTTTTTGAATGAACTCCTCATCTTCAGTGGCAGTAGGTATATACACAATAGGTTGATCCTTGCCTCCACAATAATTGGCAAAAAAAGTAAATAAGGAATCGGGAATGGTGCCGCCGCCAATGATGATTAATTTTCCCTTATGATTGTAAAATGGATTTTCTTGCGCAATGACATTGCTAAAAATCGCACTGTATAAAATGACTAACAATAAAAAACATACTCTTTTCTGTATCATAGTCAATTAGCTATTTTGTTGAACCACCTATCTAATAAGAATAGGCAATAAGTTACTTATACATACATTGCTTCAATCTCTTTCTCAAAATTACCTAATACCACCTTTCTTTTGATACTTAGCTTCGGCGTCATTTCACCATTATCAATATTCCACTCGCGAGGTATTAAGGCAAATTTTTTAACTTGTTCCACTTGATTAAATAATTGATTGTACTCATCCACTGTATCTTGTAGCATGGTAATGACCATGGTATTTTTTACAATAGCTTGATTGCTGGTGTATTCAATACCATGTTGCTTTGCCCATTCTTTTAACTTTGCAAAAGAAGGTACTATCAATGCAGATACAAACTTTTTATTATCTCCAATCAACATAATTTGTTCAATGAAAGGACTTTCTTTCATTTTGTTTTCAATAGGCTGAGGTGCCACATATTTACCGCCACTGGTTTTAAACAATTCTTTTTTGCGGTCGGTAATTTTTAAATACTTGCCATCAACCACTTCACCAATATCACCAGTATGTAACCATCCATCAATAATGGTTTCGGCGGTTAGGTCGGGGCGTTTGTAATAACCCAACATCACGCTGGGTCCTGCTACACAAATTTCGCCGTCGGCTTCCAATTTATACTCAACGCCTTCAATAACTGGACCTACTGTCCCATATTTAGATCCGCCTATGGTTCTTTGATTCACACTAATGATAGGACTATTCTCAGTGGGGCCATAGCCTTCAAATACGGGTATTTGCGCTGCATTAAAAATGCGCAATAATTTTACTTGGCAAGCAGCACCTCCAGTTACAATAAATTTTACATTATTCCCAACTGCTTCACGCCATTTTACAAATATTAATTTATTGGCCAATTTTAGTTGAGTACGATACCACCAGGAGCCTGGAATTAAATTATCATATTTTTCTCCCAATGCCACGGCCCAAAAAAATAATTTTCTTTTAATGCCTGTTAACTCCTCCCCCTTCATCATAATTTTTTCAAACATTTTTTCTAGCAATCTTGGCACTGTTGAAAAACCGTCTGGTGAAATTTCTTTTAAGTTATCTCCAATGGTATCCAAGCTTTCAGCATAATAAATGCTCATGCCACTAAACATATATATATAAGTAGCTAATTTTTCAAAGATATGATTCAATGGTAAAAAGCTTAATACTTTTTGCTCAGGTGCATCATTAAATGGAAATGATTTTTTTCCCATCATTAAATTATAGTAAATACTTTCATGTGTTAACATCACCCCCTTAGGAGTACCTGTCGTTCCTGATGTATATATAAAGGTGGCCACTTGTTTTATTGGTACTGATTTTTTAATTTGAGCTACCTGTGCTAATAAGTTTGCGTCATTACTTCTTAATTCAGTCCAATGTTTTGCACCTGCAATTCGATCAAAAGTATAAACCTCTTGTAAACAGTCTACTTTGCTTTTTATAGACATCACCTTGTCATACAATTCTTGACTACTCGCAAACATATACTTTACGGACGCATCATTTAAAATAAATGTGAGTTCAATCGGATTGGTGGTGGGATATACTGGTACCCAAATAAGTCCTAATTGTTGTGCCGCTAAATCACCAAATATCCATTCTGGACGATTAGAACTAATGATGGCTATTTTATCACTTCCTTCAGGTGAAAAATTATGTGCAGATAATCCCAAACTTAATAAGCCAGCACTTAGCTCATTGGCTATTTGCGCCACTTCTTTAGTGGAATATTTTCTCCATTGTCCATTTTCTTTGGCAGCCAACATATCCTCCTGAGGAAAATGTTGTAATTGATGTTCGATACAATCGAAGAGTCTTTTACATTCCATAGCGCAAGCAATATTGAATAACAAATTACTAAGAAAGGGGCAGAAAAAAAAGAAATTAGTGCATTAAAAAACCCAGTAGGTGGGCACTGGGTTAAAGTATAGTAAAGGAGCTTAATAGATTAAATGTGTCAATAATCCATCTCTTAATTTGGGCTCAAACCAAGTGCTTTTTGGAGGCATCACTTCGCCCGCATCAGCAATATTAAATAATTGATCAATGGTAACTGGATACAAACTAAAGGCAACGGCCATTTCTCCGCTATCAACTCTTTTTTCAAGTTCCGCTAATCCACGAATACCTCCTACAAAATCAATTCGTTTGTCGGTTCTTTGATCTTGGATACCTAAATATTTTGCTAAAATATTGTTAGATAAGATGGTAACATCTAATATACCAATAGGATCTGTTGTATAAGTTCCTTCTTTGGCGAATAATTGATACCATGTTTTATTTAAATACATTCCAAAACTATGTAGCCTATTTGGTTTAAATGCAACTTCTTGTTGTGTAATTTCAAACTGAGTAGCTAATGCCGCTATCAACGCTTCGGATGTTTGACCATTCAAATCTTTTACAACCCGGTTGTAATCCATGATTTGTAATTGATTCGATGGAAATAAAGTAGTTAAAAAATATTCAGATATTTTCTTTTCCTCATTCCCTGGCTTCAGGACTGATTCACTTAAACTCAATTTTACTTTTGCGGCCGATGCGGCACGATGATGTCCATCGGCGATATAAGTGCAAGGTACTTGTGTAGCAAACAAATGGGTAATTTGATCAATGGTGGCTTCATCACTCACCGCCCAAACAGTATGTTGTATACCATCTTCTGCTGTAAAATCATACACTGGATTTTTTGTGGTTTTCCACTTATCGATGATAGTATCTAAATCATCTTGATGGCGATACGCTAAAAATACATTCCCTGTTTGTGCCCCAGTGGTTTTGATATGATTGATTCTATCTAATTCTTTTTCAGGTCTGGTAAATTCATGCTTTTTTATAATACCATTATTATAGTCGTCAATACTGCTTACACAAACTAAACCAGTTTGTGCACGACCCTCCATAATTAATTGATAAATATAATAGCAGGGTTTAGATTCTTTAAATAACACATCGCGTTGCATAAAGGCAGTTAAATTGTTCAATGCCAATTCATACACTTCTGCACTATGGGTATCGGTGGTTTCAGGTAAGCCAATTTCACTTTTTGTAATATGCAAAAATGAATACGCATTACCTACTGCATCTAATTTAGCTTCTGCACTATTTAAAACATCGTATGGTTTACTAGCAACTTGTTTTGCTAATTGAGGCTGTGGGCGAACTGCTTCAAAGGGACTAATTTTTGCCATGGGCGCAAAGTTCGTTCTTTTTTACGAAGATTTAATTTTTTTCAGCGAATGATTTCATCAAGTCGCAAAATGCTTGCACGCTTGATAAGGGGAGCGCATTGTACATACTTATACGTATGCCCCCCACCGTTCTATATCCTTTAACACCAATCATTCCCTCGCTTTTACATAAAGCTAAAAAAGGCGTTTCTAGTGCTGGATTGGTCAAAAAGAAAACTGCATTCATGATGCTTCTATCTTCTTTAGCAATAGGACAATAATAAGCAGGTAAGGTATCAATGGTTTGGTACAATAAATTTGCTTTTTCAACATTGCGCTTTCCCATTTCAACCAATCCACCTTGCGCTTCTATCCATCTTAGCGTTAATAAACTTACATAGATAGAAAATACAGGTGGTGTATTTAAAAGGGAACCTGCTTCAATATGTTTTTGATAATTTAATATCGCTGGAATTTTTCTGTTTACTTTTCCTAAAATTTCTTTTTTAACCACCACCATGGTTACTCCCGCTGCACCCATATTTTTTTGCGCTCCTGCATAAATTAAATCAAACTGTTTAAAGTTAATTGGCCTACAAAAAATATCAGAACTCATATCTCCAATTAATAAGGCATTCGTCTGAGGATATTGATGCCATTGAGTTCCCTCCACTGTATTATTGGTGGTAATGTGCAAATAAGTAGCATTGACTGGAATGTCTAAATGCTTATTGATGTAATTGTGTTTTTTATCGGAAGTATCGGCTACAACTTTTACTGGGCCAAAAATACTAGCTTCTTTTACTGCTTTATTGCCCCAAACGCCATTGTCACAAATAGCAGCCAATCCATTTTCATCCAATAAATTCATAGGTACTTGCATAAATTGCATGGTGGCTCCTCCTTGTAAAAAAAGTACTTCATACGCATCGTCTAAGCCCATCAATCTTTTAATGATGGCTTGCGCTTCCGTTACCACTTCTACAAAATGAGTAGTTCGATGTCCTATTTCTAAAATAGATAATCCGGTATTGTTAAAATTATGAATAGCTTCTGCAGCTTGATCTAAAACCTCTTGAGGTAAAATAGAAGGACCTGAATTAAAATTGTGCAATGGCATTAGGTATAAAGATATTTATATATTATTCTGTTTGTGTTGCTTTAGTCTCGTCGTCGTCAACTGTTGTCACTCCTCCGGAAACCACGTACTTCATAGCTTCTGCTGCACTTACGCCTTTAGGGAATTTTTTAATTCTTGATGAAGGAACGATATAAGTAATACCTGAAATAGCATAAGAGTGTGGAACGTACACTGTTACAAATTGATCCATTCCAAAATGAGCCGTATTTTGTTGCGTGATAAATCCTATTCTCCAAACATCGGTGGAATCGACATTCACCAAAACGGGTTGATCAAATTTTTTCTTATTGCCCGCAAATGCTTCTAAAAAATCTTTAACGGATGAATAAATAATTTTTACCCCTGGAGTTTTTTCTAAAATTTTATCAAAGATCGACATCAATCTTTCTACAAAAAATAAAGAGGACAACCAACCCACCACTAAAACCAATGTTATCGCAACAACAAATCCCAATCCAGTTACTTTTGGTATTTGTCCATTAACAGCAGCAAATTTTAGTGGAAAAATTGCATTAAGTACATTAGGTAAAAAATTGTCTACCCAATTAAACAAGCTCACCACCACCCAAATAGTTACGCCAATAGGTGCCAATACCACCACTCCTTGAAAAAAGCGTTGTGCTAAGGCTGTTAAAATTTTCTGTTTGATGAATTGGTGCCTGATATTGGGCATTTTATACTGGTTTAAGCCTCAAATTTCAAACAAATTTGCCATTCGGCATAAATAATAAAAAAATAAGCTTGGAAACTTTGAAAACCAATATAGTTTCCATAGTTTTGCGCCTTCAAAACATCCTATGCAAGATAGAATTCTTAACAAAGCTCGCGAATTAATGTTCCAGACTGGGGTCAAACACGTCACTATGGACGATTTGGCCAATCAATTAGGCATTAGCAAAAAGACCATTTACCAGTATTACAAGGATAAAGACGCTTTAGTAAGCTCTGTGGTTGAAAATGAATTAGCCAATCATGCACTTTTTTGTAACCAAAGTGTGGTTGCAGCTGACAATGCAGTGCATGAAATATTCTTGTTAATGAGTGTGATACAAGAAATGTTTAATAGAATGAATCCTCTAGCCTTATTTGAAATCGAAAAATATTACCCTTTGGCTTTTGAAAAAATTAAAAAGCACAAGGACGATTTTATTTTTTCTATGATTAGCGCCAACTTAGAAAAAGGTATTAAAGAAGGTTTATATAGAAAAGATGTGGATGTTCATATACTTTCAAAATACAGATTAGAGACTAGTTTAATCCCCTTCAATATTCAAGTGTTCCCTCCGAATAAATTTGATATGCTAAAAGTGAATTTACAAATAATTGAACATTTCGTATATGGTGTGGCCACTTTGGAAGGGCACAAATTAATGGATGCTTATAAGCTTAATAAGAATATTATACAACAAAAAGAAAATACAATATAGAATGAAAAATTTATTCATCGCCTTTTTAACTTTAATGAGCGCTAGTAATGTAAGAGCACAAAATGACAAGCCCATTCATGCATTTAGTTTAGAACAATGTGTGGCTTATGCACAAAAAAATAATGTACAGGTAAAAAATGCATTGCTTTCCATTGATGCTCAAGTGCAAACCAATCGCGAAATAGCAGCGGCAGCATTTCCCACCATTGGAACCAATATAGGTGGAACTGATTATTTAAAAATACCAACTTCTTTATTACCCGCTCAAATATTCGGTGGCCCAGCAGGTACTTTTATTCCAGTTCAATTTGGTACTAAGTTCAATGCCAACTATGGTGGAAATTTTCAACAATTATTATTTGATGGTCAAGTTTTTATAGCCTTGCAAGCGCGTGAAACATCTTTAGAAATGCAAAGAAAAAATGCAGCTGTTACGGAAGAAGTGATTAAAGCGAATATTTATAAAATATATTATCAATTAGCTGCAAGTAAAACTCAGTTAAATATTTTAGATGCCAACATCGAACGTTTAAATAAATTGGCACATGATGCTGAAATAATGTACAAAAATGGCTTTGCAGAAAAATTAGATGTAGACAAAGTAAGTGTTCAATTGAACAACTTACAAACCGAAAAAATAAAAGCCAATAATAGCGTTGCAATTGGATTTATGGGCTTAAAAATGTTAATAGGTATGCCTGTAAAAGATAGCCTTGCTTTAACAGATGTAATCAATGAGCAAAGTTTAAGCACAGACGTATTGGTAGAAAATGATTTTCAATATGGCATTAGAAAAGATTTTCAATATTTAAATACCGTTAGAAAATTAAATGAATACAATGTTAAACGTTATCAATTGAGTTACTTACCCACTGTTAACCTCTCCGGTGCTTATTCTAAAAATGCCTTAAGGTCTAAGTTTGATTTTTTTGAAGGAGGCAATTGGTTCCCCACTTCCTTTTTAAGCTTAAATGTAAATCTTCCATTATTTAACGGTTTTGCTAGAGACGCTAGGGTTAAAAGAACTAAGATTGAACTAAAGCAAATTGAAAATCAAATGGATGCTTTAAAGAATAATATTGATAATGAAATTACGCAAGCTAAACTAAACTATCTATCCTCTGTTGCAACCGTACAATTTCAAAAGAAAAATATGCAATTAGCAGAAAATGTTTTTCAACAAACAAAAAAGAAATTTGAAGCAGGTACAGGTTCTAATACAGAAATATCAGCCGCGCAGGCAGACTTAGTGAGTGCCCAAAATAATTTTATGAACGCATTATATGCTGGATTAATAGCTAAAGTGGACTTATTAAAAGCTTCTGGAAAACTATAAAATCGTAAAAAAATTACAATAAAATATTAAAAATAAAATAATGAAAAATTTCTCTAAAGTATTAGTAAGCTCCTTTGTACTATTCGCCTTAGCCTGTGGTGGTGGAAATAACAATATTGAAAAACAAAAGGCAAGCTTGGCAGCCTTAAAAAAACAAGGTCTTGAATTAAATGTAAAAATTGCAACGCTTGAAAAAGAAATTGAAAAAGCAGGTGGGGCAGAAACAGTGAAGGCGATTTTAGTTGCAGTAAGTTCAATTACTACACAAGATTTTACACACTACATAGAGCTTCAAGGTAAAGTGGAATCGGAAAGTGTTTCATTTGTAACTCCTCGTGCAGGGGGTGGTCAAGTAAAAGGCTTATTTGTTAAAAGAGGCGACCAAATAAAAAAAGGACAATTGTTATTGCAATTAGACAATTCATTGCTTAAACAAAGTGCAGCAGCAGCAGCATTAAATATTGAAACTTTAAAGTCTCAGGCAGCTTTAGCAAAATCCGTGTATGAAAAACAAAAAAATCTTTGGGATCAAAATATTGGAAGTGAGCTACAATTACTCACCGCAAAAACCAATGCAGAGGCCTTAGCCAACCAATTAAAAGCTGCTGGAGAACAACTAGGTATGGTAAAAGATCAATTGGCCTTTACAAGTATTTATAGCGATGTAGAGGGAGTAGCGGAAGAAGTAAATGTTAAGGTAGGTGAACTTTTTATGGGCCCTGGTCAAATTAAAATTGTCAACACTACCCATTTAAAATTGACCACTCAAATTCCAGAAAATTATGCAGGTAAAATTAGAGTGGGCACTGAAGTAAATTTAAATTTTACTGATATTCAAAAAATTATTAGTACAAAATTATCTGTAGTAGGGAATGTTATTGACCCATTAAGCAGAAGCTTCTATGTAGAAGCAAAATTGCCAATAGACAAAAATTTTAGGCCCAACCAAATGGTGCAAGTTAAAATTAAAGACTACGAAAAAAAGAATGCCATTAGCGCTCCTATTAATTTGTTACAAATTGACGAGAAAGGAAAATTCATATACGTAGCTATTACCGAAAATGGCAAGTTGGTGGCTCGTAAAAAAGCAGTGATTGCTGGTCAGTACTATGGCAATAACATTGAAATACTTTCTGGCTTAGTTTCTGGCGATGTCATTATCACAGAAGGCTATCAAAGTTTATTTGATGGTCAAAATATTACTACCTCCGATAAATAATTATAACAAAAAGCTCAATAGATTTATATGTCGACCATCAATAAAATAAAACAAAAGTTCAAGGAATTTAAACCTACTTCTTGGAGTATTACCAATAAGACCTCTATCTATTTGATAATGCTATTCCTAAGCTTAGGTGGGATTTATCAATTCTTAACACTTCCAAAAGAACAATTTCCTGAAGTAGTCATACCCAATATTTTTGTGCAAACCATTTACGTGGGTAATTCTCCAAAGGATATTGAAAACTTAGTAACTCGCCCCATTGAAAAGCAAATCAAAAGCATCAGTGGTGTAAAAATTAGTAAGTTCACCTCTACTTCTCAACAAGACTTTTCTGCCATTACCGTTGAATTTAGTACCGATGTAAAACCAGAATTGGCTTTACAAAAGGTAAAAGATGCTGTGGATAAAGCGAAAGCCGAATTGCCGAATGATTTAACACAGGATCCTAGGGTGATAGAATTGAATATAAGTGACATGCCCATTATGTATGTTAACATTAGTGGAAATTATAACCCCGTTCAATTAGCAAAATACGCAGACGATTTAAAAGATAAACTAGAAGGCATTCCGCAAATCAATAGAATTGATTTAGTGGGCGCTCCCGAAAGAGAGTTTCAAATTAATGTAGATAATTTTCGTATGCAAAGCTCCGGCATCACTTTTGATGACATCAGCGCTGCCATACAAAGAGAGAACCTAGATTTATCGGGTGGTTTATTAGAAGTAGGCAACATGAACCGTAACCTACAATTAAAAGGTCAATTAAAAAATGCAAATGATATTGCTAATATTATCGTACGCAATACCAATGGTGCTCCTATTTATTTAAGAGATGTGGCTACCATTAAAGATACCATTAAAAATAATGAGAGCTATGCACGTTTAGATGGTAAAAATGTATTGACCTTAAATATTATTAAGCGTAATGGTGAAAATTTAATTGCGACTTCCGATGCAGTAAAAAAAATAGTAGAAGAAGCAAGAGCCAATGATTTACCTAAAGATGTTAAGGCAATAATTTCAGGGGATCAAAGTATTAGAACCAGAAGTTCGTTTACTGACTTGGTAAACTCTATTGTTATTGGATTTATTTTGGTGTTGGTGGTATTGATGTTTTTTATGGGCGTAACCAATGCCTTTTTCGTCGCCTTATCGGTGCCTTTGAGCATGTTTGTTGCCTTTGTATTATTACCTGCAGGCGACTTAGTGGTGGGTTCACATATTACCCTAAATTTTATGGTATTATTTGCGCTCCTATTTGGCTTGGGTATTATTGTAGATGATGCGATTGTGGTGATTGAAAATACGCACCGAATTTTTGTTCAAGGCAAAGGAAAATTAACGGCTACCACTTCGGCTAAAATGGCTGCAGGTGAAGTGTTCGTTCCAGTGTTAGCTGGTACCATTACCACTTTAGCCCCTTTCTTCCCATTATTATTCTGGCCTGGTATCATTGGTAAATTTATGGTGTATTTGCCTGCGATGTTAATTTTTACATTAGCAGCTTCCTTGGTAGTGGCTTTTATTATGAATCCAGTTTTTGCCGTTGATTTTATGAATCATGAGGAAGAAAAATCAACAGCGCCTAAATCGGCCATGTTTAAGAAAAGGAATTTTTGGATTCCAATAGGCATTGGTATTTTACTTGACTTGATGGGATTCACTTTCTTAGGAAATTTATTGATCTTCTTTATGCTATTGGTAGTCGCTAATAAATATTTCATTACCGATTTAATTGAGAAATTTCAAACCCATACCCTTCCTAAATTAATGGAGACTTATGAAAGAATATTGCGTCGTGCTTTAAGTGGATGGAGACCCGCTAAATTGATCATAGGCACTTTTGTATTATTAATCGTATCCTTTGTGGTTTTTGGAATTAGCATTAGTACTGGTAGAGTAGGAATTGAATTTTTTCCGAAAGGGGATCCTAACCAAGTGTATGTATATTTAAAATTGCCTGTAGGTAGTAAAGTAAATTACACCGACTCCGTTACTAAAATTGTTGAGAAAAAAGTGGCGAAAGCTTTGGAAATGAGTAATGATAAAAAGAACCCACTCGTGGAAAGTATCATTAGTAATGTGGCTATTGGTGCAAGTGATCCAATGACTGGAGATAGAAGTACAAGATCCGAACTAGGTCGTGTTCAAGTGAATTTTATAGAATATGAAAAACGTCATGGAAAATCAACAGCACCTTATTTAGACGCCATTCGTGCCGAAATGAAAGGAATTCCTGGTTCAGAAATTACAGTGACGCAAGAATCAAGTGGTCCTCCAACAGAGCCTCCCGTTAATATTGAAATTCAAGGAGATGATTTTGATAAATTAGTAAAAACAGCCGTGGGATTAAAAAATTATTTAGACGCTGCTCAAATTCCAGGTATCGATGGATTAAAGATGGATGTAGATTTGGTCAATCCTGAATTAACTTTAACCATTGACAGAGACCGCGCATTGATAGAAGGCGTAAGTAGTGCACAAGTGGGTATGGAAATACGTACGGCCTTATTTGGAAAAGAAGTTTCTAAAATTAAAGATGGCAAGGATGAATTTAAAATTCAATTGAGAAACGAAGAGTTGCAAAGAAAGAATTTAGTGGATCTTTTGAATATGCGCTTATCTTTTAGAGATATGGCCGCTGGCGGAATGGTTAAAAATATTCCCATTAGTTCTCTTGTAAAAGTAGAGCCTACTAATACTTTTGGCAGTATTAAAAGAAAAAATCAAAACCGTTTAATTCAATTAAAGTCAAATGTTAAATTAGATCAGGGTTATAATCCAACTGCCGTGAATGTAGTAATTGCCCAATACATTGAAAATTTTAAAGGCATTGCTGATGGGGTTACTGTAAAACAAACGGGAGAGAATGAACAACAATTAGAAACGGTAGCCTTCTTAGGTAAAGCATTGGTCATTGCATTAATGCTTATTTTATTGACATTGGTTTTACAATTTAACTCTGTCTCTAAATCGGTTATTATTTTAACAGAAATTTTGTTTAGTATCATTGGTGTATTCTTAGGGTTTTCTATTTTCGGTATGAAAGTATCTGGTGTTATGACAGGACTGGGTATTGTCGGACTTGCTGGTATCGTAGTAAAAAATGGAATATTAGTCATAGAATTTGCGGATGAATTAAGAACAAGAGGGTATAAAACAAGAGAAGCTGTAATACAAGCAGGTAAAACTAGAATTATTCCTGTTTTATTAACTGCACTAGCCGCCATCTTAGGCTTCTTGCCTATTGCGATTGGTTTTAACATTAATTTTGTGACTTTATTTAGTGAGCTAAACCCTCATATTTTCTTTGGTGGAGACAACGTTGCTTTTTGGAAACCATTAAGTTGGACCATTATTTATGGCTTGGCTTTTGCCTTTTTTATGACCTTATTTATTGTGCCAGCGATGTATATTATTGCCGAACGTTTACGTAGACCGATGCGCCGTCATTTTGGAGGCAAATGGATTAGCTTTTTAGGCATTCCTCCTTTAACATTTATTTTTATTCCTTTAATATTTATTACTACATTTATACATAGAAGAAATGAAAAAAGAAGAGTGGCCAACAATAATGCCGATGGTGATAAAATAATAAATGGTTCCTGGTTTTAATAAAAAATTAATAAAAAAAATAATTATGAAAAAAAATGTAGTGAGTAGCTTATTATTATTGTGTTTTATATCCATTTTAGTTCTGGCTTGCTCAAATAATAATTCAAATAAAAATTCAATGTCGACAGCGAAAATCACCACTCAAAGTTTTGGAACTTTTGATGGTAAACCCATAACAGAGTATACTTTAACCAATGGTACAGGTATGCAAGTTGGTTTAATTAATTATGGCGGTACACTTACCAAAATAATTACACAAGCAAAAGATAGTACCTGGGGCGATGTAATTACTGGGTATGATTCTTTATCAGGCTACATTCAAGAGGGTAATCCTTTTTTTGGCGCCTTAATTGGAAGGTATGCAAACCGCATTGCTAAGGGAACTTATAGCGTTGATGGCGTAGTGTATAAAGCGGCCATCAATAACAATGGGCAATCTTTACATGGTGGATTAAAAGGATTTGATAAAGTGGTATGGGATGCAGTTATTTTACCTGGAGATAGTAGTGTTCAATTAAGTTATATCAGCAAAGATGGCGAAGAAGGATATCCTGGTAATTTAAAAGTACAGGTTGTGTATACTTTAACAGCTAATAATGCGGTTAAAATAGAATATACTGCTACCACCGATAAAACCACTGTTCTTAATTTAACCAATCATGCTTATTTTAATTTGACTGCTGGGAAATCACCTAATATTTATGATCATCTTGTTCAAATAAATGCAGATAAATATACCCCCGTAGATGCTTCTTTAATTCCTACAGGTGAAATTTTGGATGTAAAAGGTACTCCAATGGATTTCACACAACCTAAGCGTGTGGGCCAAGACTTAGATAAAGTGTCTGGCGGGTACGATCACAATTGGGTTTTGAATAAAGCAGAAGGTTTACAAGAAATTGCCAATGTATATGAACCAACTAGTGGACGTTATTTAACCGTAGCTACCACCGAACCTGGCATTCAATTCTATTCTGGTAATTTTTTAACCGGGTCTTTAACTGGAACTAAAAACAGAACTGTTTATAACAAACATTATGCATTGACTTTAGAAACGCAACATTTCCCAGATGGTCCTAACCAACCTAGTTTTCCAAGTACCTTATTAAAGCCAGGTGAAACCTATCACCAAACAACAGTGTATACTTTTTCTACAAAATAATTTGTAATATTTTATATCATTTAAAAAAGACTAGCTTTTTAACAAGAGCTGGTCTTTTTTATTTTAATAGGTGGGTACCCTCTTCAATACTTGTAACATACACCACCAATTCCTTATTGGTTTGTTGAGCATAACTAGCTGCCACTTGTTGAGTAACAGACTCAAGGGCATCTTTTTTAATAATATTGATGGTACAACCACCAAATCCTCCGCCCATCATTCTTGCGCCAATTACGTTTTCATTGTCTTGTACTGTATCCACTAAAAAATCTAATTCTGGGCAACTTACCTCATACAATTTAGATAAGCCTTCGTGGGTTTCAAACATTTTTTTACCAAAGGCTTGCATAGCGCCTACTTCTAAATCTTTTACAGCGGCTTGTACACGTAGTATTTCAGAGACGATATATTTACAACGCTTGTATATATTGTTAGGCGTGTCCGTTGAAGGACCAAGATATTTTTCCACCTGCTCCATAGTAACATCTCTCAAAGTTTTTACAAGGGGATGACTTTGTTGTATGAGGTGTACACCTTGCTCACACTCTTGACGACGGGTATTATATTCCGAGGAAGCTAATGCATGTTTTATTTGAGTATCAAACAAAACAATACTATAATCGGTTAAGTCAAGTGGATAATAATGAAATTCTAAACTGGCACAATCCAATAAGATTACTTTATTTTTTTGTCCATGTAAACTCGCAAACATATCCATTAAGCCACATTGAACACCTGCAAAATCATTTTCTGCTTTTTGCGCCATTAATGCCATTTCCATTTTATTAAATTGTAGATCATACAATTCATTGATGGCAAACAATACCGCACACTCCACCGCAGCAGAGCTAGACAATCCAGCGCCACTAGGAATATTACCTTTTAGACAAATATCAAAGCCATTATTGATCGCTTCCAGTTGGCTAGGATTATTATTTTTATTGGCGGATATATGATGAATAGCCTGATACACCACGCCAATAATATAATTGACCCATTGGCTTGAATGGGGTTTTAAATTTTGGATACTTACCGTTGCTGTTTTATTTAAATCAACAGCTGCCATATGTATATTGCCATCTGTTCTTTTTCCAATGGCCACTTCTACGTATTTATCAATAGCAGCAGGCAAAACAAAGCCATTATTGTAGTCGGTATGTTCGCCAATTAAATTAATGCGGCCTGGCGATTGTACTGCCAAGCTAGGGGTATAATTAAAGTGAGTGAAAAAATAAGTTCCGATAGCTGACATTTAATAAATGGGTTCTTTCTAAATTTTTAATAAGCAGGCTGCTGCCGCATCTAAGGTTTCCCTTTTTTTGGCAAAACACAAACGTATTACTTTATGATCTGTAGCATTTTGATAAAAGGCAGACATAGGTATGACCGCTATGCCAAAATCTTTGACTAATCTTTCAGCAAATACTTTATCCGATTCGTCAGATATATCTTCATAGCTGTAAGATTCAAAATAAGATCCAGAAGAAGCAATACATTTAAATTGAGTGTCGGCTAATAAACTTCTTAAATAATCTCTTTTTTCTTGGTACATGGTACCCAGTGTTAAATAGGCTTCCTTATTATTCATGTATTCGGCAATTCCTATTTGTTTAGGGGTATCACAACTAAACGCATTAAACTGATGCACTTTTCGGTATTCTTTCATGAGTGCAGCAGGCGCAACACAATACCCTAATTTCCAACCTGTACAATGATAGGTTTTACCAAATGAGAAACAAACAAAACTGCGTGCGAATAAATCTGGATATTTCATCGCCGTCTCGTGTTGCTTATTATCATAAATTAAATGCTCATATACTTCATCACTTATCAAGTATAAATTATTACTAAGTACTATTTCTTGTAATTGTAATAAATCTTCTTGAGTCATGACCACCCCCGTAGGATTGTGGGGAGTATTGACTAGTATGGCTTTTGTTTTTTTAGTAATGGCTGCACTTACCTTATCCCAAGGAATCGTATAGTTAGGGAATTCTAAAGCGATAGGTACAACCACACCTCCATTAAAAGTAATGTTAGGTATATAACTATCATAAGCGGGTTCAAAAATAATAACCTCGTCTCCAGGTTGAATAATGGTGGAGAAGGCAGTAAAAATAGCATAAGTGCCGCCTGGTGTAACTGTTATTTCAGTTTCAGGATCAATAACAGCCTGATATAAAAAATTTATTTTTTCTGCAAGTCTTTCGCGCAAAAGTGGTAGACCATAAGTGTGTGCATATTGATTGCCTCCTGCATGCATGGCATCCGAAACACAGTTAATCAATGTTTCGCTCATGGGAAAATCAGGAAACCCTTGTCCTAAATTAATGGCATTATGCTTTACCGCCAATTGGCTCATGACTGTAAAAATACTCGTGCCAATAGTGGGGAGCTTAGATTGCATCATTAAAAGAAATATTAAAAAGTAAGCTGGTTGGATAAACGCTTTAACTCTATTTCTGCAACTTTTGCTGTATAACGTAAACTAACCAATCTAAACCCAGCATTTTCAAAACTTTGTTGCGCTTGTTTAACATCCACCATAGTGGCTTGCCCTAATTGATATTTTTGCATCACCAATTGCAATAAGGACTGCGCCATGCCATAATTTTCAGTTTCTATAGGTAATTGTTCTATACTATTTTTATAAGCATCGAAAGTTTTATAGGCATTCGTAAAAATATCTTTACTTAAACTTTGTGCTTGCAAGCCAGCATTCTGAGAATTTAATTTTGCATTAGCTACATTTTTCTTAGCAGCTCCACCACCATAAAGTGGAATAGATAAGTTGACTCCAATAAATGGGCCATAATTTTCGTTTAATAAACTAAAACCAGCTGCAGAACTACTGCTACTGACATTATAACCAGTGCTTGCTCTTAAAGTTGGATACATCAAGGCTTTTGTTTCCTTTTCTAATTGCTGGTTTATTTTAATTTGAGTGCTAAGTGCTGCTAATTGTGGATTGTTGATAACGCCATTTGAAATACTATTGTCCCCCTTGTCAAAATTTAATTTAGCATCAATTTGAATGGTATCATTAATAATCAAAGAAGAAGAAATATCTTCTTTACTATTGATAGTTCTCGCTAAATCCGTTTTTGCTTGTGCAATAATTAATAATTGATTTTGTTTGCCTTGCTGTAATGCATTTAAATCTATATTAGATTGCAACATATCTGTTTGATTGGCAACACCTATTTGTTGTCTTGTTTTTACAATATCTAACCTTTGTTGGCTAGCTTCAATAGATTTTTCAATAGTCTTTAAATACGCTTGCTGACGAACTACATTGTAATATTGTTGCATTACTTGTGCAGTGGTATTTTGCATTTGTGATTGAAGTAAAAATCCATTTTGTTTTTCAATCATTGCCAAGCGATCTTTAAAAGCCATGATTCTATAGCCATTAAAAATAATAATAGAAGCCGTAAGGCCTCCAGATAAAGTATTGCCATCCACTCCCGTTTTGGTTGTATTACGAGCTGGATCGGCAAATTTTTGTTCGATGGTGCTTACTGTTTTATTATTATTGGCACTTGCGGCCACTGTAGGTAAAGCACCTGCTACACCTAAATCGTTGTTATTTTTGGCTATGGCTAAAGAATTTTCAACCAATTGAATGTCATAACTATTTTTTAAAGCCATTTTAATGGCTTCATTTAAGGTCATGGTTTGTTGAGCATCAACAGCATATGAATTGCTTAGTATTACCCAACAAGCGATAAAAAATATATAAATTGATTTTTGCATACTATAAAATTAGGTGAGCCAATAAAAAAACAAGTATAAATTACATCAGTGGTGAAATTATTTTGATTTACTACCCAACCAAAGTGCCTATTGGAGCCCCTTGAACTACTTTTAATAAATTTCCTGGCAAATTCATGTCAAATACGATAATCGGTAATTTATTTTCCATACATAAAGTGAAGGCTGTGGTATCCATTACTTTTAAATTTTTTGTAATACATTCTTGAAAGCTAATAGTGTCAAATTTAACCGCAGCTGGATTTTTTTCTGGATCACTATCATATACCCCATCCACACGCGTCCCTTTTAGTATTACATCTGCCTTCATTTCAATAGCCCTTAAAGAACCTGCAGTATCCGTAGTAAAATAAGGATTTCCTGTACCTGCTCCAAAAATAACCACCCTTCCTTTTTCTAAGTGTCGCAATGCTTTTCGACGAATATAGGGTTCTGCGATTTGGTCCATGACAATAGCAGATTGTAAACGCGTATAAACCCCAATTTTTTCAAGCATGGCTTGTATCGCCATCGCATTGATCACGGTAGCCAACATGCCCATATAATCTCCATGCGCACGTTCAATACCGCTATCTGCTTCATTCATCCCTCTATAAATATTTCCGCCTCCAATGACTATAGCCACTTGAACTCCTAAATCAACCACTTGTTTAATTTCATTGGCATATTGCTCTATAATCTTAGGATCAAATGGATCACCATTTTTTTGGCTTCCCAATAATGCCTCCCCTGATAATTTCAATAATACGCGCTTGTATTTTGGCAACATAGCTATACTTATTTTGTACTTGCAAGATAAGAATTTTGAGGCAACAAAAAGGGTCCCGACCAATCGGGACCCTTTAAATCTCTTTAGAACTTAAGGTATTTGCTCCTCAAAGCGCCCGTTTATGGGGTGCTTTGAAAAAATCATATGAGAATGAATTGTAAATAATTAAATTTTTAAAATTTTTACAATTACCCTAAAGCAACACGTTTGAATTCGGTCACTTTTAACGCACCATCCACCGATTTTACATATTCCCCTACTGTTTTACCACCATCTTTCACAAAAGCTTGAGCAAGTAAGGTTTGCTCTTTAAAAAAAGCATTGATTTTACCTTCTGCAATTTTAGCAATCATTTCTTCTGGTTTTCCAGCCATTTTAGGATCTTCCTTCATGGTGTCAATAATAATGGCTCTTTCACGGGCTACTGTTTCAGCAGGTACCGATTCAGGATCTACCGCCACTGGGTTCATCGCAGCAATTTGCATGGCTAAATCCTTACCCACTTCAGCAGCGTCTGCACTTAAGCCTACCAATACACCCATTCTATAAGAACCATGAATATAAGAAGCTACATAAGGCGCGTCTACTCTTTCGAATTTAGCAACCCCAATTTTTTCTCCTATTGATGCTAATTTATCATTGATCATGTCAGACACTTTAGTGCCATTCACTGTTACTTCATTTAATTCAGCAGCAGATTTCACATTATTCGCAACAGCAGCATCAGCAATGCTTTGAGCAAAGGCGACGAACTCTGCATTTTTAGAAACGAAATCTGTTTCACAAGAAATACAAACTACAAAACCAGTTTTATGATCGGCAGAAGTTTGTGCAATAATCACCCCTTCTTTTGCTTCACGGTCACTGCGTTTTGCTGCCACTTTTTGACCTTGCTTACGTAACCAATCTATCGCTGCTTCGAAATCGTTATTGGTTTCGGTTAATGCTTTTCTACAATCCATCATTCCAGCACCTGTTGCTTGACGTAATTTATTAATGTCAGCAGCTGTTATTGTACTCATAATAATATAATTTAAAATAAATGTGTAATAAAATTAATAAGGCCTTTAATGAACTAAAAACAATTGGGTCATTAGTATCCCAAGGACACCAATAACCCAATTGGATAATTAATTATTTACCTGCTGGGCGACGTGTACTTTGAATACGACGCTTAGGCGCACCAGGAGCAGTTGGAGCTGCACCAGCACCACGCTTACCTCTTCCACCTTCAGCGTTTGCTTCGGCTTCCATACGTTTTGCTTTTGCTTCGTTTTCATTGTTGCCTTCTTCAGATTCGCTTTCGTCATCTTTAGAAGCTTGACGCTCTGCTAAACCTTCTGCAATGGCTGCAGTAATATAGTTGGTAATAATAGCAATGGATTTTGTTGCATCATCATTAGCAGGAATAGAAAAATCTACTTTATTAGGATCACAGTTGGTATCCACCATTCCAAAAGTTTGAATGCCTAAACGCTTTGCTTCTGCTAATGCGATATGCTCGTGTCCGATATCTACTAAGAATAAAGCTGCTGGCAAACGACCCAATTGAGCGATACCGCCTAATACTTTTTCCATTTTATCTTTATCACGACCTAAGGTCAAACGCTCTTTTTTAGTTAAGCTTTCTGCACTACCATCGTTCAACATTTTTTCAATGCTTTGCATTTTCTTTACGCTCTTACGAACGGTGTTGAAGTTGGTTAACATACCACCCAACCAACGCTCTGTAGCATAAGGCATGTTTACTTTTTTAGCACACTCACTTACAATTTCTTTCGCTTGCTTTTTAGTAGCAACGAACATAATTTTCTTACCGCTTTTAGCAATTTGCTTTAAAGCAGCAGCTGTTTCTTGTAAGTGATCGACTGTTTTATTTAAGTCAATGATGTGAATACCTTTTTTCTCAGCGAAAATATAAGGTAACATCTTAGGGTTCCACTTCTTTTTAAGGTGACCAAAGTGTACGCCGGCCTCCAGTAATTGCTGTTGTAATGAAGTGTTATTTTCCATTTGTATAATTTGTTGTAATGAATTAATGTTAAAATTGTTGGATTAACGTTTACTGAACTGGAAGCTTCTACGTGCTTTCTTATGCCCGAATTTCTTACGCTCAACACTACGAGGGTCACGCGTTAGTTGTCCAGCGGCTTTTAACGCAGGACGCAATTCAGGATTCAATTCGATTAATACACGAGCAATACCTAATTTGGCTGCTTCTGCTTGACCTTTTAAACCACCGCCTTGAGCGTTGATTACGATATCATATTTACCCATCAATTCAGTAGTTTTTAAAGGAGCTTCTACTTGATTTTGTAAATAGACTAATGGGAAGTAAGCTTTATAATCTTTATCATTCACGGTAATTTTTCCACTACCCTTACTAACAAAGACGCGTGTTACTGCTTCCTTACGACGACCAACTGCATTTGTTTGCTTTTCCATTTATTTATATTTGGAAT
>Ga0114966_10000258_pt1 | contig 50847 bp, 41 predicted proteins | sample M_130207_XF_Meta_FD_87029 | JGI IMG/M metagenome (GOLD analysis project Ga0114966, IMG submission 87029) | Freshwater microbial communities from Lake Montjoie, Canada to study carbon cycling - M_130207_XF_MetaG | ecosystem: Environmental > Aquatic > Freshwater > Lake | place: Lake Montjoie... | reverse complement strand
TTTGTCTTGATACAAAAGAAACAAAAAATCAAGAACAAACGATTCCTCCCCACCTGCAACCCTGCATCGCGTTTGTTCATTCCTCACGCGCGTTTTCATAAGGATATTTTTTGCAAAAAAATGGAATCATTTATTTTTCTTAATATATCTGTTTTGTCGAAATTATTTTGAAAGCTTTACTTAATCTATATTGTAGATAATTATTTGGAAGTTTACATTTAATGTAGGATCATAAATTATAGGAGTAAATGCAACACTTAGCAGTGATTTTTTTTACTAATAAAGGTGTTTAATTTATAGTTTATGGCCAAATATAATTTTATTTTTTTTGACTCTTTATCATGTGGATAATAAATCCTGCAATAATAAAAATAAGTAGTAATAAAAATGATAAGAGTATGAATACCTGTTTTTCTAATTTTTTGTTTTCTATAGTTACAGCTTCTTTTTTCTTAAAAGTATTGTTTGCATTAGCTTGTATGTATTTTATTTCATTTGTTTCAGTTTCAATGCTATCTCTATATAGTTCAAATAATTTGTGGTGCTGATATGCCAATTTCCAATATTCTCCTTGTTTTTGATGTGAAATAAAAACGGAAGTTGCTTGAGTGCTATCCAGCTCTTCCAGCCTTGCATAACTTTCTTTAAGCCAATCTTTATTCTTTATTTTTTTGCTTAGTTGCAATGCTTTGGTTAAATAATTCCTAGCAGAATTTAGTTTTTTAATATCCATTTGTACAACACCAATATTAATATAAGATTCTATGATACCTGTTTTGTCTTCAATTTCTTCGCATATTTTTAACGCTGCCAGATAATTTGTTAATGCTATGTTTAGTAAATTATTTTTTTCATTTGACCTGTAAAATTTCAAACTTAGTATTGAAGGTTGAACATCCGAGTAATTTACTTTATTCCAATAAATATTACCAATGTTGTTTAATGAAAAAGCGGCACCAGCTTTATTTCCTATTTCTTCATTTATTTTTAAAGATGCTAAATACATTTTTTCTGCTTCCGAATAATGCCCCCGGCTATTGTATATTCTTCCAATATTATTAAAAGCGGATGTAATACCATCTTTGTCATCAATTTTCTTGTATTTTTTTAATGCACTGAAATAGTTTTTTAATGCTTCAGAGAAATTAGCGGGCTCATCATAAACAAGTCCTATATTAATGTATATATTAGCAAGACCTTTAGTATCTCCAATTGCCTCCCGTATATTTAATGCGGCGTAGTAGTTTTTAAGGGCTTCTGGGAAATTGTTTTGATAATAATAAATTATTCCAATGTTGAGGTAAGACCCAGCAATATCTTTCTGGTTTTTTAATTCTATATTAATATTTAAAGCTATCAGATGGTATTTTAATGCTTCCAAAAAAAAAGTCTCTTTATTTTCAATAGGGCATGTTGCGTCGGCTCCTTTTTCGTAGTATATGTTTCCTATATTATTATAAGCAGCGGCGATTCCATTTTTTATTGCCGGATGGTATATTTTTAGAAATCTCTCAGGTTTATTGCACAATAAAATAACATTTTCGGCATAACTTAATGCGCTGTCGTATTGGCCATTGTTGATGAAATCAATAGATAATTTATTTAATTTATTAATAAAAATAGTATCCGGTTTTTCAGTTTTGGAAATATACCAGGGGAATACAATTTCAGAAATTACATTTATATGGATAGGAAATTCCTTGTTTGTACCATTGGCTGAAGAAATTTCAGATGGGTGGCATAAAAACAAACAACAAACAAAAAATATTTTATTATAATTTAGCATTATTTTTTATAAATTACCCAAAATAAAATTAGTCATTTTTGTATAAAGGTGTAATCTTGTATTTCCGCCCGATATCCCATGGTTTTTGTCGGGATATATGAATAAGTCAAATTGTTTATTGGCTTTTACCAGGGCGCTAATCATTTCCATTGAATTTTGATAATGTACATTATCATCTGCACTACCGTGTATAAGCAAATATTTACCTTTTAATTCATTTACAAAATTAATTGGTGAGTTATTATCGTATCCATCTTTATTTTCTTGTGGGGTACTCATAAAACGTTCCGTATAAATATTGTCATAGTACCTCCAATTAGTAACAGGGGCTACGGCAATTGCTAATTTAAAGTAATTCGCGCCTTTAGTAATACATAAGGAGCTTAAATACCCACCATAACTCCAGCCGAAGGTGCCAATCCTGTTTTTGTCTACATAGGACAAATTGCTTAAATATTTTGCCGCTTCTATCTGGTCCGCTACTTCTAAATTACCTAATTGTTTATAGGTACATTTTTTAAATGATTCACCCCTATACATTGTTCCCCTGTTGTCTACACACATTATTATATAGCCTTTTTGAGCAAGAGATTGGTGCCAGAAATAATCTTTGCCATCAAAGCTGTTGTTTACCATGTTTCGCCCCGGACCGCCATAGAACACTAGAAAAACAGGGTGTTTTTTAGTAGTGTCGAAATTTAATGGTTTTATCATCCACGCGTTTAGTTCTATATTATCCTTGGTTTTGAAAAGGAACAATTCTTTTTTACTTAAATCAAATAGTTGCATATTTTTTATTAAAGCTTTATTATTTTCAAGGATGCGTATCTGCTGCCCCTCTGCATTGTAAATAGCAATTAAATTTGGGGTGTTTGCGGTTGAAAAGGTGTTTATATAATATTTCATACCCGAACTAAATTCTGGTTTGTGAGTGCCCTTTTCAACTGATATTTTTTTCTTGCCTTTTCCATCCAATTGAATTGAATAGATGTCTTTTTCAGTCGCAGTATTTTCAGATGCAGTGTAGAAAACTGTTTTTTTATTCTCGTCTATTCCATTAAAATTTACTACATCCCAATCACCCTTCGTTATTTGGTTCAGCAATTTCCCTTTCATGTCATATAAGTATAAATGGTTGAAGCCATCTTTTTCATTCATAATAATAAAGTTTTTATTGTCTTCGGTAAAATAAACGTATTCGCTACCTGTTGCATTAATATCAATATAGGTATTGCTTGTTTCGGAATATATAATTTTTGTTTCTCCATTAGAGGCATTCGCTAATAACAAATTTAAATTGTTTTGCTTACGATTCATGCGGACTAAGGAAAGTGTATTTTCATCAGCCGTCCATTTAACACGAGGTATATATTGATCTGTATTAGTGCCAATATCTATTAACTTATCCGAAGCAGTTAATACATCATAAAGGTGAATAGTTACAATAGAATTATCTTCACCAGCCTTTGGGTATTTAAATTTATATGCTGTTGGATATAGTTTGTTGTTAAATTCATCAAATGAAAATTCCTTTACTTTTCTTTCATCAAATTTATAGTAGGCAATTTTTTTACTGTCGGGGCTCCAATAATAAGCAATTGAAAATCCGAACTCCTCTTCATGCACCCAATCGGAAGCGCCATTAATAATATTATTTTGTAAGCCATCTGAAGTAACTTGCGTTTCTGCTGAGCTAGCCATATCTTTAATGAAAATATTGTTGCTTCTCACAAATGCCACTTTATTGCCGTCGGGTGAAAATGTGGCATGCATTTGTTTTTCTCCGCTAGTAACTGGCATAATTGATTTTGTATTAATGTCATATACATAATAATTTTCGCGGGTAGAACGGCGATAAATATTTTCTGTATTGGATGCAATTAATATTTTTTTTTCATCGGCACTAAATTTATAATTGTCAATGCCAATAAGTTCGCCATTTACCAATAATTTACTTTTACATATAATTACTTCCGGTATGCTTGATTTTTCATAACTAAAACGAAAAACAGTATCGTTTTTCATAGTAGAATAATGAATTCCGTCCTTCATAGAAAGTAATCCATTTATGGTGTTGTTTTTAAATTTCCCTGTGCTCCATATATCTTCTAATGTAATTTCTTTTGTTTGCGCATTAATATTGCTAACAAGCAGTATGGAAAAAAAAATAATTAAGCTCTTCATATTATTTTAATTGTATAAATTTGATGAATAACGAAAGTAGTGAAATATTTTCTGCCTCATAGATATATATTATAATCATATGGAAATTCAATTCAGAACAAATGAAAAGGTAAGCGCTGAAGCGGTAATAGAAGTTTTTAAAAGTTCAGGGATAAGTCGTCCCTTCGATGATATAGTTCGCATACAAACTATGATTGACAACTCTAATCTTATTGTTACTGCTTGGAAAGAGAAGGAGTTAATTGGTATTTCCCGCTCTATTACAGATTTTAGTTATTGCTGTTACCTATCTGATTTAGCCGTTAAAAAAGAGTACCAGAAATTCGGTATTGGAAAAACATTAATAGACCTTACACAACTTGCTGTTGGAGAGCAAACAATGTTACTCTTATTATCTAACGCTTCCGCAATAGAGTATTACCCTAAAGCAGGTTTCGAGAAAATAGAAAATGGTTATTTAATAAAACGTAAATTATAGCAAGCTGTTTTTTTTTATTTTTTAAAGGATACTTTTTTGTCCGCTTTTTCTTGTGCACAAAATAGAAGAGTTTTTAAAAATGATATGATTTATGCTTACCGTTTTTAATTTTTTTTTGAGAACCACCAAAATATTATCCAGTATTACAAAAAAAGGGTGGAAAATAATTTTCCACCCCTTTTTATAATAACAAAGTAAGCTAGTAATTCTATTTTACCTTTTCTACCACAGCTTTGAAAGCATCCGGATTATTCATAGCTAAATCAGCTAATACTTTACGGTTTAAATCAATCTTGTTGGCATGTACTTTACCCATAAATTGTGAGTAAGATAAACCAAAAGGTCGAACACCAGCATTGATACGTTGAATCCAAAGAGCACGGAAATTACGTTTCTTTTGTTTTCTATCGCGGTATGCGTAAGTTAATCCTTTTTCAAGAACGTTTTTAGCAATCGTTATAACATTTTTTCTTGCACCCCAATAACCTTTAGTTTGTTTGAGGATTTTTTTTCTTCTGGCTCTTGAAGCCACCGAGTTAACCGATCTAGGCATTTTTTTAAGTTTTTTTTGGTTTCAGCGCTCTTACAGTTTAAAGAGGCTTAATACTGAGTACCAGGTTAATTAATTATTGAACTGTATTGTAATTTTTTTAAAAACGCTAACAAATAGATTGCCATGCTTTTTAAATGGGGGATATATAATATCCTTTATTATTAAAAAGACTAGGAAGTTTATTTATTTACCAATAGTAAGCATTGCTTTTACGCGAGGTAAATCTGCACTGTCAACTAATCCTGTTTGCGTTAAAGCTCTTTTAGCTTTAGTTGTTTTTTTTGTTAAAATATGGCTTTTGAAAGCATGTTTTCTTTTTATTTTTCCTGTTCCGGTCAGAGAGAATCTCTTCTTAGCACCAGAATGCGTTTTCATTTTAGGCATTTTGCTTATTTTTTATTATTTAGTTTAAAGTTTTATGTATTAAAATTATTCGGAACTATAAAGTAATTGGTTTATACACTTTTTTCATATAAGGTAGCCCACCGAGAATCACCTTTTAATGTTTGTTTATAAGTCCACTCTTTTGACATTATTCCCCATCTTGCTTTATTAAGCAACGCACCTATGCCAAATGTTTCTGTAATCGTGCCATCAACAAGGACTTTAGCATAAATACCACCAGACACTTTAAATACTCCATTCATTCCTTTTATTGTCAAGCCATCAATAGGATATTCTGGAACTTCATTAGGTTTTAACTCAACTACTCCACCATGTTCTTGTAATACAAAAACGGGTTTGTTGTAAGCATTATAAGCTAATTTACCACCGAGTTGAACATCGGTAAATTGAATGGCGCTTCCAATTACTGCACCTATACCTGAAAATAATAGTAATTGGTTTTTGTCCGACAAAAAAATCATTCCAAGTCCTATTGCGATTCCTATGGTACCTCTTGTGTATGGGTCAATCTTTGACTGCTGAGATTTAAGTAATCCATAACTGCCTATGGTACTTATCGCTAACGTGTTTATTTGTTTTTTCATAGTTCTAATTTCCCTTGTCCTTTGCGCGTTGCCTTTGCTTGTGCTGATTTTACTACTGCTACTTCATGTGTTTTTGAACATCAAATTATTTTATTATTTTTTCTTTGGTGCTATCACCATTATCATTTTTTTTCCTTCTAGTAAAGGCATTTGTTCCGGTTTTCCCCATTCTTCAAGTTCATTAACAAATCGTAATAATAAAATTTCGCCTTGTTCTTTGAATAATATGGATCTTCCTTTAAAAAACACAAAGGCTTTTACTTTTGAACCTTCTTGTAAAAATTTTATAGCATGATTTTTTTTAAAAGTAAAATCATGGTCATCTGTTTGCGGCCCAAAACGAATTTCCTTGATAACTGTTTTAGCAGCTTTCGCTTTTAGTTCTTTTTGTTTTTTCTTTTGATCGTATAAAAACTTTTTATAATCAACTACTCTACAAACAGGAGGTTCTGCATTAGGAGAAATCTCTACCAAGTCCAATCCCATTTCTTTAGCAATTTCTAGTGCTTTTTCAATAGGGTATACTCCCGATTCAATTCCTTCAGCAACAACACGCACCTCTTTGGCTCTAATACGTTCGTTAATAGCGTGTAAGTCTTCTTTTCTTCTTGGGCCACCTCTGCCAAATCGACTGTCGGGCCTTGGAACAACGGCTACACCTGCTCCACCTGGTTTAATGAACTTACCTCCTGCTGGTGCCGGCTTATTAAATTTCCCGGCATTTGTGTTAAATGGTGCTGCTATCGCTTGATCCTCCTAAATTTTTGTTTATACTAATTTTTTATTTATTAAAATAGACTATAATTTTAAAATGGTATTAATTTTATTATTAATTATTCTATTTTTTCAATTTATTAATTTCGATATTAATCATATTTGCAAAGTCATCAATTCCAAAACTTCCTAAATCGCCTTCGCCTTGTTTACGAACAGAAACTATATTTTCGGCCTCTTCTTTTTCTCCAACTATCAACATATACGGTACTTTCTGTAATTCAGTATCACGTATTTTTTTACCTATTTTCTCGTTTCTATCATCAATAAGACCGCGAATATCGTAATTTTTTAGCAAATCCAGCACTTTTTTTGCGTAATTGTTATATTTTTCACTAATTGGCAGTATTGCAAACTGATCCGGGCTGAGCCATAATGGGAATTTCCCGGCACAATGTTCAATCAAAACAGCAATAAATCGCTCTAAAGAACCAAAAGGGGCACGATGAATCATTACAGGTCTGTGTTTTTGGTTATCACTACCTGTATATTCCAATTCAAACCTTTCGGGTAGGTTATAATCTACCTGTATGGTGCCAAGTTGCCATTTTCTACCTATCGCATCTTTTACCATAAAGTCTAGTTTAGGGCCATAAAATGCTGCTTCACCAAGCTCTACAATGGTTGTTAATCCTTTTTCAGCTGCTGATTCTATTATTGCTTGCTCTGCTAGTTTCCAGTTTTCATCCGATCCTATGTATTTGGTTTTATTATCTGGATCCCGCAATGAAATTTGGGCTGTATAATCATTGAAATCCAATGCTTTAAATACATAAAGTACTAAATCTATTACTTTACAAAATTCTTCTTTTACTTGGTCTGGCCTGCAAAACAAATGTGCGTCATCCTGTGTAAATCCTCTAACCCTTGTTAATCCATGCAATTCACCAGCTTGTTCATAACGATAAACGGTACCAAATTCGGCATACCGTATTGGTAAATCCTTGTATGATTTTGGTGATGTTTTGTATATTTCACAGTGATGGGGGCAATTCATAGGTTTTAGAAAGAACTCTTCCCCTTCGTGTGGGGTTTTAATAGGTTGAAAAGAATCTGCACCATACTTTTCATAGTGGCCCGATGTTATGTAAAGGTTTTTATTTCCTATATGTGGGGTTGCTACAGGCAGGTATCCGTCTTTTATTTGAGCTTTTTGCAAAAATTGAATTAACCTTTCTCTTAGTGCCGCTCCTTTTGGTAACCACAAGGGCAATCCCATGCCTACTTTTTCGGAGAATGCGAATAGTTCAAGTTCTTTGCCTAATTTACGATGGTCGCGTTTTTTTGCCTCTTCTAATAAAATTAAATAATCTGTTAAATCTTTTTGTTTTGTAAATGTAATAGCATAAATTCTTGTAAGCATTTTGTTTTTTTCATCCCCCCTCCAATATGCTCCGGCAACATTCATAAGCTTTACAGCCTTAATAAAGCCAGTGTTGGGGATATGAGGTCCACGGCAGAGGTCGGTAAAATTTCCTTGCTCATAAAACGTAATAGTACCATCCTGTAGGCCATCTAACAATTCCAATTTGTATTCGTCTCCTTTTTTCTTGAAATATTCAATAGCATCAGATTTAGATACGTCTTTACGTATATAGGCATTGCCGATACGTGCCAATTCTATTATTTTATCTTCTATTTTTTTGAAATCTTCCTGCGAAATTGTTTTCCCCCCTAAATCAATATCATAATAAAAACCATTTTCGATGGCAGGCCCTATACCAAATTTTGTACCCGGGTAAATTGCTTCAATAGCTTCAGCTAAAAGGTGGGCAGAAGAATGCCAAAGTGTTGATTTACCTTCCGTATCATTTATTGTTAATAAAATCAATTTAGCATCCTCATAGATAGGGCGCGTAGCATCCCAAACTTCAAAACCAGATTCTGGAGTATTTAATCGATTAACTTTTGCCGCCAAAACATTGCGAGCAAGTCCATCAGAAATAGATTGAGCAATTTTAATTGCCGTAGTTCCTTTTTCGTATTGGCGAACTGTTCCGTCGGGGAATGAAATATTTATCATAATTTATTATTAAGCCCAATACCTATACAAAAAGGTATTAGTGTTTTATTTTTGAAAGGAACAAAGATAATAATAATCGGTATTTGTATTGATGAACAGAAAATTAATTGAAAAATACTTTGGGATATAAAAATAAAAGTATCAAAAAATGTTATATTTAAAATCTGTCAGATTAATATTAATCCTTTTATTTCATATTTTATTAATAGTAGTTTGTATGTTTAATATTTTAAAAATAAAAAAATAACTTGATTTTCAAAGTATTAATATTTTTTCTAAATCGAAAAAAAATTGTTACAGAGAGAATTAGGTAATTTTATTATAGTGTAAAAGGCTCAATTTTTAAACAAACCGTCGGTTATCTTTTCAGGTCTGTACAAAAATTAAAAGAGCTTTCCACATAATATTTTCATTTAGTTAATTTCATTCTGAAATAGTAAAGGACAATGAAAGGGAAACTTAAATTACTAATAGCTTTATTGTTTTTTTCTTTAATACTTAATGGACAAACAATTATAAATCCGTATTGTATGGGATCAACAACTACTTATATTCATAATCAACCACAAAGTTTTAGTTCAAAAATTATAAAATTAGGAATGGGGCTGCTTGGAATAAAAAAAAGCATCAAAAAAAATATTGAGAATAGTACTTTCCAAAAAGATCCTGCACCATTCCCTAAATCATTAATAAAGAATTTTGAAATAACCGAGACAAGTTTTGGCAATAGAACCTTTTGGACAATTAAACCTAAACAACATCCAAGCAATAAAATTGTTTTTTATATTCATGGCGGTGCATATATTTCAAATGTAATTTCGCATCAGTGGGATTTGGTGGAAGCTCTTATTTCAAAAACGAATGCAACTTTTATTATACCTAATTATGAAATTGCACCTTTTTCAACTTACAAGGAAACTTTTGAATTTATCAATTCCCTTTACAACCAATTACTCAGTACTCATAAATCGAACGATTTTATATTAATGGGCGATTCGGCAGGTGGCGGATTTGCTTTGGGTTTTGTAATGACTCTAAGAAATAACAATCAAATTCAACCCTCTCAAATTATTTTACTTTCTCCTTGGCTTGACATTACGATGCAAAATCCGGAAATAAAAAAAATTGATAAATATGATAAAATGTTGGCCATAGAAGGGCTTCAAATGGCAGGAGATTTATTTGCAGGGGATATGAAACAAACTGATTATCGTTTAAGTCCTATTTATGGTAACTTCAATGGTTTGAATAAGATTTCTGTTTTTATTGGGACGCACGATTTGTTTATAGCCGACACTAGAAAAATGAAAAATATTTTAGACAGTAACAGCATTCCATTCAACTATTTTGAATACCCCAAAATGTTTCACGTATGGGTAGCTGCAACGAAAATGAAAGAAGCTAAAATTTCGATTAACCAAATTTCAAAACTAATAAACAACTCGGATATAAATTAGTATAGTGATGTATCCCTTAAATATAAAACTGTTTTTGTTTAGCTATTTAGCGTCTATGTATTTGAATAAAAAAAGCCCATTTAGCATTGCTGCTGAATGGGCTTTTTTTAAAATTTTAATTTTAAATTGTTAATCTACATTGTCGTGTAGGAATGAATTGTTTGGTTTTATTTCAATTTTTTTATCTTCCCCTTCTGATAATGTATAACGGGAAACTTGAGATTCGGAAGAATGCGGTGTAGCATCTAAATTAATATTTTTTCTTTTGTATGCAGGTTCGTTTTCCAATTCGGATAATCCATTTGGCGTTTTTAATAATCTAAAACTTAATTCTTTTAGTTTAGAAACACGATTTTGAGCTTTTATTAATTGTTCCTCATTTTGAATTTTTGTTACAAAAATATTTTCTTTATTTTCAATTTCTGATTCTAATTCGGATTTTAAAAAACTTTCACTTTTTGAATTATCAATGATATAAGGTTCTTCGATAGGTTCAGGGGCACTAGTATTTGTAATTTCAAATTCAAATGATGTTTTATCTATCACATTTTCAGTTTCATGTTTGTCCTCCCTAGTGAACAAAAATGGTTCGGTTGTTGTATTTTCTTTTTCATCATTTAATTCAGTTGCATTCCATGGTAATTGGCTCGACCATTCATTAGAAGGTATTTCATCTTCTTGTTTAATATAAGATGTAATTTCCGCTGTGGTGGTATTTTGAAAAGTTGGAGGAACAAATTTGGTTTCTACTTTTTTAGACTCGTCTCCTAAGATATGAATTATTAAGTCGGGACTTTTTTCAAATTTGTCTGCAGTTTCTCCTTTCCCATCAAAGCCAGTTGCAATTATAGTAATGCTTACTTTATCACCTAAGGTTTTATCTACACCATAACCTTTAATTACTTCGGCAGTCATACCCGCTGCGTCTTGAATATAGTCGGTAATTTCACCTAACTCATCCATTGTAATTTCATCTTCCCCACAAGTAATATTTACTAGTATGTATCGTGCTCCCTTTATATTGTTATCGTCTAATAAAGGCGATGACATAGCTTGTTCAACAGCTCTTGTAGCACGATTTTCTCCCGATGCTATTGCAGAGCCCATTATAGCCTTACCGCTATTTTTCATCACTGTTTTTACATCATTGATATCTGTATTTATTTGTAATGTAGTAGTAATAATATCTGCTATCCCTTTCGCTGCAGTTGATAAAATATCATCAGCATGGCCAAAGGCTTCAGTAACTTTTAAATTACCATAAATTTCTCGTAATTTATCATTGCTTATAATCAGTAAGGTATCTACGTTCTGTTTTAATTCTTCTAATCCTAGGTTAGCTTGTGTCTTACGTTTTTTGCCTTCAAAACCAAATGGTATAGTAACAATACCAACAGTTAAAATCCCCATTTCTTTAGCTACTTTTGCAATAACTGGTGCCGCTCCCGTTCCTGTTCCGCCGCCTAAACCAGCAGTAATAAATACCATTTCGGTATTGTTTCCTAATATCGCTTTTATTTCATCTATACTTTCAAGTGCTGCACTTTTTCCTACTTCGGGCAATGAACCTGCACCGCGCCCTTTTGTTAAACTAGCTCCTAATGCTATTTTAAAAGGAACAGGACTCATATCTAATGATTGCTGATCAGTATTACATACAACAAAGTCAACACCCTTGATGCCTTGTTTATACATGTGGTTAACAGCGTTGCTGCCGCCACCACCTACTCCGATAACTTTTATTATAGAGGAGTTTTCTTGTGTTAGATCAAATTTCATCATAATATTTTTTTTATTTATAACGATTAATACTTTGGTGTATTTTTTTTAAAAAAATAGTTTTTACAACATGCTATTTCTTTCGAGCATAAAATTGCTACTTTTTTTTATATAGAATTTTCATTATCCGATTAGTTACTAACTACGGAATGTTAATTTCGTAAATATTTTTTCAGGTAGTATTTAATTTTCATCAAAAAAACTTTTTAATTTATCGATGAAGCTTGAATTACCAATTTTAGAATGTTCCTTGATAGTTTCAGGGATAATTACATTATTATTCTTGCGGTTTTTTTTGTCTAGCGTTTCCAGCCCTTTCATAATAAGACCTACGGAGGTAGCAAACATAGGACTTGTAATGTCTTCGTTGCTTGTTGCTAAATGTTCATTAGGGTAACCAATGCGTGAATCCATTCCAGTAATATATTCTACTAATTGTGTAACATGTTTTAATTGCGCTCCACCACCTGTAATTACTATTCCTGCAATTAATTTTTTCTCGTAACCGGAATTTTTTATTTCGTAATAAACGTGTTCTATAATTTCTTCCATGCGCGCCTGAATAATTGCCGATAAATTTTTTACCGATATTTCCTTGTGGGGCCGACCTCTTAAACCAGGTATAGATACAATTTCATTTTCTTGATTTTCGCTAGCTAGTGCCGATCCAAATTTTATTTTTAATAATTCAGCCTGACTTTTAATTATTGTACAACCTTCTTTTATATCCTCTGTTATTACATTTCCACCAAATGGAATAACAGCAGTATGACGAATAATTCCATCTTGAAAAATAGCAACATCTGTTGTGCCTCCTCCTATATCTACCAATACAACACCTGCTTCTTTTTCTTCGTCACTTAAAACAGCGTCCGCTGATGCAAGCGGTTCTATTGTTAGTTCTGTTACTTCTAATCCAGCTTTTTCAACGCATTTGTATATATTTCGTGCCGCAGCCATATGCCCTGTTATGATATGGAAATTAGCTTCTAGTCTAATTCCCGACATGCCTATAGGGTTTTTGATGCCTTGTTCGCTGTCAATTATATATTCTTGAGGTAATACATGTATTATTTGATCGCCTGGTTGCATTACTAATCTAAACATATCGTCAATCAATGAATCAATATCTTTTTGGGAAATCTCCTCCTCTACGCTTGACCGTGTTTTAATACCACGATGTTGTACACTTTTAATATGCTGTCCAGCAATTCCTACATTCACTGAACTTATTTCAACAGCAGATTTAGTGCTGGCTTCAGTAATTGCAGATTTGATGGCATCTACAGTTTTATCAATATTTTGAACTACCCCGCGAGCAACTCCAAAAGATTCGGATTTACCCATTCCAAGTATTTCAATTTTTCCGAATTCATTTCTACGTCCAACAATTGCAACAATTTTTGTTGTTCCTATATCTAATCCTACTACTATTTCTGATGGTTCCATTGTCTTAATTTTATTTGCCCTATCATTTATATTTAAGGGACGTTGTTTTTTTTTATTTTATTTATTTTTTCGAGGGTAAATTAATTATTTTCTAGAACATACTATTTGATTTTTAAATTTTAAATTTATAATGGAATATTTTTCCCACCAGCCAGTAGTGTTTAGCCCTTGGTGGTAAAACACTAATAGTTTTTTAAATTTTTCATTCATTGCTGTAGTATCTCCAAATATTATTTTTTGATTTCCTACCATCGGGACAATTTCCATCTCCCTTTCGTTGTTTACATAAATTTGTTTTATCTGGGCTTTCCAAAATTCATTATTGTTAATGAAAACAGCCATTGCATATAATTCACCTAGGAGAGGATTTTTTATATTGTTTTTATTTTTAGGTATTGTATTTAATGAATATTTATAATTAGCAGCAAACGACTCTTCAATATTCCCATTTGCAACTAATACATTGGCAGTAAATTTATCGGAAAGAGGCATTAGTTTTCCTTCATTATCAATATAATAACTATCTCCATAAGCATTAAATATGCGTACAATTGGTTTTCGTTGTCGCACTTCTACTTTTAGCCTCCCATCAATTGTTAAAAAAACTTCTGCATTTGCAATGTCAGCATGGCTGTTTAGCGCTCGTTTTATTCTAGGATAATTTACACTTGATTTAGGCTGCCCTACAATAGAATCTCCTCTATAAATAATTAATTTTGAAATATCCATTTTGTTTAGGAAATCTAAATCCTCGTCTTCAATTACTTTAATATCAAGACTTTTGCAAAGCAATGAATCTTGTTCTTTGTTTACAAAGCCCATGCTTACCAAGAGTCCTATAATTAGTACTAACCAGAAAGTTATATATGCTATTTTTTTTGCCTTTTTCAATGAATTATTTGTTTCTAGTTTTTGTTTGTTTTTTTAATTATTAAGATTATTTAATAATAAATAATCTTTTTTATAATTTTTCTAATAATTTTTTTTTAATGGGCACAACCAAGGTGTCAATATCGCCGGCACCTAAAGTTAATAAAACATCTAATTGGCGTCCACTTATTTCATTTACTAAATCTGTTTTCTGACAAATACTTTTGTTTACTAATTTCATTTTCTTTAATAACATTTTCGAATTCACACCTTTAATAGGTAATTCTCGAGCGGGATAAATTTCCATTAAAATACATTCGTCTAATAAATCAAGACTTTTCGCAAAGTCATCAGAGAAATCACGCGTACGGCTGAATAAATGGGGTTGAAAAACCCCTGTTATTTTTTTACCTGGATACATTTCTTTTGCAGAATTAATACAAGCTTTTAGTTCTTCTGGGTGGTGCGCATAATCATCAATAAAAATTAAATTTTTCGTTTTTATAACGTAATCAAACCGTCTTTTTACTCCCCTGAAAGTTTTTAATGATTTACGTATGTTTTGTTCTGATATTTTTAAGATGCAGGCTACAGCAATAGCTGCAACTGAGTTTTCTACATTATGTAAGCCCGCTAAGCCTAAATTAAGATTTTTAAATATCCCTTTTGGCGTTACCACATCGTAATGATAAGAGGCGTTTTTTATTTTTATGTTTTGCGCAAAATAATCAGCGCTTTTCTCATTGATGGAATACGTTATTGCCTTTTTTGCTGATATAATATTCTTTACTATACTTTTATTTACAATTAATTTTGAATTCACTTGACTGGCAAAAAGTGAATAGGATTCTTCCATGTATTTTTTATCTCCATAAATATCTAGATGGTCAGCATCTACAGATGTAATAATAGCTATTTCTGGGTGAAGGCTTAGAAAGGAACGGTCGTATTCATCTGCTTCAACTACTACTATTGAATTTATTTTTATTTTTTTGCTTGTATTAAATTCATTTGTTTTTTTGTTTAGCTTGTTGCTTAACAATAAATTTGTATTGTAATTTTGTGTGATACCACCTAAAAATGCAGAAGGGTCAAGGTTAGCAGTTTTCAATATATGTGCTATTAATGACGATGTTGTAGTTTTTCCATGGGTTCCTGCAACACCTATGGTATAAGATGACTTCGTTATCATTCCTAAAACTTCGGCACGTTTTTTTATATTAAAACCTTCATTTTTAAAGTATATTAATTCTTTGTGATCTATTGGTATTGCTGGTGTATAAACAATTAATATTTTAGATTTCAGTTGTGAAATTGGAGTATTGTATTTTTTAGATAGAAAATTTATATTTTCTTCAAAATGTATGTCTATTCCTTCCGTAATTAATTCATTTGTAAGTGTCGTTGCTGTTTTGTCATAGCCACTCACAAATTTACCCAATGCGTTGAAATACCTTGCCAATCCACTCATCCCAATTCCCCCTGCTCCTAAAAAATACAGATATTGAAAATCAATTTCCGTTTTTTTTGTAGGAATCGTATGTGTTTTATTGTTTTTATTTAGAATTTTTTTTATCAATTTTTTTTATGCACTAGTTTTAAATTCTTGTTTTTTTTGTATCTCTTGTTTTATATGATTTTATTGTTCTTTTTTGTTTTTTATCAAATTTAAAACTTCATTTGCAATAACGTTTGCAGAATTATGTAATGCTAATTCCCCTATTTTTTTAGATAAGTGGTAGCATTGTTCCGAATCATTTATTAAAGCTATGGCTTGCTTACAAAGTTTTTCTTTTGCTTCATTGTCTTTAATTAATATCGCGGCATGATGAGTTACCAATGCCATTGCATTTTTTGTTTGATGGTCTTCTGCAACATTGGGCGATGGTATTAGAATACAAGGCTTTTTTACCAAACATAATTCTGAAACAGAGCTTGCTCCTGCACGTGAAATTACTATATCGGCAGCCGCGTATGCATAATCCATTTTATGAATAAAGTCATAAACCACAACTTCATTATTTTTGTAAATTGAAATAGCTTGTTGCGCACTTTGATAAAACCCTTTTCCAGTTTGCCATATTACCTGTATGTTGTTTTTTGTAAATTCTTCCAAACAATTTAATATGCTCTCGTTAATTGTTCTAGCTCCTAAACTTCCTCCGATTACTAAAATTGTTTTGGAATCATTTTTTAATCCAAATATTTTAATTGCCTCATCACGTTTGTTCTCTATTACTATTATGTCCTGTCGAACTGGATTTCCCGTTAACCTAATTTTTTCTTTTGGAAAATATTTTTCCATACCAGGAAATGCTACACAAATTCTATCAACTTTTTTAGATAAAATTTTATTTGTTATTCCGGGGTATGAATTCTGCTCTTGTATCAATGTAATTATGCCATTGCTCGCAGCGGTTTGTAACATTGGGCCGCTGGCAAAACCACCTGTTCCAATTACAGCATTGGGTTTAAATTTTTTTAATATTTTTTTAGCTTTTATTAAACTAACAATTAATTTTATAGGAAATATTAAATTAGATAAAGTTAATTTGCGTTGAATTCCAGTAATCCACAGACCTTCAATAGGGAAGCCCGCTGCCGGTACTTTTTCCATTTCCATTTTACCATAGGCCCCTACAAATAAAAATTCTGTATCTGGGCGTAGTGTTTTAATGGCGTTGGCAATTGCGATAGCTGGGAAAATATGCCCTCCTGTGCCTCCACCACTCACTATAATTTTAAGTGGTTTCAATTAGTCCCCCTTTCTCATTAATTTCGTTTTCGCGGCTAACACTTAATATCATTCCAATAGCAATACTTGTGAACCATATTGACGTTCCTCCCATACTTATTAACGGCAATGGTTGCCCAGTAACCGGTAGTAAATTCACTGCCACTGCCATATTTATCATTGCTTGAAATACCAAACTAAAGGTTATGCCGATAGCTATTAAGCTGCCAAATGTTCTTTCGCTTTTATTGGCGATTCGTACCCCACGAAATAATAATACAAGGTATAGAAATACAATAATTATACCCGCTATTAGTCCCCACTCCTCAATTACAATAGCAAAAATAAAATCGGATGAGGCCTGTGGTAAAAAGTTGCGTTGCATGCTATTGCCTGGCCCTTTTCCTAGAATTCCTCCTGTAGCAATGGCAATTTTTGATTGTTCGGCCTGGAAATTGCTTTGGCTGTCGCCACTGCTAAAATTCTCTATACGTGCTTTCCATGTGGCACCTCGTGGAATGGCATTTGGGAAGTTGTATGCTAAAAGTGCAATTATTAAACCTATAATAATACCAGATCCCATCAATAGCAATAAATGTTTTGCGTTCATTCTTCCTATGAACATTAATGTAAAGCAGGTCATAAATAATATGGCCGCGGTTGAAAAGTTGGACGGTAAAATTAATATACAAATTATTCCTATGGGTATAACTATCGGTAGGAAAGCTTTCTTAAAGTCTTTAATTACATTTTGTTTTATTGATAACATGCGTGCAACATAAGTTATCAAAGCTAGTTTGGCAAAATCCGAAGTTTGAAAAGTTAATGAGGTTCCGGGAATCATCAACCAACGGGTGGCATCACCTGCAGTTTTCCCATTTAACAGGGTGTATAATAATAATGGAGCGGCTAAAAAAATGGCAAGTTGTGAAATTCTTGAAAAATAAATATATTTTACCTTATGGACGAAAAAAATTAATAAAAATCCTGTCCCTATTATAAAAGTATGTTTTATTAAATACGAACTTGTGTCGCCTCCTTTATATCTATAGGCTAATGCAATTACTGAGCTATATACGGCTAAAATAGAAACGAGGGAAAGTAATACTACCACTGTCCATATTGCTCTATCTCCTTTTATATATTTGAATAAATTCATGGTATTTTTAGTCTACTTAAAAATTATTTTATTTTAATTTTTCGTAGTTGATTATTTAAAAATTTATTTACTTTTTTTCAATTGACAATTTTCAATTATTTTTTTTATTTATATAATATTCTTTTTTAGAACATAACTATTGAAATACATTTTTTAGTTTTGCAGAACTATAATGATCTCACCGCTTGCTTAAATTGAGTCCCTCTATCTTCATAATCTTCAAATAAATCAAAACTTGCACATGCTGGCGACAATAAAACAGTATCGCCTTTTTTGCCTATTTTGTAGGCTTGGGCAACCGCTTGTTTTGCTGAATTAGCCTCTAAAATAGTTCCTACCATCCCATTAAAAGCTTTTATAATTTTTTCATTATCGGCTCCTAAACAGATGATAGCCTTTACTTTTGCCTTTACTAATTCATTTAACATGGAATAGTCATTTCCTTTGTCTACTCCCCCAAGAATAAGAATAACAGGATTATGCATGCTTTCTAATGCGTACCAGGTAGAGTTTACATTGGTTGCTTTTGAATCGTTTATAAATTCAATTCCGTGAACATTACCAACTATTTCTAAACGATGACCAATATTATGAAAGTCAGAGAGACTTTCGCGAATACTTTCCTTTCTTATTTCAACAAGTTTGCTAGTAACTCCTGCTGCCATTGAGTTGTAGGTGTTGTGTTTTCCTTGTAAAGCTAGTTCTTGAATTGTCATAATTAGAGGATTGGTTTTATTTATATTTATTATTAGTTGATTATTTTCATTTAAATATGCACCCTGCTCTACTTGTTGTTTAATAGAAAAAGGATATTGTTTTGCTTTAATATTTTTTTTTGTTAATTCGTTCGCTATTATTTCATCATCCATGCAATAAATAAATGCATCATTTTCTGTTTGATTGTTGGTTACTTTAAATTTAGAATCGATGTAATTTTGCATTTCATAATTATATCTATCTAAATGATCTGGTGTTATGTTTAGTAATATTGCGATATCAGCTTTAAATTCAAACATTCCATCCAGTTGAAAACTACTTAACTCTAATACGTAATAATCAAAATCTTTTTTTTCGGTGCTGCATGCATTTTCAGCAACAAGCATCGCAAAACTTTTACCTACATTGCCTCCCATTCCTACATTTATACCTGCTTTTTTTAGTATATGGTATATTAGTAATGTTGTTGTTGTTTTTCCGTTGCTACCAGTGATGCATATTTTTTTTGCGTTTGTAAATCGTCCTGCAAATTCTATTTCAGATATAACTGGAATATTTTTTTTATGCAATGTTTTTATCAACGCCACACTATCTGATATTCCAGGACTTTTTATTACTTCATTTGCATTTAATATTAAGGCTTCGGTATGCATTTCCTCTTCCCACTGAATTCCATTTTTTAAAAGAACGTTTTTGTATTTTTCCTTTATTTTCCCCTTGTCGGAAAGGAAAACATCGTAACCTTTTATTTTTGCTAGTATTGCGCTTCCTACACCGCTTTCTCCTCCACCTAAAATAACTATCCTTACTAGTCTGTTTTTAATAATTCCAGAGAGTGCCGAATTTTCGTTTTTATTAAAATTTTCTACACTCATTTTTTGTTTTTAATATTTTTATCCATCCATTTAATTTAAATGGAGGAGAAAATAATTATCTCAGTTTTAGTGTTACAATTGTTAACACTGCCAACATAATCCCTACTATCCAGAAGCGTGAAACTATTTTTGATTCATGCATTCCTAGTTTTTGATAATGGTGATGAAGTGGCGCCATTTTTAAAAATCGATGTTCACGCGCGTATTCAATGCCATATTTTTTCTTTCTTTGTTTGAAAATGAATACTTGCATCACTACCGATAAATTCTCTACCAGAAATACACCACATAATATTGGAATTAAAAGTTCTTTGCGTATTGCAATAGCGAAAACAGCGATGATGCCTCCTAAAGCCAGACTTCCAGTATCCCCCATAAATACTTGGGCTGGAAATGAATTGTACCAAAGGAAACCAATACAGCCGCCAACAAATGCTGCTATAAAAATTACAAGCTCTCCCGAATTAGGTATGTACATTATATTTAAATAGTCGGCAAATATTCTATTACCGGAAACATATGCTAATATTCCCAATGTAATCCCTATAATTGCTGATGTTCCCGTAGCCAAGCCATCAATGCCATCAGTTATATTTGCTCCATTAGAAACCGATGTAACAATTATAATTACTACCGGTATGAATATTAGCCATGCCCATTTTCGATAATTTTTACCTAAAAAGGATAGCAACTCTGAGTAATCAAATTCATTGTTTTTTACAAATGGAATTGTTGTTTTCATAGATTTTGTATCTACGGTTGAATATTCTGGCATTTTTGTTGCCTGCGTATTTTGATTTACTGTTTCTATTGTATACGCACTTTTCCCACTACTATGTAAGCGGTTTCTTACAACTACGTCGTTATGAAAATATATGGTTATGCCTACAATTAATCCTATACCAACTTGGCCCATTATTTTAAATTTTCCGGCCAATCCCTTTTTGTCTTTTTTGAAAACTTTAATATAGTCATCCAGAAACCCAATAGCACCAAGCCAAACCGTTGATAATAACATTAATAATATATATATGTTATGTAATTTAGCAAACAGCAAAGTTGGAATTACTATTGCCGATAGTATGATTAGTCCTCCCATTGTAGGGGTCCCTTTTTTTTGTAGTTGTCCTTCTAATCCTAAATCACGTACAGTTTCTCCTACTTGTTTTCTTTGTAATAAATTAATTATTTGCTTCCCAAAAACCATAGATATTAGCAAGGAAAGAATAAGTGCCATTGCCGCACGAAACGAAATATATTGAAACACCCCTGCCCCTGGGAAATCAAATCTTTTATCTAAAAACTCAAATAAGTAGTAAAACATTTTTTATTTTTTTATTTTTTATTTTTTTATTACTATACCTTTTTAATTTCTAATTGGCTTTATTTAAAAATCTTTTAATCAGGCTATTTTTCAAACGTTTTAAAATTTTCTTTTAATATTAACATATCATCAAATTGATATTTTACGCCATTAATTTCCTGGTATTTTTCATGGCCTTTACCAGCTATAAGTATTATATCTCCTGATTTTGCTATTGAACAAGCAGTTTTAATTGCTTCGCTTCTATCCGTTATTGAAACTGTTTTTGTATGGTTTGTAGCGTCTACACCTTTTTGCATTTGTTTAATGATTGAATTAGGTTCCTCGCTTCTTGGATTATCAGATGTAAGAATTACTTTGTTGCTTAAATCACATGCTATTTTTGCCATTACTGGACGTTTTGCTGTATCGCGATCTCCGCCGCAACCAACAACAGTTATTATTTGTTCATCGCCTGTGCGTATATCGTGAATGGTTTTTAATACGTTCGTTAGCGCGTCAGGGGTATGTGCATAGTCAACAATTCCAATTATTCCATTGCTTGTTCTAACATATTGAAAACGTCCCTCAACAGAACTTAATGTGCTTAATGTGGTGAGTACTTTAATTTTTTCTTCTTTCAGCAATATTGCTGTAGCATATACTGCTAAAAGGTTGTAGGCATTAAAATTGCCTATTAGTTTAGTCCATACTTCATGGTTGTCTATATTTAATTGTAATCCGCTGAAATTGTTTTCTATTACTTTACATCTAAAATCTGCTATTGAATGAAGAGCGTATGTTTTTTTTACTGCTTTCGTGTTCTGTAACATAATATTTCCATTTGCATCGTCGTTATTTGTTAATGCAAATGCATCTGGTTTTAACATATCAAAGAATTTTTTTTTCGCTTTGATATACTCCCCAAATGTTTTGTGATAGTCCAAGTGGTCGTGTGTTATATTTGTGAAAACAGCTCCTGTAAATTGTAAGCCATCAATTCTGTTTTGTACTAATGCATGTGAACTCACTTCCATAAAACAATGGGTACATCCATTTTCTAGCATTTTGCTAAGCAATGCATTTAGGCTTATTGCATCAGGCGTTGTATGTGTAGCGGTTATCTGTTCATCATTAATTTGATTAATTACTGTTGATAACATACCTACCCGATATCCCATTTGTTTAAATAAATGAAATAATAAGGTTACAATTGTTGTTTTTCCGTTAGTACCAGTTACTCCAATTAAAGTTATTTTTTCGGATGGGTTATCATAAAAATTACTTGATATAATCCCAAGTGCAATAGCGGTATTATTTACTTTTATATAGGTTATGTTCTCAAGGATGTTTTCAGGCAACACTTCACATAATATGGCAATAGCGCCACTTTTTATTGTAGCTTCAATGTGTTTGTGGCCATCACTAGTTGTGCCTTTTATGGCTATGAATAAACTGTTTTGTGATGTTTTCCTTGAGTCAAAATTAATGGATGAAATAGTAAGGTTAGTTGAACCAATAATTTCAACTAAGCCTACTTTATATAATATGTCTTTTAATAATTTCATTTATTCCTATCCAATGTTTTTATGGTAATTTTGTATCTATGCTTATATTACAAGAGTGATAATTCTATTTTAGTACCCTTACTAAAAGTTGCACCTGCAGCAATAGACTGTTTTACAATTGCGCCACTTCCATATATTTTCACCTTCATGTAATTATTGTTTTCTAATAGATACAATGCATCTTTGGCTGTGAAACCTTCTAAATTTGGGACAATTCCATTTTTTAATTCCGACTCTATTTTTAATGGTGTCATTTTAACAAAAGCCGAATCGATTGTAGAATTTATTACCCAATCAACATTTTTATCCATCGATTTATTTTTAACCTTTAGTGTCTTTAATAAATCTTGAATTTCTGATTGATTCCCATTTTTTACTATTGGAGCTTTTACGGCATATTCTGGTTGAATCTTATTAACTTCTTGATGAATTTCTAAACTTGTGGAATATATTTTATCTGCCACATCTTTAAAAACAGGACCTGCTACTGCACCACCATAGTATGCGTCTCCTGTTGGAGCGCTAATTACTACAATGCAAGAGTATTTTGGGTTATCGGCAGGGAAATAGCCTACAAAGGATGCCAGGTAAGTAACGCCTCCTGTTTTATAATCTTTATTTTTTGCAATTTGTGCTGTTCCTGTTTTACCGGCAACTGAATAATTTGCTGCTTTTAAGCTTTTTGCTGTACCGTTCGTTACGACACCCTCTAGCATCTTTTTTGCTTTTTTTATTGTAGACTGCGAGCATATCGCGGAATTAATTATTTCGGGTTCGAATATTTTAACAGTTTTACTGCGCTTTCTAATTTCTTTTACAAATAATGGTCTTACCATTCTTGCATTGTTGGCTACTGCATTATAAAATGTTAATGTTTGTAATGGAGTAATCGTTAACTCGTAGCCGATACTCATCCATGGCAATGTAGTTCCGGACCAGTCTTTGTCAGATGTGTTTTTTATTTTAGGTTTCCCCTCGCCTGGTAGCTTTATTTTTAATTGGGAATTAAAATTCATTTGGCATAAATGGTCAATAAATTTTTGTGGCGTTCTAGAATAATATTGCGTTATAATTTTTGATACACCAACATTTGAGCTTTGCTCAAATATTTCCTGTACTGTAGCTTTCCTCTTTGCTGGCCGATGTGAATCTTTCATGGTGCTTGCATAGTATTTATGTGTGCCATCCTCAATGTCTATTGTGTCATCCAGGTCAACAAAGTCGTCTTCTATTGCTGTAATGAGTGAGGCTAATTTAAAAGTGGAGCCTGGCTCAGTAGCCTCTCCTATTGCGTAATTATAATCATCCACATAAGTTGTAGAATCTTTTCTTGTCAAGTTTGAAATTGCTTTAATTTCTCCTGATTTTACTTCCATCAAAATCAAACAACCATGGTGGGCATTATTCTTTTTCAAACAATTCATTAGTGAATTGTGTGCAACATCTTGTATGTTTATATCAATAGTTGAAATTAAGTCGGCTCCGTCTTCTAGCTTTATTTCATTTTCATCACTTATAGGTTTCCAGGCGCCTCCTGCAATCTTTTGTTCCCAACGTTTTCCACTTTCCCCCGTTAAATAATCATTAAAGGCAACCTCTAATCCATAGGATTTACCGGTACCTGCATCATTATATTTTCCAATAGTTCGTGCTGCTAAATTTTGGAAAGGGTGCTCCCGTTTGTTAGTTTGTATATAAGTAAAACCACCCTTGTTGCGGCCCTTGCGTATTAGTGGGAATTTTTTTATTGTTTGCAATTCTGTGTATGACACACCTCGTTGCAGTGTCACCCATCGGTCTCCGCTCTTGCGGGCTTTTATTAATATTTTTTTATACTCTTTTTGTGATTTATCATGATACATTTTTGAAAAGGAGTATGCTAGTGAATCTACATTTTCATAAAATATTTCTTCGGTGATGGCATCTGTATTAACATCCATTCCAACTTCATAATATGGTAATGAAGTAGCAAGTAAAATCCCATTACAATCATATATATTACCTCGTATAGCTTCTATGTCATTTAATCGAGTAGAAAAGTTTTTTGATTTAGTAATCCACTTTTCACCTTCAGAGAACTGTATGAATGAAATCTTGTAAATAATTACAAAACTAAACAGGCAAATAAAAAAGTATATTAAGTATATACGCCACAGTATGTCTTTTTTATCTTCCAATGTTATTGTATGTTTTGAGCGTTTGTTGAAATAGAATTTATTAATATTTTTTTTGGTGGAACCACACTTTCTACTATCCCCGTTTGTTTTAATGCTAATACTTTTGCTACCTCTGTCTGTTTACTTTTTATAACTAATGAATCTTTTACAACTATATATTGTGTTCTCAACTCTTTTATTTCATTCGTTAGGTTAATTACTTTGCGAACCTGATCATCTGCATAATAGCCATTGGTTATGTAACAAACTGCTATAAAAGCAAGAAAAAATACAAAGGGGAAATTACGTGTTGTTGTTTCTTTGGAAAGGAAACTACCGCTCACAACGCTTGCCATTGAGCTTACTATTTTACTCTCCTTCTTTTGTACTTTAGAAGGTGTAGCAATATTTTCTTTTTTAAATTTATTTTCCATTTTTTTTACATGGCTAACAGCTGATTAAATACTATAGTTTTTCTGCTATTCTTAATTTTGCACTACGGGCTCTGTTATTTTGTAGTATCTCCTCATTACTTGGTATTAAAGGCTTTCCCGTTATTGCTTTAAATGGTGACAACTTATTTCCGAAAAAATCTTTTTCTACATCTCCTTCAAATTTTCCGCTGCGTATGATATTTTTTACTAACCTGTCTTCCAAGGATTGGTATGAAATAACTACTAATCTTCCTCCTGGTTTTAATACTTCTAAACTTTGCATTAAAAGTTCTTTCAATACATCTAATTCTTTGTTCACTTCAATTCTTAATGCCTGAAATACTTGAGCGTAATATTGGTTTTCACGGCCATGCTTTACACATTTTGTTATTACAGATTTTAATTCATTGACCGTTTCAATTTTTTTTATTTTCCTGTCTTTATTTATTAAAAAGGCTAAGCTTCCAGCATTTTTTACTTCACCATATATTTTAAACACTCGTTTTAATTCTTCCTCTGGATATGTATTTAAGATTTCAGCGGCTGTCAGCTTAGTGTTACTATCCATTCGCATATCTAATTTTGAATCAAATCGGGTTGAGAAACCTCTGTCAGGTTCATCAAATTGATGTGATGAAACACCTAAATCGGCAAGCAACCCATCAATGGGTAAAGCATTATACATTTTCAAAAAATTTTTCAGATACCTGAAATTTTGTTTGATAAGTACCAAGCGATTATCCTCTATCTTGTTCTTAACAGCGTTTTCATCTTGGTCGAAGGCGTATAGTTTTCCAGTGGTAATGTATTTTAATATTTCTTTGGAGTGGCCACCGCCGCCATAAGTTACATCCACATATATGCCTTCAGGATTAATATTTAAACCATTTATACACTCATTTAAAAGAACGGGGTTATGATACTGCATCTATTCGCTAGGTAAATTATTTATACCACCCATAACATCTTCAGCTAGTTTTTCAAAATTCACTGTACTGTCAGTAATAAATTTCTCATAAGATTTTGTATCCCAAATTTCAATTCTATCTCCAGCAGCAGCCATCATCACATTTTTGGTTATTCCTGCGAACTTCATCATGTCTTTTGATATTAGTATCCTTCCAGAAGTATCAAGATCTACCGGCATTACACCGTAATTGAACATCCTTATAAACTCTACGTTCTTTTTAACAAACTTGTTTAGCTTGTTTACGTCTTTTACCATTTCGTTCCAAGTAGCCATTGGATATAACTCAATCGATTTGCTGAAAATGCTTCGCTTCATTACAAAGCCCGACTTAAGCTCTTTGGTGAGTTGCTTTTTAAATGCAACAGGAAGCATTACGCGCCCTTTTGCATCTGCATTGCATTCATATACTCCAAATAGACTATCCATGTTGCTTTATTCCTTTGTTCGGTAAAAGTAATTATAATTTTCCCACTTTTTACCACAATTTACCACTTTGTTGAAAACTTTATAGTTTTTCACAATTGTTTTGATGAAAAAAACATTGAAAATTGCATGCATTTATAAGCATGAAATAATTTAAAACTCCTTCAAATAAAGCGTTTTGTTGAATCAAAAAAATGAAGGAATTTTATTCGATAGGAATTATTCGAATTAATACGATGCTGATAACCTTGTTAGATAGATTGATTTTTTATAATCAAACAGTTTTCCTAAATATTGAAATGTTTTTAAACAAAATGAAAAGCTATATTTGTGCGTGCTAAAAAATATAAAATACAATGCTCCTCCGCAGGGTTTCGATATAATTATTGAAGCTTTAAACAAACAATTTGAAAGGGTTTGTGTATTTAATTCAAACATTAATACCAATCATAATAGATACTTGCAATCTTCCATGATTATTGCTGTTGATTTTAGTAGAGAAATAATTATTGCTAATTCAGAAAATGCTCTTGAAAAACTTCAGGATTTTATAAATCAAGGGAATGATTGGTTCTTTGGATATTTAAGTTATGATATTAAGAATGAAATTGAAAAATTAGCTTCTGAAAATTTTGATGGTTTGTGTTTTCCTTTGCTTCATTTTTTTGTTCCTAAAGTTGTCTTGAAATTTGATGGTGATAGTATTGATATTATTTATGATGATGAATTTATTTCTGAAGAAGCAGCATTGGCTATTTTTATGATTGCTACAGCATCAAATAAATCAAATATTTATTTTAACGAATTGGAGCAAACTAATTATTTAAATTCCGCGGATGGAATAGGCGATAAGGTTTTTATTCAATCAAAAATTTCCAAACAAGAATATATTAATTCTGTAAATATTTTAAAACAGCACATCCTTAAAGGAGATATTTATGAAATTAATTTCTGTCAGGAATTTTTTGCGGAAAATACTATAATAGCGCCCGTAAAAATTTTTGAGAAATTAAATGTTATTTCGCAGGCACCTTTTTCTGCATATTGTAAATTAGGTAAAAACTATGTTTTATGCGCCAGTCCCGAAAGATTTTTGCAAAAAAATGGGGATAATTTGATTGCCCAACCAATTAAAGGTACGATTAAGAGATCTTCCATTAAAATAGAAGACGATTTACTTAAAATGGAATTGAAAAATTCTGAAAAAGAGCGTTCAGAAAATGTTATGATTGTTGATTTGGTTCGTAATGATTTAGCTCGATTAGCGCAACCTGGAACGGTTACTGTTGATGAGCTTTTTGGTGTTTATAGTTTTAATCAATTGCACCATATGATTTCTACCATTAACTGTAAATTAAAAACGGATACTTCATTTACTGATATTATTAAATGTACTTTTCCGATGGGTTCTATGACGGGTGCTCCCAAAGTAAGTGCTATGAAACTAATTGAATCTATTGAAAGTTCAAAACGTGGTTTGTTTTCAGGAACAATTGGTTACATAAGTCCTGAGGGTGACTTTGATTTTAATGTAGTAATTCGTAGCATTTTGTATAATTCCGAAAATAAATATTTGTCATTTATGGTTGGTAGCGCAATTACGGATAAGTCAGTGCCAGAAAAGGAGTATGAGGAATGCTTATTAAAAGCAAATGCTATGATTAAAGCTTTGGCTTAATACACTTTCTTGGTTTTTATCAAACTAAATGTCTGTAAGCATTTAAAGGGTTTTTGTCAATAATATTTGCGGTATTACCAAATATTTTAATAATAAAAAAATTATTTTCCTCTTCCTTGAATTACAATAAGGGCGGTATAAAATAGGATTTTAAGATCTACACCCAGGGCCATATTTTCGATATAAATAACATCATATTTAAGTCGGTCAACCATTTGTTCTACATTTTCGGCATAGCCGTATTTTACTTGTCCCCAGGATGTAATTCCAGGACGCACCTTATGTAAATGACTATAGTGAGGTGCTATTTTTACTATCTGATCAATAAAAAACTGACGTTCGGGCCGTGGTCCAACTATTGACATTTCGCCAATCAGTACATTATAAAATTGAGGTATTTCATCCAAACGAACTTTTCTTAAAAACTTACCTAAGGGGGTAATTCTTGCATCTTCCTTGCTGGATAAAGAAGGGCCGTTTTTTTCAGCATCTGTGTACATGGATCGGAATTTATGGATAAAGAATGGCTTGCCATGCCAACCAATGCGCTCATGGCTATAAAAGGCCGATCCCTTGGAACCTAATTTTATTGCAATGGCTAATAATAAATACACCCAACTGAAAAAAACAAGAACAAGCACGGATACTGTGATATCAAAAATACGTTTTACAGACTGCTCCCATGCCGGCATTATTTCTCTCGATATCTCAATCAGCGGAGCTCCAAAAATAGAACTCATTTTAACAGAGCCGGATAAAATATCATACATGTCGGGGATTATTTTAATAATAATATTTTCATTTTCTAATTCATTTACTATTTTCCAAATATTATCATGTTCAAAAGATTCAATCGCTATGATTACCTCTTCAATTTTATGTACATCTATAATAGTCTTCAGATCGGCTAATTCACCAATATGGGGGAGCTTTTTTATTAATAAATGAGAATACCCGTTTTTGTTGTCGACATGAACAAAACCGATAAATTTATTGCCTGAAGATACGTGTAGGTTTTCCATGTCATTAAAAAGTTTCAACGCATTTTCGTTGCTACCTATTAACAATGTATTAAACCCAATAATTCTATTGTGTACACGCTTATTTGTGATACTTGATAAAATTAAACGAAAGCTTCCTGTCAGAAAAAAATGCAAACTGAACAAAACAAGAATACTTTGGTAATAATTTTTATAAGATACTATTGTGTCGTCAAGAATAAAAGCGAAGAAAATAAAAAGAACACCAACCACTGAGTATAAAAATGTTTGCCCCATTTCTTTTAACCGTGATTTACGGTATATGTTTTTATAAGTGCCCGTTAAGCTATACATTAACAGCCAAAAAAGGGGGATAAGCAACACGCTCCAAAAAAATTGTTTTTCGAAAATAATAGGTATTTCTTTACCAAATTTTTCAGGTTCGATGTATAGTTTTCTGAAAATATAAAATAGTGTCCAGGCTATTATTGATGAAGATAAGTCTGCAGTTATGTATTTGGATACTTGTAGTTTTTTATTCATAATTTAAGTTCCTTATCTCCCTCCCCCCTAATAGAGTCTTCAACTTGAAAGATATTGCTAATATAAAAGTTTTTAATTGTTCATTTAATTATTAATAATTAACAGATGCCGATACTTCTCTTTCGGAATGCACTGTAAAAATATTATTAATAAACAAGTTTAATATTATCAAGCATCAAAGCTAGGCTATCTGACGATGTGTTATTGATCATACCAAAAAATATGTTGAAATCGCTAGCGTTGTTATTTCCACTCACCACGGATGTTAAATAAACATATGCTTTATTCCAATTTGCGCTAGGGTTAAATATAAGAGCAGCCTCTTTAGAGCTTGAAGCTGTTCCATGGGCGAATAACCCTACTACAAATGTGTTATTACATTTGTAATTAAATTCTAAAAAAATATTCGCACCGCTTTTGGGAAGTATAAAGGAGGTGGACGACACGCCTTCAAAAAAAGTATGATTTTTATCTAGGTAGACAATGCCACTGCCATTACCTTCAAATACATTTGGATTAGGAGCATCAATTTGTTGAATTACTGTATCAACGCCAGGGGCAGGGCTTTTTGAAATTATGGTGCCAGTATTTTCAAAATTCTCCATAAAGTTGAATGTAAGGTTCGTTCTATATTTTACATGAGGCGTTATATTTTGTATCGTCCCTACTTGTAAATCAATAAGAGTGTCGTAGCTAGAATAAAAAGGGTAGGGTGCACGGGTTGCTGCTATGCCATTTACTTTAATGCCCGGCATAATTTTTATCTGGTGTTTGCCTTCAAATAATACAGGAAACTTAGCAGGCAATTCAAAACAACCAATTAATTGATCATCCAAATAAACCCATGCATCGCTAATTTTATTTGAGCTGCTCCCTTCTAATGAAATAGTGGTATTTAAATTTATTTTGTCAATTTGAATATAGGCTGGAATTGGTTCGGAGGGGTTATATAATTCACAAGAATTAATTGATAGCATAAAAATAAAAGCTAAAAAAATAGATATATAATAACTCCCCTTTGTTTTATAAGCTGTTTTTTCAAGCCAAAATTTTATATAAGTTAGAGCTTTAAAATAATAATTGATTTTCACCTTATTAGTTAAAACTTCTTTCACTAGCTTGTTCATTTCGTGGGGTAATAGAAAAACACATTCAACAAAAATACTATACCAATTTATTTAATTCTATAAAGGCCTCATCCATAATTTTATACTAATAGAAGGTTTATTTTTTCCATTCAATAAATTTTTTAATGATTTATTTTGAATTGAATTTTTTCTCTATTTATAATCAGCATGGAATATTGCTATTTGTAAAATTTAATCTGTAAAGTTTGATGTAATTTTCATTTTTTCAATTATTTTGTAAGCAATATCTAAGGCTTTGTAACCGTCATCAATACTAACTAAAGGTGTAGTATTGTTGATTATCGATTCAGCAAACGCTTCTAGCTCCATTTTTATTGCATTGGAAGGTAAAATAGTTGGGTTTTCAAAATAAATTTGTTTTGCTCCTTTGCCATTTCCAAGTTCTAAAGTTACAGCCAAAGGGTCTTCTTCACCCACTACAGGGTTTATAATGCGTATTATTTCTACTTTTTTATCGAGAAAATCTACAGCAACATAGGCGTTTTTTTGGAAGAAGCGCGATTTTCGCATGTTTTTCATTGATATTCTGCTGGCTGTTAAATTAGCAACGCAGCCATTATCAAATTCAATACGCGCATTCGTGATGTCTGGGCTATCACTTACCACTGCCACACCGCTTGCGCTAATTCTTTTAATGTTTGATTTTACGACGCTTAAAATAATGTCAATATCATGAATCATTAAATCTAATACTACCGAAACATCCGTACCTCGAGGATTAAATTGAGCCAAACGGTGGGTTTCAATAAACATAGGATTAGAACAAAAATCTTTAGCTGCTAAAAAGGCTGGGTTAAATCGCTCCACATGTCCAACCTGCACCTTTACATTGGCTTCTTTTGAAAAACCAATTAGTGCCTTGGCCTCATCTATTGTATTGGTAATAGGCTTTTCAATAAAAACATGTTTTGATTTTTTTATTGCTTTTGAAGCACAAGCAAAATGAGTAATTGTGGGGGTAACTATGTCAATAGCATCTACTTCATGCAGCAGTGCTTCCATGGAATCGAAACATTTAATACCAAATTCCTTTTCTACCAATTTGCTTGCAGCAGAATCGGAATCATAAAAACCTATTAATTCATATTTGTCAATTTCCTTTAAAAGACGCATGTGAATTTTTCCTAAATGCCCTGCTCCTAGTAGTCCTATTTTTATCATAAATGGGTGTTATTTATACAAAAATAGTTCTTTACTCAGTGCATTACTAAAAAAAAAATATTACTTATGAGTACATAAATGTTAATTTTGTATTTCATTAAAGTATTGTTTTTTAGTAAAGCTTTCAAAATAATTTCGATAAAACAGATATATTAACAAAAACAGATGATTTCTTTTTTTTGCAAAAAATATCCTTATTGAAAACGCCCGTGAGGAAGGTACAAAAGCGATGCAGGCTTGCTGGTGGGGAGGAGTCGTTTGTTCTTGGTTTTTTGTTTTTTCTGTATCAAGACAAAAGAAAAACACACAGTTTTTGAACCATTTAATTTGCGGATTTATTTCGGAAACTTCACTCAGAGAGTTTTAATTGTATATAATTATTTATTTTCATTGAAATTATTACTTTTAAAAGTGCTTGAATTCTTTTAATCAATAATTTACTATATTTCAATAATCGTATTAAATGTTAGAGGATAAATACAAACATAGAGGTATTGGATTGCGGAAGCAATTGTCTAAATTATTGAAGGAGAAAGGGATACAAAATGCTGAGGTGCTCAGAGCGATAGAAAATGTACCGCGACATTTATTTTTAGACTCTTCATTTATTGAACGTGCATACGAAGACATAGCACATCCTATAGGTGCAGGTCAAACTATTTCACGGCCTCATACTGTTGCTTTTCAAACCGAGTTATTGAATTTGAAAAGTGGTGAAAAAGTTTTGGAAATTGGTACAGGATCCGGCTATCAAACAAGTGTATTGTTAGAAATGGGTGCTAAAGTGTATACCATTGAGCGACAAAAAGAACTGTTTGATAAAACCAAAATATTTTTGCCCTCAATAGGTTATTCAGCCAAGTTTTTTTATGGTGATGGCTATAAAGGCATACCGGTATTTGCACCATATGATAAAATAATAATTACAGCAGGTGGTCCTATTATCCCAGATGCATTATTGAAACAACTTAAAATTGGTGGTAGATTAGTAATACCCCTTGGAACTAAAGTTCAGATAATGACCTTAATTGAAAAGCTTGCAGAAAAGCAATTTGAAAAAACAGAATATGGTGAATTTAAGTTTGTTCCTCTTCTAGAAAATAAAGCTTGGAAAGTATAGATTATTCACAAAACCTTGTTAGTAAGTATAAGCTCGATAGTAAATAATAAAAGAACTCTATTATATTTTTGTGATGATAATTTTAAATAAATTAATATTTAATTTTAAAAAAACAATCATGAAAAAAACAAATATTTTATTTTCCTTAGCCCTATGCGCTTCAAGTTTATATGCGCAAGACCTTACATCTAAAAAAGGTGAACCAATTCTGCCGGAAGCAAATGATTGGGCTATCAGCATGGATGTCAACCCTGTTTTTAATTTTATTGGTAATGCATTTAATGGCAATGTAGCTAATGCCGCACCTGGTGTTGGCTGGTTAAATGGCAATCAAACAATTATCGGTAAAAAGTTTATTGATGAAAAATCGGCTTACAGAGCTTTAGTGCGTTTGGGCTTTAATGCTATAACAAATAAAAATCTTGTTATAGACGATGCAATTGTTACCCCACCTGTATTTCCAACGCCAGCGGCAGAAAAACAGGATGAATTATCCAGAAAATCTACCCTAATAGGTATTGGTGCTGGTAAAGAGTTTAGAAGAGGTAAAACACGTTTGCAAGGGTATTACGGAGCCGACGCGATGTTATGGCTTAACATGTCTTCTGAAAAATACACTTATGGAAACACCATGACTGCAGTAGCAGCTTCTGGAGTTACTCCTACGCCTACATCTACTACTTGGGATTCCAATACTGGCGCCGTAATTTCGGAGGGAGCAACTGGTTCTCGAATTTTATCATCTAAATCAGGAATGACATTTGGACTTGGAGTGCGCGGTTTTATTGGTGCGGAATATTTTATTTTACCGAAAATATCAATAGGTGCCGAATACGGATGGGGCATTGGCTTTCAAACGAGTGCAAAAAGTAAATCTACAGTAGAGGAAAATGATGGGGTAATAGTGGCTGAAATAGAAACTGTTGCAGCATCTGGTAATTCTAAATTTGGATTTGATACTGATTTAAATCAAGGAACTGTTTTTGGTTTTAAAGGTTCAAATACAGGTACTGCCTCTTTAAGAGCAACTTTTCACTTCTAGAATAATTTAAAAATAAAACACCCTTTCAATTATTTGAAAGGGTGTTTTATTTTAATTGACTAACCAATTCACTTAACTCCGCTTCCGTTAAATATCGCCATTCGCCAGGTTTTAATTTCCCTAATTTAATATTCATGATTCTCACCCTTTCTAATTTTATTACCTGGTAATTAAAAACATGGCACATTCTGCGTATTTGACGATTTAAGCCTTGTTTTAATACAATGCTGAAAATTCTTCTGGAGGCGGGTACTGCTGTAATTTTGCATGGCAGTGTAATTTCGCCACCTATACTTACCCCTGCTGCCATATCTTTTAAAAATTGATTTCTTAAGGGTAAATTAAGAGTTACTATGTATTCTTTTTCATGCTCAAAATCGGGATGAATTATTTTATTGATGATGCTTTTGTTATTCGTAAGTAATATTAAACCTTGCGAATCTTTATCTAATCTCCCAATCGGAATTATTTTATCAGGGTAATTTATTGCATCTATGATATTGCCGGCAACTTTTTCGGTTGTGCAAATTATTCCGGAAGGCTTGTTATAGGCGATGTAAATTGTTTTCAAAGCTTTTAAATATTTGGATTCAACTAATAATTGCAAATTTGAGAGGAACAAAAGATTAAATTTTTTAAGAAAGGAAGAAAAAAAATAAATTCTTTTCCCTTCGCCAAATGGTGAAATTTGTCCTAATACTCCTTGTCCAAAATACGCATCCGTATGAGTTATTTAACACAAGTGCAAAGATACATAATAGATGTAGTAAGCAATGGGAAATATTTGCAAACAGCCATAGCCGAGCAAATAGGAAGAAACAAATCGTTTGTTTGTAGAGAACTGCAATGTAATTCGGACAAAAGAAGCGTTGCTTACAAAAACTGATTTAGCGGAACGGAAATGTTTAGAACACCATCGAATAAAGGCTAAGGAAATTTATTTTACAGAAGCGGTAAAAAGCCATTTGACTATTGAAAGCTTTAAAGGCTATGGCTAAATTTAACTGGCATCTCTCTAACCTTGTCGCATTTATAAGGTTGAATCTTTTTTTAAAATCAAGCTACAGGATTGGCTTGATAAACCGTTTGAATTAAACATTAGTCCTACAAAAAATATAATGCAATGGATTCTTTTCTAACCTTGTCGAATATATTATTGTTTATCCAATGAAATTAATATCTTCGCTTACGAAAAAAATCGTTTAGGACAAGATTGATTTGAAAACAATAAATAATAACGGACAAAATTTGCATTTATTAATTTGATAAACTTATGAAAAAACAGCTATTTATAAAATTTACGATTGTAATGTTATTCTATAGCAGCCTTGCGAATTCGCAAGCCTGGCTGAAAAACTTACCTGCTAATAAATCAAAAGGAGAATTAACCCTGTTTGATTACAAAAATGCTTTTAATGCCTATTGGGCCCCTTTTAAGGTTGACAAAGGTTATTATTATGAAAATGGAGTAAAGACAAAAGCTGCCGGGTGGAAACAATTTAAGCGTTGGGAATACGCTATGGAAGGCCGCGTAGATCCAACCACAGGTAAATTTCCGAGTAAAACAGCGCAACAGGTTTATGAAGAATATTTAATAGATAATCCTCAACCACCTTCTCTACAATCAGCAAACTGGCTAAATTTAGGAACAAACAGTTCGTCTGGAGGTTATTCGGGAGTTGGTCGTGTTAATTGTATTGCTTTCCACCCTGCTGATGTTAACACCTATTGGGTTGGTGCTGCTGCCGGTGGATTATGGGTTACAAACGATAACGGTTCAAGCTGGACTTGTTTAACGGATAATAATGGGGTTCTTGCTGTAAGTGATATTATTATTCCTACCGACTATGCTACTTCTAATACAATTTATATTGCTACAGGAGACAAAGATGCCTGGGATAACAACAGTATTGGGGTTCTTAAGTCAACAAATAGCGGTCTTACATGGAATGTTACAGGACTAAGTTTTGCCATATCTGACTGGAAAATTGTCAACCGTCTTTTGTTAGATCCAGCTGATAATCAGACTATTATTGCTGCTACCACAAATGGTGTTTATAAAACTACAAATGGCGGTACCAGCTGGAGTAATCAGTTGACTGCAAATTCTTTTATTGACATGGAGTATAAACCCGGTGATTTTAATACGTTATACGGCTCAACTCAAAACGGTGAAATTTTTGTTACAACAAACGGAGGAGCAGTATGGACCAATTCTTTTATCGATCCGAATGCTCAAAGGATAGAACTGGCTGTTTCTGCTAATCAGCCCGACTGGGTTTATGCTCTTGCTGCAACCAACGCACTTTATGGTGTTTATAAATCCGTAAATAGCGGTGGGGCGTTTGTGCAGGTTTTTGATGGTGTAACATCCAACTTATTAGGTTACGATGCTGATGGAACCGATACAGGCGGCCAGGGCTCGTACACCTTAAGCCTTGAAGTTTCTCCATTTGATGCCAACAATTTGTTTGTTGGTGGTGTAAATACCTGGGGTTCTGTAAACGGAGGAACTTCCTGGACCCTTCTTAATCACTGGTATGGAGGCGGAGGTGCCCCTTCCGTGCATGCGGACAAACATAATTTAAAATACCAGAGCAACGGGGTTTTGTTCGAATGTAACGATGGCGGGATCTACGCCTCAACTGATAATGGTTTTTCCTGGACAGATAAAACCAATGGGTTGGTAATCAGCCAAATGTATAAGCTTGGTGTTTCGAATACAGTTTCAACTGAAGTCATCACAGGCTTGCAGGACAATGGTTCTAAGCTTCTTTCGGCCGGTGCATGGTTTGATGTAAAGGGAGGTGACGGCATGGAATGCTTAATTGATTATACCGATGTGAATATTCAATACGGCACTTACTGTTATGGCCAAATAACAAGGACAACCGATCATTGGGTGAATGATTATACAGATATTGAACCAACAGCTGCTGGCAATGGGGCATGGGTTACTCCATATATTATTGACCCTGTGGACCCACAAACATTGTATGCAGGATATGCTGATGTTTGGAAAACCACTGACAGGGGTACAAACTGGACGATGGTATCTGATACTATGAACTCAATAGGTCTAATTAAGTCCATGGCTATTGCACCTTCAAATAACCAGGTTTTATTTGTTGCAACTAATTTTATTATCCGGAAAACTGCTGATGGAGGAGCTTCATGGAATGATATTACCGGAACCTTACCGGTGAGTTTCGGATTTATTACATCTATAGCGGTTAAAAATGATGATCCTAACAAACTTTGGGTTACATTGAGCGGATATAATGCAACTAAAGTTTATCAGTCTGCTGATGGTGGAATTTCCTGGGCAGATATTTCAGCTGGCTTGCCACAGATCCCGGTTTATTCAATAGTTCAAAATAAACAATCAACAACCGAGGTTCATTTATATGTAGGTACTGAACTTGGAATTTATTTCAAACAAGGTACTAATAATTGGGTTGCCTATAATACCAATTTACCTAATGTGAAAATTGGTGAAATTGAAATTTACTATGATGCAAACCCTCAGGATAGCAAGTTAAGAGCCGCTACCTATGGACGCGGGCTTTGGGAATCATCCGTTTATTATTCTTCCGTACCAATGGTTTTCACCTCCAGCACCACAACTCAAAACGATACTGCTAACGTAGCTCCTAATCAAATAAATCAGGGGATAATTGGTGTTGAAATTGTTACAAATGGAAATCTGGCTCCTCTAAGTGCTACTTCATTTACTTTTAACACTTCAGGTTCTACAAACCCTACAACAGATATTACAAATGCAAAACTTTTTTATACTGGCTCAGCCAATGCCATTGCTACAACCGCCCAATTCGGAACAACTTCAAACGCTCCAAACGGAACTTTTACGATTACAGGAACCCAATTGCTAAGCGCCGGAACAAATTATTTTTGGCTCACGTATGATGTCCCCTTAACTGCCACAATAAGTAATGTTTTAGATGCGCAATGTACATCATTTACAGTGAGTTCGGTTCAAACACCTACTATTCAAAATCCTTTAGGAAACAGGAAAATTGATACCACCTCATGCGCTGCTGCCGGCCTTCAGTGTGACGAATACATTTCGAATGTAACGTTTGGCACGATCAACAATGCTTCTGTTTGTTCAATAGGGGGGTATGCAAGCTATTCTTCCCTTTCCACAAATATGCCCCAAGGGTCTTCTCTTGCCATTACAATCACGAATGGCACCCCTACTTATGTAGTTGACCAGTGTGGTATTTGGGTAGACTGGAATAGCAATGGAGACTTTTTAGATGATCTGCCGGTAACTGTTAACGGCAGTCCGGGAGTGGGGCCTTATTCGGCAACTATTAATTGTCCAATAAATGCTTCTTTAGGTTTAAAACGACTTAGAGCAAGGATTCATTATAATAATGAAACAACTTCGCCTTGCGGAAATACTGCCTATGGAGAAGTGGAGGAGTATTCAATAAATGTAACCGCATTTACATCAATTCCGCCTGTTGCAGGCACTGCGGCTTCAAGTTCGGTGATCTGTTTTCAAGACCTTACCGCTATGACTTTAACCGGCTATACAGGTAATATCCAATGGCAACAATCTCCTAATGGATCTTCAAGCTGGACTAATGTTTCAGGAGGAACCGGAGCAAATGCTGCAACATACACAACAGGTAATTTATCTTCAACAATTTATTATCGCGCCGAAGTATCTCAACCGGGGTTTTCGCAGGTTTACTCAAACGTAATAACAGTTACTGTGGTGCAAACTCCAACCATCACATTAAATTCAAACACCAATGTTATAACAACTAACCAAACAGGAAGTTCATACCAATGGATCAACTGCGGAAATGCAAATACACCAATTGCAGGGGCTACCAGCCAAAGTTACTCCCCCACAGCCAATGGAAATTATGCCGTTATATTATCTGTAAGTGGATGTTCGGATACAAGCGACTGTAGTTTAGTTTCAACAATTGGAATTGACGAAATAAAAAATAGTTCTGAATTTATTGTTTATCCATCACCTGCAACCGATTTTATCACCATCACTGTAAATGCAAACCTTATCGGGAAAAGTTATTTTATTACTGACGGTGCCGGTAAATTGGTATTAACCGGCAAACTTACCAGCGAAAAATCAATTGTTCGTGTGAATGAATTAGCCTCCGGAGTTTACATTATCAAAATATTGAATCGCAGTAAAAAACTGGTTAAATAAATTGCACGATTAGTTCTCTTACAAAATCAAAAGCCGCAAAACATTTAAATGACTAATGTTTGCGGTTTTAATTTTATAAAGACTTTCTGAACCTTCCGCCTTTGCACCCAAGAACATTCCCATGCCAGCTTACTATATTCCGCTTACAACGGGCTTATAAAAAGTTAAAAAGTTTTACCTTCTTTTATGTTTCAACGTATCCCCCCATTGTATTACGCACAAACTGACCAACATTAAATAATAAATTTACGTAAAACAAAAATGCGTAAAAAAATGAAAAATACAAAAGGGAACGATTCTGGTATGAACTAAATTATGTATATTTGAAAATAATAGTATAACGGACAAAATTTGCATTTTTAACTTGAATCCACCAAAACTAAAAACAATGAAAAAAATCATTACAGTTTGTGCAGCTATTATTATTACTGCAGGAGTGTTTGCCCAAGCCCCACAAAAAATGAGTTACCAAGCCGTAATTCGTAATAGTGGTAATGCACTAGTAATATCTACACCAGTAGGTATAAAAATAAGTATTTTGCAAGGCTCCTCCTCCGGTACAGCAGTATATGTAGAAACCCAAACCCCAAGCACCAATGCCAATGGTTTAGTAAGTTTAGAAATAGGAAGTGGTATACCGGTAACAGGTACATTTGCAGGTATTAACTGGGCAACAGGTCCTTATTTTATAAAAACCGAAACCGACCCAGCAGGCGGCACAGCTTATACCATAGCTGGCACAAACCAATTAATGAGTGTGCCTTATGCTTTATTCAGTGCAAACGGAACTCCAGGAGCAGCAGGTGCAGCAGGAACAAACGGAACTAATGGTATAGATGGAGCACCGGGCGCAAACGGAAATGGATTTTCAAATGGTACGGCAGTTAATCAAATGATGTATTGGAACGGAAGTGCATGGGTAACTTTAAATCCTGGTGTTGATGGGCAGGTGCTTTCTATTTGTAATGGAAATTTAACTTGGTTTACTATGGCAGGTGTTTGTTCTGCATCGCTAGGCGTTTTGAACTGCATTGGCGCCGTTACCACCGGTACTTTAACCAGTGGTGCTTTAGCCAGTGGTGTGATAACCGCAATAAGCTATACTGGCGGCAATGCTATGAGCTACAGCTCACAAAGTGTTTCTTCTACTGGAGTTTCAGGTTTAACGGCTTCGCTGGCGGCTGGTTCTTTAGCTAATGGCGCTGGATCAATAAACTATACCATAACAGGAACCCCAACTACTAGTGGAACGGCAAGTTTTGCCATTACGGTAGGCGGACAAAGTTGTTCTTTTACCATAAGTGTGGGGTTAGCTGTAGGTGAATACCCAGCTGGTACGGTTCATTGTGCGGGTGCAACAGCAGTGGTAGAAGTAACCAACTCAATTACAGGAAAAATTTGGATGGACCGCAATTTGGGTGCCACGCAAGTTGCCACAAATAGCACCGATGCAAACGCCTATGGCGATTTATACCAATGGGGTAGAAGGGCAGATGGGCACCAGTGCCGCACTTCAGCTACCACCGCTACCTTAAGCAGTATTGACCAACCTACACATGGTAATTTTATACTAGCACCAAATAATGCTCCATACGATTGGCGCAGCCCAGCAAACACCAATTTATGGCAAGGAGTGAATGGTGTTAATAACCCTTGCCCAAGTGGGTACCGCTTACCTACGGAAACAGAACTTGATACAGAGCGCTTAAGTTGGGGCAGCAACAATAGCGCTGGTGCTTTTGTTTCAGCACTTAAGTTGTCTCTGGCGGGCCGCCGCGACATCGTAGATGGTTCGGTCGGCAATGTCGGTACCCACGGCTTCTATTGGAGCGGTACGGTTAATGGTGCCAATTCGCTCGGCAGCTCCTTCGACGGCAGCAATGCCGCCGTGTACTTCAGTGGCAGAGCGGGCGGCATCTCTGTGCGTTGCCTTAAGGATTGATACTTTGATTAGCGCAGCGATTTGATTTATTTTTACACTTAAGCATACCGTCCCGCATGGCTGTATTGTTTTAATACCAAACACAAATGAAATTATACCCATTGAAGTGAAAAGTGATGAAAATATTAAAAGTCGAAGTTTGCAAGTGTATCACCAAAAATTTAACCCAAAATTACGCATTCGATTTTCTTTAAAAAAATCTTTCTTATCAAGATGGTTTATTGAGTATCCCTCATTTTATGTCAGATTATACAAAAGAAATTATTAAATTTATTTTAAATGATTAATTATATTTCCTTCGTTTTTTGCCTTCTTATTTCTCACTTGAGTATTGCTCAATCCATAGCTGGTAGATTTACTCAACTTGCCAAGCAAGAAATAAAACTCGAGGGCTTCAATGGATTGAAAACGTATGCTGTTTCAAACACTACTGCTGATGAAAAAGGGAATTTTAAACTATCGTATGCTAAGGAAGATTTCGGTGTTGCTTACCTGATATCTTCGGATAAAAAACCACTGTTTGTATTATTAAGTGGTGAGGATGTAGAAATTATTGGCGAAGCACTGAGTGCTGCGGAAACAGTTACCATCAAAAAAGGAAAAGAAAACCTGTTGTTTGAACAATATGCCAAAGAACATCCCAGAAGAGAACAGTCTTTGAGCGCTTGGATTTATTTGGAGAAAATATATACCTTGGATCCTTTATTTGCGGTGCAAAAAACGGCAGTCAATAATATTCAATTAGAAAAACAACGCATCAAGGCCGAAGATGCCGCATTTTTAGCAAATTTACCCAAAGGAACTTACGTGAGTTGGTTCTTACCAACGCGAAAATTGGTGAGTGATGTTTCTACCATTGCGCAATACCGTCCAGATGAAATACCTGAAACCATTGCTGCTTTCAGAAAAATGGATTATACCGATCACCGTCTTTACAAAAGTGGTCTATCCAAAGACGCCATCGAAAGCCATTTTTGGTTGTTAGAGAATAGCGGAAAGCCTTTGGATTCCGTTTTCATTGAAATGAAAATTTCTATGGATGCGATGATGGTGAATTTAATTAAAAATGAAAAGAAACTAAATGAAGTAACCAACTATCTGTTTGACTTATTAGAGCGTCATAGCTTGTTTCAGGCTTCTGAATACTTGGCTTTAAAACTTCTCAATGAAACGAGTTGCACCATAGAAAGTGATTTAGCTAAACAATTGGAAAGCTACCGCGCCATGAAAAAAGGGAATATTGCATCCGATATCAATTTTGGCAATACGACTTATTTGAATGGCCTCAAACAAGCGATGTTTAGTAGTCTAACAAATTTAACCACGCCCTATACATTGGTAGTTTTTGGAGCAAGCTGGTGTCCAAAATGCATGGAGGAGCTCCCAAAACTCATACAAAACTATGTGAAATGGCGCAATTTGGGTTTAGAAGTAGTTTATATTTCGTTAGATACAGACCAACAAGTTTTCGAGCAATCGGTAAAATCCTATCCCTTTTTCGCCTACTGCGATTACAAGAAATGGGAGAGCCAAGTGGCTCAAGATTATTATGTTTTTGGCTCACCAACCTTTTATCTGTTGGATGCCAAGCGCAAGATACTCCTACGCCCTAATTCTATCTCACAGGTGGACGCATGGGTAGATTGGGTTTTGGTACAAGGGAATAGGTAATACTAATTAGAAATAATATATAGTCTAATTTTTTTTATTTAGATTTTTTTTATTACCCTTCTACTATATAATAATTATAATTGTTTCAAAACAAATAAACAGGAATGAGCAAGTGGTTCGGCCAAAACCGATAAAAATAAACAATTAATAAACAACTAATAAATATCTGATTAATTAATTAATTAATCAGATAGATAAATGAATAAATAAATAAAATTTTATACAGTAAATCGAAATAAATATTCTAAGTTAGCACTGATTTTAAGAAAATAGTTTAACGGATTCTGCGATTTTTTTTGAATCAAATTAAGAAAAACCCATTTTTAGAATCCACCCATACTTAATTAAACTAATGAGTATGTTTTTTTACAAAGCCTCAAAAACTCTTATACTAAAAAAAACATTATGAGAAAATACTTTTTTGCTATTTGCACTTGTTTTATTTTCACTTTCTCTTTTGGACAAAATCAGCAGGTAAAAATAAAAACAAAAATAAACGAAGTTACTGTCTTTTTAAGCGGAGCACAACTAACAAGCATTGGGAATGGTAGTATTGAGCCGGGTGTTTCCGAATTGATTTTTGAAAATCTAACTGCTGATATGGATGAAAACAGTATACAGGTGAAAGGAGAAGGAGACTTTACAATATTATCGGTAACACGAAAAATCAACTATCTTCAAGATTCCCCAAAATCAAAAGAAATTAAAACACTCGAGGATTCATTGGAATTGCTGCAAAATAAAAACACAACTCTTCAAAATCAAATTACAATATATGATAACGAAGAAATGATGGTGCTTGCAAACCGCGTTGTAGGCGGTGCTAACACAGGCTTAAAAGCAATTGATTTTAAGGAAGTAGCGGATTTTTTCAGAGCCAGATTAAATGAGATAAGAACAAAAAAAATAGAAGCTCAGCTAAAACAACAAAAAATAAATGTAGAGACAATAAAAATAACTAACCAGCTTAACGTGCTAAACAATAAAAGAGAAAAATCAACAAGCGATGTTTTCGTCACCGTAGCATCTAAAACTAAAGTTTCGGCCAAATTCGTAATTGAATATCTTGTGCAAAATGCCTCCTGGACTCCATTCTATGAAATAAGAGTGAAAGATACACAAGAGCCAATTCAACTTAATCTGAAAGCTAACGTTTATCAAAACACAGGTATTGACTGGGCGAATGTTAAGTTAAATCTCTCCACGGGAAATCCTAGCCTGGGAGGGACTATGCCTGTTTTATCGCCAATGAACCTAGGCTTATACAAGCCTGTTCAAACTATTCAAAATAGGCCGCAGTCGCACATAAATGGCCGAATGTTGGATGATGGAGAACAACCATACAGCGCTCCATATAGAGGCCGTCCCGAAACAGTCGCATATACTGCTGCTGATTATACCCAAACATTTGAAAAACAATTAACCTGCCAGTATGAAATAAGCATTCCTTATAATATTCCATCTGATGGAGATATCCATGCAGTGGATATTCAAAACTTAAGTTTAAAGGCAGATTACAGTTATTACAGCGCACCTAAGTTGGACAAGGATGCATTCTTGGTAGCCAAGGTTATAGGTTGGGATCAGTATAGTTTATTGTCTGGTCCGGCTACTGTTTTTTATGATGGAACGTATATTGGTAAAACAGCTATAAATGTGCTGAATACAAATGACACCCTTGACCTCTCCTTAGGCAGAGATAAAAATATAGTAATTCAAAGAACCAAGTTAAAAGATTTCTCTGCAAAGAATTTTATTGGCCTCACAAAAAAAGAAACCTATGTATATGAGGTAAGTATTCGCAACAAGAAAAAACAGGAAATAAATATTGAAATAGCTGATCAGATACCCCTTTCCTCAACTTCGGACATTACAATTAAAGTTGAAGATAATGGAGCTGCTGATTTGGATGCGACAACAGGAGAACTTACCTGGAAAATAAAACTTGCTCCTTCGGAGGACAAAAAAGTGAAATTCAGTTATACAATTCAGTACCCAAAGGATAAAATACTTACAGGCAATTACTAATTTCATTTATTATGGATGCTCAGCGATACTTTCTGCTTTTCACATTGTGGCTTATTCATTGTGTTGTTTGTGCACAAAGGGTTTCCGTTGAATATCTTTTAGAAGAACCACAGCAAAGGATTGAAAAATTTGCAGAGGATAAGAATGGCAATAACGTAGTTATAAAAATGGATTTTGCCAGTGACGAAATAAAATCACCATTCATATTAAATATTACAAAAGATAAATCGATAGAGTTGATTCAATTGGTTTATACCGATTATCGCGAATCAACAACTTTTGGGCAGCCTGCATTAAACGGGAAACGACTTGAAGCTTTATTACTTCATGCACCCTGGCTTTTTAATAATACAGCTATTCAATGGAAGTTTATTGCCCAAACAGGATGCAAAAATCCAGAATCCTGCAAAGAGTTTTTTCATGGTTTCGTAATAAAGTATAAAAGTCTTCCCACTGAAGAAACACAAAAGAAAGAAATCGATTTTATCGAAAATGTATTAAAACATTCAAAAACAAGGGACTCTGTTACTGTTGTCACATATAAAAATTCGGCTTCTATGCCGGCTTCTATGTATATTACAAAAGCATTCAATTACCTTCCCAGATCAAAAAAAAAGCGGGATAAAGGCATTTTTTATGTTAAGGAAAGAGTATGGAAAATGAAGAAAAGGGCAGTGAAAAATAAGTATGCTTATTCTCTTGGAGAACCTGAAAAGGCAAAAGGTTTTTTTCGACGAGACATGATTATTCAGTATGACTCTATTCCGGGTAAGGCATTTAATAAAGGCAAAAAAAGTCCTCTCAAAAAATATAGCTATACTTATTTACCTGATACAGCTGACACTTACAGACCCACATCACTTGAAAAGTTTTTTGCACACTATCCAACCTTTACAAATATCCCATTTTCTGATACTGTTGTATCGGCTGTTATGAATAGAAACAAATCATGGAAAAATATTATTGTTGCAGCAGATGTTACAGGAAGCATGTGTCCTTATATCGCGCAGATGCTTGTATGGATTGCCTTAGCACATAATTCTGAAAATGTGAAACAATATTTCTTTTTTAATGATGGAAACTTGCAGCCAGATGCTTCCAAAAAGACAGGAAAAACAGGAGGGATTTATTCTGTAGGAGCTAAAGAAATTGATAATGTAATCAAAAAAATAACCGAAGCTATGTTGAATGGCAATGGTGGCGATGCACCGGAAAACGATATAGAAGCATTGCTGGCGGCTATTGACAAATCTGATGACGGAGATGAAATAATCCTTATAGCGGATAATAATGCAAATATGAGAGATTTCGAATTGATACATAAAATAAAAAAACCGGTTAGGGTAATTGTATGTGGCTCCTTTTTGGGTATCAACACCGAATACCTGGAACTAGCTAAAAACTCTGGAGGCTCTATTCATACATTGGAAGAAGATTTATTTAATCTTAAAGAACTAAATGAGGGAGAAACAATAAAAATAGGTCTGCAAAAATTTGTAATTAGTCGTGGAAAATTTGTTTTGACACATTAATCAAATTTATAGTTGAAGGTAAAACCCAGCTGTTCGTGATTTGCAATCCATGGAAATTATCCCACCGCCGCTGTTTTCAATTCAATAATTTATTAATTTTGTTCTATGGTATTTCATTATAGAATAAATGATGGCAAAGCAAATTTTATTACCCTTATAATTGTTGATTAGATAGATGTATTGCTAGGTAAAAATCATAAAATGGCAATCGTAGAATCATTAAAATATTGTCAAACACAATTAAGATCTGAAAATTTTTGTATGCTGTTTAATGCCAAGCCATCTGCATTTAATAATAAAGTCGGGTGATGGCAATAAACTTTCTGATATAATCTAGAGATTTTTAAAAATTTACATCAAACGAATTAATTCGTTTGATACGAGAAGAACCAGAAAGCAGAAGAGAATAGATGCTTGATATATTTGAATTTGTCGGCAGTTTTAATTCCAAAAATTAGAATTATAAATTTTGGTAGGAAGGAAATCATCCGGCAAAATTATGTAGCCCAGAATTCTTATTATTCTTTAATAATTAAAAAATGAATAAAAATGTAAAATTTGATAAACTTCGTGAGTTATTAATAAAGGAAAATAGCTGGCCAATGGTATACATGTACAAATTTATAATACCTGCCTATAATCATAAAATTGCGCTTGTTGAATCTAAATTTTCTGACGAAGCAATTATCTTGCACAAGGAATCTAGTAATGGTAAATATTTTAGTATAACAGTTAAAGAAGTTATGCTTGATGCCGATTCTGTTATTGCTAAATATGAAGAAATGGAAGGGATAGAAGGATTAATGGCTTTTTAAAATTAATTTATTAGCTATAATTATTTTCCCTAAAATAATTATAGCTAATAAATTACAACATCAAATTAATGAGTCACTACAAATTGTTTTGTGAAGTTTTGTCCGTTGGCATTTAATTGATAAAAGTAAGTCCCGGCAGCGAAATTTGCTGTTTCAACTTCTACTTTATAGTTACCTGCAGCTTGCGAATGATATACCCTTTCAGTTAACTTATGTCCTGCTTTATCAAAGATAATTAACCCTACCTTATTGGAGTTTTTTTCTAAAGTGTATTCAATAGTAGAAGTTTTGTTTGCTGGATTAGGGTATGTATTTAATTTCATACCGTTGAAATATTCATTTACACCTGTAGCATCAGCTAGTACAGCAAATATAGCAATATTAAGGTCAAGACCACCTGTACCGCCTGCTGTTGGATCAGAGAAAAGCTGGTCAGTAACAATCCACTTTGTACCTATTTTGTGAAATGCATAATCTAATTCTTGCGCATCTAAAATCTTGTCACTAACTATACCAACGGTATCACCAGCTGTCAAAGTACTTGCATCAACAGTAATAGCAAAATCACCAAGACAATAAGAGGCTGTAGGGAATACAAGGTAATTCATATTATTACCAACGGTATCTATATCGTCCCATAATAATTCCACTGAGGATTTTGCAAGGCCAGATGGGCCGGTAGCATTTAAAGTAGTTTGGTTAAATGCTCCTGAACCATCAGTATTATAAGCTTTGTTAGCTGCCATATCAAAAAGACTAACTACCACTTTTGAAGCTGCCCCACCTTGTAAATCTCTTTGTTTAGCACCAAACCAAACAATTGCAGCAATAATTTTTACAGGGGTAGCATTAATATTCTGATAACCTTGACCACAAATTTTTAATCCATCTTTATTATTGCCAAAAACATAACCACCACCACTATAACCATAAATAGTAGGTGCATTACTTATAGAAGCAAATTGAGGCAAAAAATCTGTAAAGTTAACAAAGCCTGTCGTGTCTGGGTTCCCAATTGTTCTATCAGATGAATTAGTTTTCGAAAACACTTTTGTTGATTCAATAAAAGGTTTTGACTGATAAGTGTTGTTTTGTGAAAATGCTGCTGTTGATAACAGTAAAGCACTAAATAATAGGTAAGTTTTTTTCATGTTGTTTTTTTAGTGAAAGGAATAAAATATTTTTTAAAATTATTTATTATGTGCAAAATTATATAATTTAATGAATAATTGTAAAAAAAAGATGTATTAAGGTCCAAGAAATTATAGAATGTTTATTAATGCCTGTTTTTTAATGATTAAATTATTAGTTTATTTGCATTTCAGGCACTTCTCCTTCAATTATTAAATTACCCTCCGTAGCATTTTTAATTTGTTCGATACTAATTCCTGGCGCCCTTTCTAATAAACGGAAACCCTCAGGTATTATGTCTAAGACAGCCAATTCTGTTACAATTTTTTTTACACATTTCACTCCTGTTAATGGCAGAGCGCATATCTTCAATAGTTTTGATTCCCCCGCTTTGTTGATATGCTGCATAGCAACTATAATATTTTTTGCGGAAGCTACCAAATCCATTGCCCCTCCCATTCCTTTAACCATTTTACCAGGGATTTTCCAGTTTGCAATGTCTCCATCTTCTGAAACTTCCATTGCGCCAAGAATAGTAAGGTCTACCTTGCGTGAACGAATCATGCCAAAACTCATTGCCGAATCAAAAAAAGCTGAACCAGGAACTATTGTAATAGTTTGTTTACCAGCATTAATAATATCAGGATTTTCTTCCCCCTCAAAAGGAAATGGCCCCATGCCTAGCAGCCCGTTTTCCGACTGCAGCACAACATTCATACCTGCTGGAATATAATTTGCTACCAGGGTAGGAATGCCAATCCCTAAATTTACGTAATACCCGTTTTTTATTTCTTGAGCTATTCGCTTCGCAATCCCAATTTTATCTAACATAATTTAATTTTAAAATTTAGAAATGTATTTTTCTTTTGTCTTGATACCCTTCGGTGGTTCGACAAACGCTCACCACAGGCTCGCTCAGGGCAGGCTCCAGAAACAAAAATCAAGAACAAACGATTCCTCCCCAATAGCAAACCTGTCTAGCGTTTGTACCTTCCTCGCGCGCGTTTTTATAAGCATATTTTTTGCAAAAAAAATCAAATCATCGGTTTTTATTAATCTATCTGTTTAGTCGAAATTATTTTGAAAGCTTTCCTTATTACTTCTGTTAATATTTTTAGTATAAAAAATTTCCCTGATATTTTTTACAAAGTAATATAACGAAGATCCTATTTTAACAATTTCTATTTTAATTTTGTATCCTACTCCAAGAAAACTAAATAAAAAAATCCCCTTTAAGCGAACCATCGGATGAAAGGAGTTGTATTTTTAAAATAGTGTCATTAAAATCTTTACAAATCTTTTTTTCTTACCGTTCTTTGTTCTATTCTTTTTTCATAATTTACACCTTGAAATATGCGATGTACAAAAATTCCAGGAAGGTGAATCTGGTCGGGATCCAGCTCTCCAGCAGGAACTAGCTCTTCCACTTCAGCGATGGTTGTTTTTCCAGCCATCGCCATCATTGGATTGAAATTTCTTGCAGTTCCTTTGAAAATTAAATTACCCTGTGTATCTCCTTTCCAAGCTTTCACAAGCGCAAAGTCAGCATCGAAAGCATATTCCATCAAAAATTCTTTTTCAGCACCCTCCACTAAAAATTTCCGCACTTCTTTACCAATGGCAACTTCAGTGCCTACACCCGCGGGAGTATAAATTACTGGCATTCCATACCCTGCTGCTAAGCAGCGTGTTGCGAGTGTGCCCTGTGGTATTAATTCTACTTCCAGCTCCCCACTAAGCAATTGGCGTTCAAACTCCGCATTTTCTCCCACATACGACGAAATCATTTTTTTTACCTGATGCTTGTGTAACATCAATCCGATACCAAAATCATCCACCCCTGCATTATTAGCAATACATGTTAGTCCTACGACCCCTTTTTTAACCAAAGCGGCTATGCAATTTTCGGGTATGCCACACAAACCAAAGCCTCCTAGCATTAAGGTCATGTTATCCCGAATGTCATTAATTGCTATATCGGCATTTGCAACTGTTTTATTCATAACACAATTATTTTATGATAATTAGAGAAGATAATTTTTTTTATATCATTTGAAATTGATGATATTTATATTTTTTAAAACTAATTAATTCAACTACTTAGTGAAGTTTTTAAAATAAATCCGCAAATTAAATGGTTCAAAAACTGTGTATTTTTCTTTTGTC
>Ga0114966_10000256_pt1 | contig 50940 bp, 64 predicted proteins | sample M_130207_XF_Meta_FD_87029 | JGI IMG/M metagenome (GOLD analysis project Ga0114966, IMG submission 87029) | Freshwater microbial communities from Lake Montjoie, Canada to study carbon cycling - M_130207_XF_MetaG | ecosystem: Environmental > Aquatic > Freshwater > Lake | place: Lake Montjoie... | reverse complement strand
TCGCACTGAACAAGGTCGACATGGTCGACGACGACGAGCTGCTCGAGCTCGTCGAACTCGAGGTTCGTGAGCTCCTCAGTTCCTACGGCTTCCCGGGCGACGACGTCCCCGTGGTGCGCGTCTCCGCACTCAAGGCGCTCGAGGGCGACGCCGATGCTGCTGCCGGCATCCTCGAGCTCATGGCGCAGGTCGACGCGTTCGTGCCCGAGCCGGTACGCGACATCGACAAGCCGTTCCTCATGCCGATCGAAGACGTCTTCACCATCACGGGCCGCGGCACCGTGGTGACCGGCAAGGTCGAGCAGGGTCAGGTCAAGGTCGGCGAGGAGATCGAGATCATCGGTCTGCGCGCCACCCAGAAGACCACCTGCACCGGCGTCGAGATGTTCCGCAAGCTGCTCGACTCCGGGCAAGCCGGCGACAACATCGGCGCTCTGCTTCGTGGCATCGACAAGGAAAAGGTCCAGCGCGGCCAGGTGCTCGCCAAGCCGGGTTCGATCACCCCGCACACCGAGTTCGAAGCGCAGGTGTACGTATTGTCGAAGGAGGAAGGTGGCCGTCACAAGCCGTTCTTCTCGAACTACCGCCCGCAGTTCTACTTCCGCACCACCGACGTCACGGGCACGATCGAACTGGCCGAGGGCACCGAGATGTGCATGCCCGGCGACAACACCATCATGAAGGTGAACCTCATCGCACCGATCGCCATGGATGAGGGCCTCCGCTTCGCCATCCGTGAGGGTGGTCGCACGGTGGGTGCCGGCTCCGTCATCAAGATCCTCAAGTAAGGGCGGCACTACACCCCATGGCAACAGGCCAGAAGATCCGCATCCGCCTGAAGGCGTATGACCACGTGGTCATCGACCAGTCGACGAAGAAGATCGTCGAGACGGTCAGCCGCACCCAGGCCGAGATCCGCGGTCCGGTACCGCTCCCGACCGAAAAGCACCGCTACACGGTGATCCGGTCGCCGCACAAGTACAAGGACAGCCGCGAGCACTTCGAGATGCGGGTGCACAAGCGCCTGCTCGACATCCTCGATCCGTCGCCCAAGACAGTCGACGCGCTCCAGCGCCTTGATCTGCCGGCTGGTGTCGACATCGAGATCAAGATCCAGCAGGTCTGATCGGCTGCTGCGGCCTCGGCCGACGTTGAATCCAGAAACGCCCGGGCTGCCCGCTCGGGCGTTTCGTCGTTTTGGTCGGCTCGGTCAGTTGAGCGAATCGTTGGGGGAGTCGTCATCTCGCGGGTTGAGCGCGTCGTCGATCACCTCGAGGAGTTCCCGCGCCGGACTGTCGCGATGGAGGTCGGGGCCCTCGTGGTCGCCCTCCTCATCGCGGTCACGGGAGAGGCTCGCACTCCTGCCGCCCTTGCTCGCCGCAAAGGCGACTTCGTCTACCTCGTGCACTTGCACGACCGAGGAGATGAATGCCTGGAGGGTGGCGGCAGCAGGAAGGGCCAGCGCCGCGCCGACCGGCCCGAGCACGGCCGAGCCGACGATGACCGAGCCGAACGCCGTGGCGACATGCATCTCCATCGTGCGCGCCGTGACCCGGGGGAGGAAGATGTAGTTCTCGACCTGCTGGTAGGCCAGCACGAAACCGAGGGTCCAGAGGCCTTGGCTCGGGCTCTGGGTGAACGCGATGAGCACGGGCACTGCGCCTGCGATGTAGGTGCCGACCACCGGCATGAACTGCGAGAGCACACCAACCCAGATCGCGAGGGGGAGCGGGAAGTCGACGCCGATGACCTGGAACACGATCCAGTGGGCCGTGGCTGATAGCAGCGCGAGAATTGCGCGCGATGCGATGAACCCGCCCGTTTTTTCGATCGCGAGGTCCCAGACGTGGAGTACCTCACGCTGGCGGGCCGGCGGAAGCAACGAGCAGATGTTTCGTCGGAGACGCGGGCCATCGGCGACCAAGTAAAACGTGAAGAGTGCGATGGTCAGCACTTGGAACAAGATGCTGAGTACCGCCGTGCTGAAGTCGACTGCGTTTTGGGCCAGATCCTGCGCCCATCGACTCGCCGAGCCGCCATCGACGAACTCTTGGCGGATCTCCGTGAACTCGATGTCCTCGCTGATATTGCGCTGTGACCAGCGCTCGAGGTCGTCGATGAGCCCAGGGGCGTCGTTGACGAACGTGTTGAGCTGGTCGGCGAGCACCGACCCCATGGCCACACCGAAGCCCCCGAGCGAGAGCACGATCGTCAGGAACACTGCGCCGGTGCCGATGCCGCGTCGTATGCCACGGCGCTCCAGGGCGTTCACCGCGGGCTCGATTGCGAACGACAAGAACAGCGAGATCAGGATGATGATGAAGAAGGAACGGAGCGAATGCAGCACGCCCCGGGCCAGCCACAGCACCGCGAAGCCCATCCAGAACAGGACGATGCCACGAGGCACCCACGCAGGCATCCGGTCGGCGGCGCGGTCTGGAGCGTTCGGCGAGTTCGCCGCGCCGTCGGTTGGCGTGGTCACGAGCGGAACGGTAGCTTCGCGCCGGCATGAGCCCGGGGATAGCACTGGGCTTCTCAGATTTCACGGAGTTGCTCCGTGGGGTTGGAGTCCGCGAGGGGCTCCCGCTACGCTCACTTCGTTGTGTGCCCGGGTCCCCGGGTACCCACGCCGCTCGGTCTCACCGGCCGACAAATGCCTTCCGGCATCGCGGCGTGACCGCAATCGACGTCCGAGAAGGCCTGCACAAGGCAGGAACCGCCCGGCAATCCAAAAAACGCTCCGCCAGGCTCACGCCTGAGCGGAGCGTCCGCGTGATCGACAGATACCGCGTCGAAGACGAGAAAGAGCCGCCATGGCGAACAAGGCGATCGTCGGCCGAAAGGTCGGCATGACTCAGGTGTGGGACGACCAGAACCGCGTCGTCCCCGTGACCGTGGTCAAAGTGGCTCCCTGCCGAGTTGTGCAGATCAAAACGCCCGAGACCGACGGTTACAGCGCTCTCCAGGTCACCTTTGGTGACAAGGATCCCCGCAAGCTCAATAAGCCCCTCGCCGGTCATTACGAAAAGGCTGGAGTTACTCCGGGCGTCACGTTGGTCGAGCTCCGCCTCGATGACGTGTCCACGTACACCGTCGGCCAGGAGCTGACCGTCGAGACGCTCGTCAAGGGTGAGCTCATCGATGTGACCGCTATCAGCCGAGGGAAGGGCTTCGCGGGCGGCATGAAGCGTCACGGCTTCCACGGCCTCGGCGCCGGTCACGGCGTCAACAAGAAGCACCGTTCACCCGGCTCGGTCGGTCAGTGCGCCACCCCGGCCCGCGTGTTCAAAGGTCTGCGCATGGCGGGTCGCATGGGTAACACCAAGGTGACCACGCTCAACCTCGAGGTCGTCAGCACGGACGCCGATAATGCACTCCTGCTCGTCAAGGGTGCGATTCCGGGTCCTCGTGGCGGCACCGTGGTGATCCGCGACGCCGTGAAGGGTGGCAAGTGATGGCGAGTCTCACCGTCAAGACCAAAGCTGGCGCCGCCGCAGGCACCGTCGACGTCGCCGATGCCTTGTTCGGCATCGAGCCAAACGCCGCAGTTCTGCACCAGGTGATCACCGCCCAGCTCGCCGCCCGCCGTGCGGGTACGCAGAGCACCAAGACTCGCGCCGAGGTGCGAGGTGGTGGCGCCAAGCCGTGGCGTCAGAAGGGCACCGGTCGTGCCCGTCAAGGCTCCATCCGTGCGCCGCACTTCCGTGGCGGTGGCGTGGCGCTCGGCCCCAAGCCGCGTGACTACACGCAGCGCACGCCCAAGAAGATGATTCGCTTGGCGCTCGCTTCGGCCTTGTCCGATCGCGCCGCTGAGGACCGCGTCCTGGTCGTCGATGACTGGGCCTTCACCGAGCCGAAGACCAAGGACGCCATCGCCGCCTTGGCCGCCCTGGGCCTCGACGGACGGGTGCTCATCGTCCTCACTCCCGACGACGAGATCGCCTGGAAGAGCTTCCGCAACCTGCAGAACGTCCACATCCTCACGGTGGGCGAGCTGAATGCCTATGACGTGCTGGCCAGCGACTGGGTGCTGTTCACCAAACAGTCCCTGCCCGCCACGAAGGAGTCGTGATGAAGGATCCTCGCGACGTGATCATCGAGCCCGTGGTGTCCGAGAAGTCGTACGGCCTGCTCGAAGAGAACGTCTATACGTTCAAAGTGGCGCGCAGCGCGTCGAAGCCGGAGATCCGCGATGCGGTGCAGGCGATCTTCGATGTCAAGGTGCTGAAGGTCAACACCCTCAACCGCAAGGGGAAGTCGGTGCGCAATCGCCGCACTGGCATTACCAGCAAGCGGCCCGATGCCAAGCGTGCCATCGTCACTCTCGCCGAGGGTGACTCGATCGATCTGTTCGAGGGGGCGTAGTCGTGGCTCTTCGTCGTCGTAAGCCCACGAGCCCGGGACGCCGATTCCAGATGGTCTCCGATTTTGCGGAGATCACCACGGATCGCCCCGAGAAGTCGCTCCTGGTCAAGAAGTTCAACACCGGTGGCCGGAACAACCATGGCCGTAAGACCGCTCGCCACAAGGGCGGTGGCCACAAGCAGCAGTACCGCATCATCGACTTCAAGCGGAACAAGGACGGCGTGCCGGCCAAGGTCGCCACCATCGAGTACGACCCGAACCGCACCTGTCGCATCGCGCTGCTCCACTACCTCGACGGCGAAAAGCGCTACATCCTGGCGCCGGCCGGTCTTGAGGTCGGCCACATGGTGCAGTCCGGCCAGGGTGCGGACATCCGCCCTGGCAATGCGCTTCCGCTCCGCTACATCCCGGTCGGCACCATCGTGCACAACGTCGAGCTCCACGTAGGTGGCGGCGGCAAGATGGCCCGTAGCGCCGGCTCTGCCGTGCAGCTCGTGGCCAAGGAGGGCGATTTCGCCACCTTGCGGCTGCCGAGCACCGAGATGCGCCGCGTCCCGATCGATTGCCGCGGCACGGTGGGCACGGTAGGCAACAGCGAGCACGAGCTCATCAAGATCGGTAAGGCCGGACGCAACCGCTGGAAGGGCATTCGTCCCCAGACTCGTGGCGTGGCCATGAACCCCGTCGATCACCCCCACGGTGGTGGCGAAGGCAAGACCTCGGGTGGTCGTCACCCGGTGTCGCCGTGGGGCAAGCCGGAAGGTCGCACCCGTGACAAGAACAAAGAATCGCAGAAGCTCATCGTGCGGCGCCGCCGCACGCGTGGAGCACGGAGGTAATCGGTCGTGCCCAGGAGTCTGAAAAAAGGTCCGTTCGTCGACGACCATCTGTTGAAGAAGGTCGACGACCTCAACGCAGCGAGCGAGAAGCGCGTCATCAAGACGTGGTCCCGTCGCTCGACCATCATCCCCGAGATGCTCGGCCATACCATCGCCGTCCACGACGGCCGCAAGCACGTACCGGTGTACGTGAGCGAATCCATGGTCGGTCACAAGCTCGGCGAGTTCGCCCCTACCCGCACGTTCAGGTTCCATGCGGGTCAGGAACGAGGAGCAAAGCGCTAATGGCTTTTGGTGACAAGACCAACGAGCGTCCAGGTACGCGGGCGTCGGTAAAGAACGCGCACGTCTCGGCCTACAAGGCGCGTGAGGTGCTCGACCTGATCCGCAACCAGCCGTACGGCAAGGCCAGCGAGATCCTCGAGTTCACCGACCGCGCCGTTGCGGTCATCGTTCGCAAGTGCCTCGATTCGGCCGTGGCCAACGCAGAGCACAACGACGACATCCCGGCAGAGGAACTCTTCGTGTCGGCGTGCTTCGCCGACGAAGGCCCCACGATGAAGCGGTTCCGCCCCCGGGCCCGCGGCAGCGCGAGCCGCATCCGTAAGCGCACATGCCACATCACGGTCATCGTCAGCCGGTTCACGCCGGCTCAGCTGACCGATCTCCGGGCGCGCGAGACGCAGTCGGGTCGCGCAGGGTCCCGCACGGGCACTGCTGCTGCCGAGACGCGCCGCCGTCGGGTGAGCGCCAGCCGCGAGCTGGCTGCGAGCCGTGCCGCAGAAGAAGAAGCGCAAGACCACGAGGGTCACGACCACGAGGGTCACGACCACGAGGGTCACGACCACGAGGGTCACGACCACGAGGGTCACGACCACGGCGACGAAGCAGCTGACGATGCCGGGTCGCACGGCGCGGGCCGCGCCGAGCCGATCGAGGATGGTTCAGGTCCCGAAGGCTTTGACATCAAGGGCGATTCCGAAACGATGCTCTATCACGTGCCGGACAGCCGCTACTACGAGGCCACAAAGGCCGAGGTTTACTTCGCGACGGTCGAGGACGCCGAACGCGCGGGGTTTGCGGCGCCCGGATCCGGCGACTCCGAGGAAGAGGGCGAGTAATGGGGCAGAAGGTCAATCCCTACGGGTTCCGCCTAGGCGTGACCACCGACTGGAAGTCGCGCTGGTTCGCCGATCGCAAGGAATATGCGGACTACGTCATCGAGGACTGGAAGATCCGCAGCTATATCCAGACTCAGTTGCCGCACGCCGCGATCAGCCGGATTGAGGTCGAGCGCACACGCGACCGGCTCCGCATCGATGTGCACACTGCGCGACCGGGCATTGTGATCGGTCGTCGTGGCGCTGAGGCCGATCGCCTGCGCGGTGGGCTCACCAAGATCACGGGCAACAACAAGGTCCAGCTCAACATCCAAGAGATCAAGCAGCCCGAGCTCGATGCTGCGCTGATCGCGCAGGGTGTCGCCGATCAGCTCGCCGGACGGATCGCCTTCCGTCGTGCCATGAAGCGCGCCGTGCAGAACGCGCAAAAGGCCGGCGCCCTCGGCATCCGCGTCCAGTGCTCCGGTCGGCTTGGCGGCGCCGAGATGAGCCGCACCGAGTGGTACCGCGAGGGTCGTGTGCCGTTGCACACGCTTCGCGCCGACATCGACTACGGCTTCCGTGAGGCCAAGACGACCTACGGCCGCATCGGCGTGAAGGTCTGGATCTACAAGGGTGACATCCTGCCCTACAAGGCCGCCGTCGAAGACAACATCACTCGCGAAGCCGCCATTGCCGCCGGTGATCCCACCGGCGGAAGCCGTCCGCGCGTCGTATCGTCCGCCGCGGCCCGGCGCAAGCCGGCCGTGGACACAGTCGAAGTGGCCGCCGACGACGTCGAGGTCGACGTGACCCCGCTCCTCAAAGAGGCGGACCCCGAGTTCGAGAAGCTCCTCGCTGAGGAAGAAGAGATCGAGCGCTCGACACGTGAGCACCACGAGACCCCCCACTTCCGGATGGGTGACGACTGATGTTGATGCCACGAAAGGTCGCGCACCGCAAGCACCAGCGCGGCCGCATGAAGGGGATGGCGAAGGGCGGCACGGACGTCACGTTCGGCGACTACGGCATTCAGGCCCTCGAGCCAGGCTGGCTAACCGCCCGCCAGATCGAAGCGGCTCGTATCGCAATGACCCGCCATATTCGCCGCGGCGGGAAGGTGTGGATCAACATCTTCCCGGACAAGCCGGTGACCCAGAAGCCCGCCGAGACCCGCATGGGCTCGGGTAAGGGCAACCCCGAGAAGTGGGTCGCGGTCGTCCGTCCTGGGCGCATTCTTTTCGAACTGTCCTACAGCGATCCGGTGGTGGCTCGTGCCGCCATCGAGCGGGCCATTCAAAAGCTCCCGATCAAGGCCCGGTTCATCGCTCGTGAGGAGGGCTTCTGAGATGGCCAACACCAAAGCCACCGAACTTTCGAGCATGTCCGACGACGAAGTCCGCGAGCAGCTGGACCATGCGAAGGATGCGCTGTTCAAGCTGCGCTTCCAGCGTGCGGTCGGCCAGCTCGAGAACCATGCGTCGATCAAGAAGACCAAGCGCGATGTTGCCCGGGTGATGACCGAGATCCGAGCCCGTGAAATCGTCGCAGCCGAGTCCCTCGCCGAGGGGAGTAACCGATGAGCACCGAAACCGAAGCCGAGTCGACGCCTCGCCCGAACGACCGCAAGGTTCGTGAAGGCCTGGTCGTGTCGACCAAAATGGACAAGACGGCAATCGTCGCGACGACCGACCGCGTGCGTCACCGCCGTTACGCGAAGACGATGCAGCGCACCACCAAGCTGTACGTGCACGATGACCAGAACGATCTTCAGGTCGGCGACCGTGTGCGTGTCCAAGAGACGCGGCCGCTGTCGAAGCTGAAGCGCTGGCGCCTCGTCGATGTTCTCGAGAGGGCGAAGTAGCCATGATCCAACAAGAGTCGCGCCTTCGCGTCGCCGACAACTCTGGTGCGAAAGAGGTTCTCTGCATCAAGGTGTTGGGTGGCACGCGTCGCCGTTATGCATCGATCGGCGACATCTTCGTCGCCACCGTGAAGGATGCCATCCCGGGCGCTGCGGTCAAGAAGGGTGACGTCGTGAAGTGCGTCGTCGTCCGCACGAAGAAGGAGAAGCGCCGTCCCGACGGTAGCTACATCCGCTTCGACGAGAACGCTGCGGTACTCATCAAGGACGACCAGACGCCGCGTGGCACGCGCATCTTCGGCCCGGTGGGCCGGGAACTCCGTGACAAGCGCTTCATGCGCATCGTGTCGCTCGCGCCGGAGGTGCTGTGAGATGAGAATCAAGAAGGGTGATCGCGTGCGCGTGCTCACCGGCAAGGACCGCGGCAAGGAAGGCCTCGTGGTGACCGCTCTGCCGGCTACCCGCAAGGTCATCGTCGAGGGCGTCAACACCGCCCGCAAGCATCAGAAGCGCACCCGCGCCACGATGGACGCGGGCCTGCTCAACGTCGACATGCCCATCCCGGTGGCCAACGTCGCGGTGATCAGCCCCCAGGACGGCAAGCCGACGCGTGTTGGCTACCGGATCGACGCTGACGGAACCAAGGTTCGCATCTGCAAGCGCACCGGAGCGGAGATCTGATGGCCGCGCCAACAACCACCATCCCGCGGATGCGGGCGCTCTACGAAGACACGCTCAAAGCGCAGCTCAAAGAGTCGCTCGGTCTGGGCAACATCATGGAAGTACCGAAGCTCGAGAAGATCGTGATTAGCATGGGTGTCGGGGCCGCGGTGCAACAGCCCAGCCTGCTCGACAATGCCGTGCGCGATCTGACCATCATCGCCGGCCAGAAGCCGGTCGTGACTCGGGCCAAGAAGTCAATCGCCGGATTCAAACTCCGTGAAGGCAACGCGATCGGCTGCAAGGTCACACTTCGCGGGACCCTGATGTACGAGTTCCTCGATCGTCTGATCTCCCTTGCGGTTCCTCGCATTCGAGACTTTCGCGGACTTCCGCCGAAGGCCTTCGACGGCCACGGCAACTACACCTTTGGCGTCAGCGAGCAAACGATCTTCCCGGAGATCGAGTACGACAAGATCGACGTCACCCGCGGGATGGACATCACCATCGTCACCACCGCAAAGTCCAACGCGCACGGCAAGGCTCTGCTCGACGCGTTCGGCTTCCCGTTCCGACGTGAGGGGCAGCAGTAATGGCCAAGACAGCGCTGAAGAACAAGCAGGCGAAAACGCCGAAGTTCAAAGTCCGTGGCTACACGCGGTGCCGTCGCTGCGGCCGCCCTCGTGCCGTATTCCGTAAGTTCGGCCTCTGCCGTGTGTGCCTGCGAGAGCTGGTTCATGCGGGAGAGATCCCGGGTGTAACCAAGGCCAGCTGGTAGGGAGGTGCGCGCGACATGACGATGACCGATCCGATCGCGGACATGCTGACGCGTATACGCAACGCCAATACGGCGATGCACGACGACGTGTCCATGCCCTGTTCAAACCTCAAAGAATCGCTTGCGAAGCTCCTCGAAAAAGAGGGCTACATCGCGAGCTTCACGATCAGTGAGACCGACGGCCGTCCCGGTCGAACACTCACGATCGACATGAAGTATTCGCCCGAGCGCCAACGCGTGATTTCGGGCCTGCGCCGGGTGTCCACACCCGGTCTTCGTGTCTATGCCAAGGCCGAGCGCATCCCGCGAGTTTTGGGCGGGCTGGGCGTGGCCATCGTGTCCACCAGTAGAGGTCTGATGACCGACCGTGAGGCGCGGAAGCGTCGCATGGGCGGCGAAGTCCTCTGCTACGTCTGGTAAGGAGCAGCTGATGTCGCGTGTTGGTAAAGCACCCATCGTCGTTCCGAACGGCGTAACAGTGACCATCGATGGGCGCACGGTCGCGGTGACCGGTCCCAAGGGTTCGCTTGCCCGAGATATCCCGGGTGAGATCACCGTCCGACAGGACGAGGGGAGCCTCCTCGTGGAGCGCCCCGATGACGAGCGTCAGAATCGGGCCTTCCATGGCCTGACCCGAGCACTCGTCAATAACATGGTGGTCGGCGTCACCGAGGGCTACAAGAAGCAGCTCGACATCGTCGGTGTCGGCTATCGCGCTGTAGCCAAGAACCCGTCGACCCTCGAGCTCGCTCTCGGGTTCAGCCACCCGGTGGTGGTCAACGCCCCCGAAGGTGTCGAGTTCGTGGTTCCGTCGCCGACGCGAATCGAAATTGTCGGTATCGACAAGCAGATGGTCGGCCAGGTGGCCGCAAACATCCGCTCTATCCGTAAGCCGGAGCCCTACAAGGGCAAGGGCGTGCGGTACGTGGGCGAACACGTCGCCCGCAAAGCTGGGAAGGCTGCCAAATGAGCGATCAGGCGAAGGCACGGCGCGAAGGGCGCCTCCGGCGTCACCGCCGAGTCCGCAAGAAGGTGGCCGGCACGGCCGAGCGTCCTCGCCTCGCGGTGTACCGCTCGAACAAGCACATCAGTGTGCAGGTGATCGACGATCTCACCGGCTGCACCCTCGTCGCTGCGTCGTCCACGGAACTTGCGTTGCGTGACGGTAGCGGGAACGCGGACAGCGCCAAGAAGGTTGGCGCACTCGTTGCCGACCGGGCCAAGGCCGCCGGCATCACCAAGGTCGTGTTCGACCGAGGCGGCAACCTCTATCACGGCCGTGTCGCGGCGCTGGCTGACGCCGCCCGCGGCGCCGGCCTCGAGTTCTGAAGCGGAAGACGGGAGTACTGATGTCGACATCATCAAATGATGCGCCGCTTCGTGAGTCGCGAGTCATCAACATCAACCGCGTGGCCAAGGTCGTGAAGGGTGGCCGCCGGTTCTCGTTCACCGCGCTCGTGGTCATCGGCGACGGCGCGGGACGCGTCGGGCTCGGCTATGGCAAGGCCAAGGAGGTGCCCCTCGCTATTCAGAAGGGCACGGAAGAGGCTCGGAAGAACCTGTTCCGCGTGGCGCTGGCCGGATCCACGATCACCCACCCGGTGATCGGGGAGACGGGTGCCGGTCGCGTGCTTCTCAAGCCGGCGGCTCCCGGCACCGGCGTCATCGCCGGTGGCGCGGCACGGGCCATCCTCGAGGAGGCCGGCATTCATGACGTGCTCTGCAAGTCGCTTGGCTCGTCGAACCACATCAACGTCGCTCGCGCAACGATTGACGGACTGCGGTCGCTCAAGCGTCCCGACGATGTCGCTCGTCTGCGTGGCTTGTCGGCCGAGGAGTTCGTCCCCGCCGGGATGTTGCAGGCGTTCCTCGAGAGCGAACGCGGCGCGCATGTCCCCACTGAGGTCGCGTGATGGCTGAACTCCAGGTCACCCAGGTCAAATCGGCGATCGGCACCAAGCCGAAGCAGCGCGGCACACTCCGTGCGCTCGGACTCGGCCGCATCGGTAAGACCAACACACTTCCGGACCGTCCCGAGATTCGCGGCATGATCTCGCGTGTGCCCCATCTCATCAAGGTCGAGGAGCTCGATCGATGAAACTGCATGATCTAAAGCCCCCTCCGGGCTCGAAGAAGAGGGCCAAGCGCGTCGGTCGCGGCATTGGTGGCAAGGGTGGCAAGACTGCGGGCCGTGGCACCAAGGGTCAGCGGGCCCGCAACACGGTTCGACCCAACTTCGAGGGCGGGCAGATGCCGCTCACCCAGCGGGTGCCGAAGCTCAAGGGCTTCAACAACCCGTTCCGGGTCGAGTACCAGGCCATCAACCTTGACACGATTGCCATCTCCGAGATGAGCGAGATCAGCCCCGAGACGCTCTACGCCAAGGGCCTCGTCTCCAAGGGTTCGCTCGTCAAGATCCTCGGTCGTGGCGAGCTCGGCACGGTTGTGCACGTCAAGGCGCACAAGTTCTCGAAGTCAGCTGAGGCGGCCATCACCGGTGCCGGTGGCACCATCGAGATACTGCCTCCGCCGTTCGGCAACGGGCGCCCGCCGGTCAAGGGCAACGCGCACGCGAACCGCTGATCTTCTGCAAACTGAACCCCGAACGCTGGCGGCTCGCGTCGGCCGGCGTCGTCACGCCGACGGCTCGAGGAGACCGCAGTGCTCGATAGCTTCCTAAACGTATTCCGCGTCGCCGAGCTGCGGAAGAAGATCGCCTTCACCTTGATGGTTGTCGCCTTGTACCGACTGGGCTCGTACATCCCCTCGCCGGGAATCGACGTGTCGCAGCTGTCGAGCTTCAAGGACAAGGCGAATGAAGGCGGCGTGCTCGGCGTCCTGCAGCTGTTCTCGGGCGGCGCGCTCACACAGATGGCGATCTTCGCGCTCGGCATCATGCCGTACATCACGTCGTCGATCATCATGCAGATCCTCGGCATCGTCGTGCCGAAGATCGAGCAGTGGCAAGAACAGGGCGCAGTCGGTCAGCGCAAGATCACGCAGTGGACTCGCTATCTCACCATCGTCATCGCGATCGTGCAGGGCACGAGCTTCGCCTTCATACTCCACAACAACAACGCCATCACCGGCGGTGCTACCGCTGATCTTCTGCCGGTCTTCAACGCCGGTCGGGTGTCGATCGTGGTGCTCGCGCTGGCCGGTGGCACGGCGCTGCTCATGTGGATGGGCGAGCTCGTCACCCAGCGTGGGATCGGCAACGGCATGTCGTTGCTGATCTTCGCGTCGATCGTGAGCAGCTTCCCGGCGCAGGGTTCCACCATCCAGGCGGAGAAGGGCTGGTTCGTCCTCGGCCTTGTCGTGATCGTGATGATCGTGGTGATGTACTCGATCGTGTTCGTCGAGCAAGGCCAGCGGCGAATCCCCGTGCAGTTCGCGAAGCGAGTGGTCGGCCGGCGCCAATATGGCGGGCAGAGCACGTACATCCCGCTGAAGGTCAACCAGTCGGGCGTCATCCCGCTCATCTTCGCCAGCTCCGTGCTGTACCTCCCGAACTTGCTCGCGCTGGCTCTGCCCTGGAACGGGCTGCAGTCGTGGGTGAACAACAACCTGACCCAGCCCGACCAGGTCATCTACCTGGTGTTCTACGGCCTGCTGATCATCGGGTTCGCGTACTTCTACACTGCCATCAGCTTCGACCCGGTCAAGCAGGCCGATACCATCCGCAAGCAGGGCGGGTATATCCCCGGCATCCGGCCCGGCCCTCAGACCGAGCGCTACCTCGGGCGGATCCTCAACCGCATCACCCTGCCCGGCGCACTCTTCATCGCGGCCGTGGCGATCGTGCCCTCGCTGTTCGTCAGTGAAGTGCTCGGCGTCACCGCCAACAACAGCGGCAGAGGCGGTGGCAGCTTCCGTTTCGTGGGCACCTCGTTGCTGATCGCCGTAGGCGTCGCGCTCGAGACCATGAAGCAGATCGACAGCCAGTTGACCATGCGCAACTACGAGGGCTTCTTGAAGTGACGCGACCGCTTCGCCTCGTCATCCTTGGCCGTCAGGGCTCGGGAAAGGGCACGCAGTGCGCGCGCCTGGTCGCGCATTACGGCACCGTCCACGTATCGACCGGCGACATGCTCCGCGCGGCGATCACCGAGGGCACGCAGCTTGGCGAGCGGGCCGATGCGGTCATGAAGGCCGGCAACCTGGTTTCCGACGACATCATCAACGGCATCGTCGGGGAGCGGCTGGGCCAGGACGACATTTTGGCCCGCGGCGTCTTGCTCGACGGCTTCCCACGGACGCCGAACCAGGCTGACCGACTCGAGGAACTGATCGGCGTAGGCGGCCTCGACCTTGCGATCAACCTCGAGGTACCGGTGTCCGTGGTCAAGAGCCGCATGGTTCTCCGTGGGCGCGGCGATGACACCACCGAGGCCATCGAGCGCCGTCTTGCGCTCTACGTCAAGGAGACCGCCCCCCTGCTCGAGTGGTTCGCCGCCCGAGGGCTGTTGGTCGAGGTCGACGGCCTCGGCTCTGAGGAAGAGGTGTTCGGTCGCTTGGTGTCCGCCATCGACGACCGCCGATGAACTCGTCCATCTGTGCGTCGGGTTGGACGTGGCGGTTGTTCCCGCTAATGTGGTCGGTCGGCCCTGGGCCTGCCGCTGCATGCGCGGCCCTTCGCCCTGCTAACGCCTTTCCGGCGCTGCTCACCGCACGTTTCCGAGCGTGAGTTGGCCGTGTCCCCGTATCCGTTCGTACCAGGAGGTCGGTTCTGCCGAAGCCGAAAGAAGACGCGATAGTCCTCGAGGGGACCGTCGTCGAGCCGTTGCCGAACGCCATGTTCCGCGTCGAACTCGAGAATGGTCACAAAGTGCTGGCCCACATTTCCGGGAAGATGCGGATGCACTACATCCGGATCCTGCCGGGTGATCGCGTCCAAGTCGAGCTGACGCCGTACGACCTCCAACGAGGTCGCATCACCTACCGCTACAAGTAAAAACCGTCCATCGACGACAAGGCCCAAAAATGAAGGTCCGTCCAAGCGTCAAGAAAATCTGCGAGAAGTGCCGCGTGATCCGCCGGCACGGCAGCGTCCGCGTGATCTGTGACAACCCGCGTCACAAGCAGCGGCAAGGGTAAAGAGGAACCATGGCCCGTATCTCCGGCGTCGACGTCCCGCGCGAAAAGCGCGTCGAGATCGCCCTCACGTACATCTTTGGCATCGGCCGCACCACGGCGCAGCAGATCTGCGACCGTACCGATGTCAACCGCAACACTCGCGTTCGCGACCTGACCGACGACGAAGTCGGACGGATGCGCGTCTACATCGACCAGAACCTCCAGGTCGAGGGTGATCTGCGCCGCGAGGTCACGCAGGACATCAAGCGCAAGATGGAGATCGGTTGCTACCAGGGCATCCGGCATCGCCGTGGTTTGCCGGTGCGCGGTCAGCGCACGCACACGAATGCTCGCACGCGTAAGGGCCCGAAGAAGACGGTGGCCGGGAAGAAGAAAGCGGTGCGCAAGTAATGGCAAAGCCAGCAGCGGGCGGTCGTCGTCCACGCAAAAAAGAGCGCAAGAACATCAGCTACGGCGTTGCGCATATCAAGAGCTCGTTCAACAACACGATCGTCACGATCACCGACCAAGAGGGCAACACGCTCGCGTGGGCCTCGGCCGGCAACGTGGGATTCAAGGGGTCGCGTAAGTCGACCCCGTTCGCGGCGCAGATGGCAGCTGAACAGTGTGCCCGCCGCGCGATGGAGCACGGCGTGCGTCGGGTCGACGTCGTCGTCAAGGGTCCGGGCTCAGGGCGCGAAACCGCCATCCGCTCGATCCAGAACACTGGTATCGAGGTGACGGGCATCAAGGACGTCACCCCGGCACCGCACAACGGGTGCCGTCCCCCCAAGCGGCGGAGGGTCTGACCACATGTCGCGATACACCGGTCCCCGAGCACGAGTCTCTCGTCGCCTCGGCACCAACATCTGGGGTACCAAAGGCGAGAACAAGGTACTTGAGAAGCGCCCGTACCCGCCGGGCGAGCACGGCCGCACCCGGCGCCGGGGCAACGTCTCCGAGTACCTGTTGCAGCTCCAGGAGAAGCAGAAGGCTCGCTTCACCTACGGTCTTACCGAACGCCAATTCCGCAACATCTTCAAAGAGGCCAACCGCCGCGATGGCGTCACCGGTCTCAACATGCTTCGTTATCTCGAGCTTCGGCTCGACAACGTCGTGTACCGCGGGGGCTGGGGCGCCACCAGGCCCCAGGCCCGGCAACTCGTCAGCCATGGCCACATCAACGTCAACGGTCGTCGGGTCAACATCCCGAGCTACCGGCTACGCAAAGGTGACGTCGTCGAATTGCGCGAGAAGTCGCGCAACATCGTCGTGGTCCGCTGGAACATGGACGTTCTCGACCGGGCAACCGTTGCCTGGATCGACCGCGAAGACGAAGGTCATCGCGTCATCGTTCGCGACCTGCCGATGCGTGAGCACATCGACACGCCGGTGCGCGAGCAGATGATCGTCGAGCTCTACTCCAAGTAGCGCTCGACAAACACAGTACGCAACAACCCCGGACCGCCACCGGGGGTCGACTTCGAAGTTCCGAGGAGCAAACAATGCTGGTAATACAGCGTCCGACGGTCGAAGCGGTCGGGGAGGCGGAAGGCAACCGGCAACGGTTCGCCATCGGCCCACTCGAACCCGGTTTCGGTCATACGATCGGCAATTCCCTACGCCGCACACTCTTGTCGTCTATCCCGGGTGCTGCGATCACCCAGGTGCGATTCGACGACGCCCTGCACGAGTTCGACACCATCGCTGGGGTCGCGGAGGACGTCACCGACGTCATCCTCAACCTCAAGGACATCGTTCTCCGTAGCCACAGCGACGAGCCCGTCACGCTGCGGCTCGACGTTCGGGGCCCGGCCGTCGCTTCAGCGGCCCACATCCAACAGCACGCCGACATCGAGGTGCTGAACCCCGAGCAGGCAATTGCGACCCTCAACTCGAAGGGTCGAATCGCGGTCGACATCACGATCGGTCGGGGTCGGGGTTACGTCTCCGCCGAGCGGAACAACACGTCGAGCATCATCGGCGTGATCCCGGTCGATTCGATCTTCTCGCCGGTTCGCCGCGTGGCCTTTACGATCGAACCCACCCGGGTCGAGCAGTCCACCGATTTCGACCGGCTCGTGCTCGACATCGAGACCGATGGTTCGATCACGCCGCGTGAGGCGCTCGCCTCTGCTGGCGCGACGCTGCGTTCGCTGGTGCAGCTCGTCGAGGAGATGAGCGATTCACCGCAGGGCCTCGAACTCGGCGAAGTGGCCGGCGTGGCGTCGGGTTCGCCCGATCTCGACCTGCCGATCGAGGATCTCGATCTGTCGGAGCGCCCGCGCAACTGCCTCAAGCGAGCCCAGATCAACTCCATTGGCGAGTTGCTCCAAAAGACCGACGACGACCTGCTGGCCATCACCAACTTCGGGCAGAAGTCGCTCGACGAGGTCATCGCCAAGCTCGACGAGCGCGGCCTGTCGCTGCGCACGAGGGACTGATCCGCCATGCCGGCAACACCGAAGAAGGGCCGCCGATTCGGCGGGAGCGCCCAACATCAGCGCCTCATGATGGCCAACCTGGTGGCCTCGCTCGTGGCCGCCGAGGGCATCGTGACCACCGAGGCCAAGGCCAAGGCACTGCGTCCGATCGCCGAGAAGATGATCACCAAGGCCAAGAAGGGTGGTTTGCACAACCACCGTCAGGTCGTGGCGTTCATCGGCGACAAGGAGATGGCGTCGAAGCTGTTCAACGAGATCGGTCCGCGCTATGCGGAACGTCCGGGCGGCTACACGCGTATCTTGAAGCTGGGCCCACGCCAGGGCGACAAAGCGCCGATGGCCCGCATCGAGCTCGTCTAGCGAAGCCGCGGCCCCGGCCGTGACACTTTTCGATCCCGAACCGGCGCGTATCGTCGAGCCGACGATACGCGTCCGCATGGTGCTCGCATATGACGGCACGCCGTTTCACGGCTACGCCGAGAATCCCGGGGTCCGCAGCGTGGCGGGCACCCTGCGCGAGGCCCTCGAACGAGTGCTCGGTCATGTGGTCGAACTCACCGGCGCGGGCCGCACCGATCGCGGGGTGCATGCGGCGGGCCAGGTCGTCAGCTTTGCGACGCGCGCTGGCGGGTTCGACCCGGTCGCCCTCGGGCGGTCGTTGAACAAGTTGGTCGGGCCGTCGATCGCCATCCACTCCATCGACGAAGTCCCGGCGGATTTCGACGCACGGTTCTCTGCGACGTCGCGCGTCTATAAATATCGGGTCTTGAACACCCCGGTGCACGACCCGTTCCGGGCGCGGTTCGCCTGGCACGTCCCCCAGCCCTTGGATCTGGCCGCGCTCCGTACGGCGACCGACCCGGTCGTCGGGACGCACGACTTCGCGGCGTTCTGTCGACGACCGCCCATCGCGGCCGATGGGTTCTCGGCGTCGTTGCATCGGACCGTGCGGCACGCCCTGTGGCGCGAACTCGGCGACGGTTTGCTCGAATTCGAGATCGCCGCGAATGCGTTCTGTCATCAGATGGTGCGCTCGATAACCGGCACCGTCATCGAGATGGGCCTCGGTCGTCGGCGTGCGGGCGAGATGCTGGGCATCCTCCGTTCCGGAGATCGGGCCAACGCTTGTCGAGTGGCGCCTCCTCAAGGGCTCACCTTGTGGGAGGTGCGCTACGACGGTGTGAAGCCACGTGGGGAGCGGCCGGTCGGGCGGAGATTTCCGCCGAACCCGACGCAGGGGTTTGCCGTTGCCGAAGGAAGCCCTTAGCATGGTCGACTGGCCTGCGAGGCGCTATCCGCGCTGATCGCCCATGTCTTCTGCAAGAGGAACGATCCTTCGTGTCGACGTATTCACCCAAAGCAAGTGAGATCGAGCGCGCTTGGCACGTCGTCGACGCCGAAGGCCTGGTGCTCGGTCGGCTTTCGACCGAAGTCGCCAACCTCTTGCGCGGCAAGCACAAGCCGACGTATACCCCGCACATGGACACCGGCGATCACGTCATCGTGATCAATGCCGAGAAGGTGGTCCTCACCTCGGCCAAGGCCGAGCGCAAGATGGTGTACCGCCACTCCGGTTACCCGGGCGGCCTGAAATCCCGCACCTACGCTGATCTCCTGCGGAACAAGCCCGAGGAAGCGGTCCGGCGCACGATCCGGGGCATGGTCCCGAAGAATCGCCTCGGTCGCCAGATGCTCACCAAGCTCAAGGTTTATGCGGGCCCGACGCATCCCCATGCGGCGCAGATGCCCCTGCCGTACGCCATCGAACACGCCCAAGCGGCGAAGGCCTGAGGATTAAAATGTCGAAGCCGCTCGTGCAATCCACCGGCCGCCGCAAGCGCGCCGTCGCCCGGGTGCGGGTCCGCGCCGGTTCGGGTCAGGTCATCGTCAACGGTCGCGCGATGGATGATTACTTTCCGTCCCGCACGCACCGCATGCAGGTGCTCGAACCGATGAAGCTCACCGAGACCGCCGAGGTCTACGACATCGACATCACGCTCCATGGCGGGGGCCCCACAGGCCAGGCCGGCGCAGTGCGCATGGGCATTGCTCGGGCGCTCATCGTCCTCGACGCCGAGCTGCGCCCATCGCTGAAGAAGGCCGGCTTCCTCACCCGCGATTCGCGTGAAAAGGAATCCAAGAAGTACGGCCTGAAGAAGGCCCGCAAGGCCCCGCAGTACAGCAAGCGCTAGTCCGCCTCGGTGCCGCCGGCTCGGGTGCACGTGTTCGAGCGCCCGCGAACGGCGGCACGGCTGCGGCCGATCTGGCCTTCATGAACTTGCGTTTCGGTACCGACGGCGTCCGTGGCCGGGCCTTCGACGAGCTCTCCGAGCGCGATATCGAAGACCTCGGGGCGGCCGCCGCTGCCGTTTTCGGTGCCTCGCGCTTCTACGTCGCCCGAGACACGCGCGAGTCGGGACCCGCGCTCGTACAGGCGTTGTGCGCCGGCTTATCCGCCGACGGTGCAGAGGTGGTTGACCTCGGCGTGGCCCCCACGCCTGCCGTGGCCTGGTTGGCGGCGGCCGACGACGCGCCGGGCGCAGTGGTGTCCGCGTCGCACAACCCGTACCACGACAACGGGGTGAAGCTTTTCGCCGCGGGTGGGCGAAAACTGGCCGACGCGCAACAAGACGCGGTTCAAGCGGCGATCGACGCGGGCAACGCGGTCGGCCGCGGCCGGTCGGGTGAGCGCCGGGTAGGTCAGGTGCGTGACGGGGCGGCGGAGGTCGAGCGCTACGTCGATGCCGTGCAGTCGTCGATCGCAGGCCGGACCTTCGACGGGTTGTACGTCGTCATCGACTGCGCCAACGGCGCGAGCAGTTCGATAGCGCCGCGTGTGCTCCGTGCGCTCGGGGCCACGGTCGACGTGCTCTTCGCGGAACCCGATGGCCGCAACATCAACGAGGGATGCGGCTCGACGCATCCGCAGACCCTGCAACAGACGGTTCGTGACCGGGGCGCCGACGTCGGGCTCGCGTTCGACGGCGACGCCGATCGGGTGCTCGCGGTCGATGCGACCGGCGCGCTGGTCGACGGCGACCAGATCTTGGCGGTGTGTGCCACCGATCTCGCGGCGAACGACCGGCTGCGCGATCGGACCGTCGTCGTCACGGTCATGACCAACCTTGGCTTTCGCCTCGCTATGCGCGATCGCGACATCACGGTCGTCGAGACCGCGGTCGGTGATCGCTACGTGCTCGAAGCGCTCGAGACCGGGGGGTATTCGCTCGGTGGCGAGCAGTCGGGGCATGTCATCTTCCGTGACCTGGCCACCACCGGCGACGGACTTCTCACCGGCGTGCAACTGCTCGACGTGGTGGCTCGTCGCGACCGTTCGTTGGCCGCACTGTCGGCCGACGCGATGCATCAGCTCCCACAGGTGCTCCGCAATGTGCGGATGTCCCGCCTCGATCCTTCACTGATCGAACGGATGAGGGCCGATACCGAGCGGGTCGAGGCCCGGCTCGGTGCGACCGGCCGGGTGCTCGTGCGCGCATCGGGCACCGAGCCGCTGATCCGCGTGATGGTTGAGGCGGCAACCGCGGCCGAAGCGGCCGAAGCGGCCGACGAGCTTGTCGATGCCCTGAGCCGTTTGACCCGAGCGCAATCCACGCCATGATCGTGGCCGGAGTGCACCCGTAGACTGATCCGGCTGGCGCCGATGCCTGTGGAGGCTTCCTGAATGTGCGGAATCATCGCCGTCGTCCGACGAGCACCGACCCGACCCGTGCCCTCATCGGCCGATGTGCGGGTGCCACTGGGCCCGGTCGCTGACGCGTTCTCGCTCGCGGCCGTGGCGGCGGCGGGCGCTGACGCACTCACGGACGGGGTCGCTCGCCTCGAGCACGTCAACGGGCTTCTTCTGGGTCTGCCGGGCATGTTGTGCCTTCGGGCCGACCGTTCGCTGGCCAAAGCGCTCCAGTCCGACACCGCGACGATCCGCGCGGCGATCGAGGTATTGGAGCGGGCACTTGACCTCGCGCCCGTCGACGACATCGAGCGCGTCAACGCGCTGCTCGTGCGGGCCAAGGACGCCAGTTGGAGCATCGAGCGCGACCGCCTGCGCACCTTCGCCGCGGTCACCGATCTCGCCGGGTTGGGGCCGAGCACGGCCGGCCTCGCCGTGTACCTCTCGGTGCAGCAGGCGATGTCGGCCCTCGATCGACTCGAGGTACGCGGGCGCGATAGCGCCGGTCTGCACCTGTTGGTCTTCGACCACGGGCTCGACGTGGGTTCGGCCCCCGTGGCGGCCGAGCTCGAGCGGCGCAGCCGTGATTCGTTGTTCCAGAACCACTCGGTGCGATTCGGGCCCGGCTGGCTGAGCTTCGTCTACAAGGCCGCCGCCGAGATCGGTGAGCTCGGCGACAACTCGCGCGTGTTACGCACGGCCATCCGCGAGGACGAGTTGCTGCGCGAGGCCCTCACCGGTGAGCACGCGCACGCCCTGGTGCTCGGCCATACCCGCTGGGCGAGCGTGGGCATCGTGTCCGAACCGAACGCGCATCCCCTGAACGGCGAACAGGTCGGTGGCGCCGATGGTCCGTATTCGATTGGCGTGCTCAACGGCGATGTCGACAACTTCGCCGACCTCATCGCCACCGAGAACCTCTTGATCGCCCCCGAGATCACCACCGATGCCAAGGTCATTCCTGCGCTGCTGTCGAAGTACCTGTGCGCCGAGTCGAGCACCATCGAAGCGTTCCGCCGCACGGTCGCAGGTTTCGAGGGCTCGGTGGCTATCGGCGCGAGCACCGTGCAGTCGCCCTACACCTTGCAGTTCGCATTGCGAGGCAGCGGTCAAGCGCTCTACGTCGGCCTCGCCGATGATGCCTACATCGTGGCGAGCGAGCCCTACGGGGTGGTCGAAGAGACCTCGAGCTTTCTCCGCATGGACGGCGAGACACCGGGCAACCCTGACAACCTGAGCGGCAGCCGCGGGCAGATCATCGAGCTCGAGGGTCATTTGGCCGGAACGCTCGCGGGCATCTCCCGCATCGCGTACGACGGCACTCCGCTGCCGGTGCGCGAGCACGAGATCGCGACGGCTCAGATCACTACGCGCGACATCGACCGCGGCGACTTCCCCCACTATCTGCTGAAGGAGATATCCGAGGCCCCGTCGTCGTTCCGCAAGACGCTGCGCGGCAAGCTCGTCGAGCGTGACGGCATGTTGGGGGTCACGCTCAGCAGCACCACGCTCTCCGCGTCGCTGCGGGCGCGGCTGGCCTCGGGCGCGATCCGCCGCATCATCACCATCGGCCAGGGCACTGCTGCGGTGGCGGCCGAGAGCGTCGCGGTCTCCATTCGTGACGAGTTGCGTGAGTTCCCGATCGACGTCGACGCAATGCTCGCCACCGAGCTGTCGGGCTTCGACGTTCGCCCCGACATGTCCGACACGCTCATCATCGCGGTCAGCCAGAGCGGCACCACCACCGATACGAATCGCACCGTCGATGTCGTTCGGGCGCGTGGTGCAACCGTTGTGGCCATCGTCAACCGGCGAAACAGTGATCTCACCGACAAGGCCGACGGAGTCCTTTACACATCCGATGGCCGCGACGTCGAGATGAGCGTTGCGTCGACCAAAGCCTTCTACGCGCAGATCGCCGCGGGGTTCCTTCTCGCGGTGGCCATCTCCGACGTCGTGCAAGGTTCCGACGTGAGTGGTTCACGCCAGGCGCTGCTCCGAGCGCTTCGCGATCTACCTGATGCAATGGCGGCCACGCTCCAGGCCCGGCCCGCAATCGCGGCCGCGGCGCGTCGACACGCGCCCAGCCGGCGCTATTGGGCCGTTGTGGGCAACGGCACGAACTACATCGCGGCGAAAGAGCTCCGCATCAAGTTGTCGGAGCTCTGCTACAAGTCCATCGCGCACGACGCCACCGAGGACAAGAAGCACATCGACCTCTCGTCCGAGCCGATGATCCTGGTGTGCGCCGCCGGGCTCGTCGGTTCCACAGCCGACGACGTCGCGAAGGAGGTGGCGATCTACCGAGCGCACAAGGCGGCGCCCATCGTGATCATCAACGAAGGGGAGAAGCGGTTCTCCGCGGCGATGGATGCGATCTCGGTGCCGCCGGTACACCAGCGACTCGCGTTCGTGTTGTCCACGGTTGTCGGCCACTTGTTTGGCTACGAGGCAGCTCGTGCGATCGATGCGCAAGCGCGACCGTTGCGCGAGATCCGCAGCGCGATCGAGAGCGCCACGGCCGCGTCGCCGTTGGCCAGTGGCGAAAAGCTCCTTGCCGGCTTGCGTCCGGTGTTCGAACGGCAAGCATCGGTGTTCTTCGACAGCCTTCGCACCGGTGCGTTCAACGGTCACCTCGAAGCAAGCACGGCGGTGCGACTCGCAGCCACGTTGCGGTACGGGCTCGAACAGGTTCCGCTCGAGTCATATCAGGTCGAGTTCGGTCGCATCGGTACGCCGAGCGTGGTGCTCGACGACCTCGTCTCGGCGACCACGCTCGCGATCGAGGAGCTCACCCGGCCCATCGACGCCATCAAGCATCAGGCCAAGACGGTCACGGTGGGTATCTCGCGAAGCGACGAGACCCTGTTGCAAAGTGCGTTGGCCAAGGCGGTCATCGAGGCAGGCACACCGCGCGACCGCCTCACGTATCGCACACTGCGCACCCTGGCCGACCTCGATGCGGCCGTGGTGGAGACGCGGGGATTCATCCGCTATCGGGTCGAAGGTTTCGAGGACGACGACACCGCCACCGCATTGGTGGTCGATCGCGGCGGCATCTCCCGGTCGCTCCCGTCGCGCACCGATCGCGACCCCACGCTGCGTGGCAGCAAGCGCAAGGTTGCGCTCGAGAAGCTCGTGTACGTGGCTGTGGGCTACGACGGTCGCTCGATCGTTCTCGTGCCCGAAGTAAAGGACAACCAGCCCACGGGCATCACCTTGTTACAAGTCAAGTTCCACGATTACCTGCGTCCCGCGGTCATGCGCGGGGTCTTGCAGGGATACCGCGAACGGTATGCGGCACTACGCGACATGGTCACCGAGACGGAGCCCACGTTTCGCGAAGATCTCCTCGGTGATCTCGACGTGCTCGAACTGCTCACGCTGCCGGTGGTCGAGCTTGCGGCGCGTTGGCGGTCGGAGACCCCCGACGCGATGTCGTGATCGGAATCGGGCTCGACGTCGTCGAGATCGAGCGGTTCCGCACATCCTTGGCGCGAACTCCCGGCTTGAAGACGCGATTGTTCCGCCCCGAGGAGCGCGCCTACGCCGAACTGCGCCACGATCCCACCGAGCGGTATGCCGTGCGATTCGCGGCGAAGGAAGCAGTGATGAAGGCTCTCGGGTGCGGCATCGGTGAGGTCGCCATGTTCGACATCGAGGTCGAACGGGCCGCTTCGGGCGCGCCGTCCGTTCGCTTGCACGGGTCGGCCCTGGTGAAGGCCAGCCAACTCGGCGTCGGGTATTGGCTGCTCACGCTGACCCACACGTCGCGCGACGCGCAGGCAATCGCCGTGGCGCTTGCCTGACTTAGCCCGTGGCTGACGCAGTACTCCTTGGAGGACGGGCAGTAGGTTCAGTGTGTGATCCCGATCGTCACCCCCGAGGAGATGGCAGCGGTCGACGCGGCGGCGGCTGAGCCGGTCGACGTGCTCATCGGCCGCGCGGGTGCGGCCGTTGCGCGGCGTGCGCTGGCGATCATGGGCGGCGCCTACGGACGACGAGTCGTCGTGATCGCGGGCCGGGGCAACAACGGCAACGACGGGCGGGTCGCCGCGCAGAATTTGCGGGCGCGTGGCGTGCAGGTGCGGGTGATCGACGCGGCCGGGGCGTCCTCGCCCTTGCCGGCGTGCGACCTGGTCATCGACGCCGCGTACGGCACCGGATTGGCTCGCGACTACCACGCGCCCCGACCTGATGTTGCCGGAACCCCGGTGCTGGCCGTCGACATCGCGTCTGGAATCGACGGACTCGCCGGCCAGGCGCGCGGGACGCCCGTCCGGGCTGCGCATACCGTGACGTTCGCGGCGCTGAAGCCGGGCCTCTTACTGGCCGATGGTCGCGACGCGTGCGGCGACGTCGAGGTCGTCGACATCGGACTCGACGTGTCGGTGGCCCGCGCTCACCTCGCGGAGGCCGCCGACATCGCGACCTGGATCGCGCCGCGCCTGGCCGACACGCACAAGTGGCGTGCTGCAGTGTGGGTGATCGCCGGCTCACCCGGCATGACCGGCGCAGCCCGGCTCGCCTGCGGCGGTTCGATGCGCGGCGGTGCCGGGTACGTGCGGTTGTCCATCCCGGGCGGACATGACTTCGGTGCTCCCACCGAGGTCGTGCAGGTCGACCTCGGCCGAGACCTGCGCGTCGCCGCAGACGACGCGGAGCGCTTCGGGGCGTTCGTCGTGGGCCCGGGCCTCGGGCGCGCTGACGACCTCCGAGCGTCGTTGGCGTCGCTCGTCGCCGGCCTGGCACGACCGGTCGTCATCGACGGTGACGCGCTCACCGTGCTCGGGCGCGACGCGCCCCGCATCCTCGCCGAGCGCACTCACCCCACGGTTCTCACACCTCACGACCGTGAGTTCGCGGACCTCTCGGGAGCACCGCCTGCTGCGGATCGCTTCGCGTCAGTGCGCGAGCTCGCGGCGCGCGCGAACGCCGTGGTGTTGTTGAAGGGACCCGCCACGATCATCAGCGATCCTGAGGGCAACGTCCTGGTTTCGAACACCGGCGACGCTCGCCTTGCGACCGCGGGTACGGGTGACGTGCTGGCGGGGCTCATCGGCGCGCTGTTGGCGCGCGGGGTTGCGCCGCTGCACGCCGCGGCCGCGGCGGCGTTCGTGCACGGCCGGGCCGCGCAGTGCGCTCCACCCGAGGGAATGATCGCCAGCGATCTGCTCGTGCATCTGCCGGCGGTCCTTTCGTCGCTGCGGGGGGAGTGATGCGGCCTACGTGGGTGACAGTCGATCTCGACGCCATCGAGCACAACGTGCGTGTGCTACGGGCCGTGTCGCATCCCGCTTTGGTCTGTGCAGTAGTCAAGGCGAACGGATATGGCCACGGGGCTGTGCCCGTGGCCCGTGCTGCATTGCGCGGCGGCGCAGCATGGCTGGCCGTGGCTTGCGTCGACGAGGCGCTGGAGTTACGCGAGGCCGGCATCGACGCGCCCATCCTCGTCCTGAGCGAACCGCGACCATCGGAGATGCGCGTCGCGTTCGATGCGGGTGTGCGCGTCACCGTCTACTCGCACATGGGCATCGCTGCCGCGGCCGACGCCGCGCGCTCCGGCTCGACCGAACGCTGGCCAGTGCAGCTCAAGGTTGACACGGGCATGAATCGCGTGGGCGCCGCCGCAGCCGACGTGCTCGCTCTCGCGGGCGCCATCGTCTCGTCGGGGGTGCTCGAGCTCGAGAGCGTGTGGACCCATTGTGCGGTTGCCGACTCGCCCGCGGACCCGTTCACCGCCGTGCAACTCGATCGCCTCGGCGATGTGCTGAGCCTGCTCGCGGCGAACGGCCACCGACCGCCGATGGTCCATGCCGCGAACTCGGCGGGCGCGATAGCGCACCCCGACTCACGCTTCGATCTCGTGCGCTGCGGGATCGCCATCTACGGCATCGCGCCGTCCGAGGCGCTCGACGCAGCGATCGAACTTCATCCTGCGCTCACCCTGCGCAGCGAGATCGTTTACATGCGCGAGGTCGCGGCGGGAGAGGGGGTTTCGTATGGTCGTCATTGGCGGGCCATGCGACCGACCCAGGTGGCCACCCTGCCGATCGGTTATGCCGACGGCGTGCGCCGATCCCTCGGCCTCGACGGTGGGGTCGCGTTGGTACGAGGTATCCGCTGCCCCATCCTCGGGGTGGTCACCATGGATCAGCTCATGGTCGACGTGAGCGTGGTCAACGCCGAGGTGGGTGACGAGGTCATCCTCATCGGACGCCAGGGCGACGCGGTGATCACGGCCAACGAGGTCGGCGCGCTGCTCGACACCATTGGGTACGAGATCACCTGCGCGATCAGTTCGCGCGTGCCACGGCGATACGAGGGAGCTGCCAGGTGAGTGCAACGGGGCCGATAGACCTCGGCATCGAAGGCGTGCTAGTCGGCCACTACACCGACGAGGAAGCACGCACCGGCTGCACGGTGGTGATGTTCCCCGAAGGATCGGTCGCGTCGGGGGAGGTGCGGGGCGGCGCGCCAGCGACGCGTGAGTTCGCGTTGCTCGATCCCACCAGGACCGTGGCGAGGATCGATGCCGTGGTGTTGAGCGGGGGATCGGCGTTCGGTCTCGCCGCGTGCGATGGCGTCATGCAGTGGTGCAGCATGGAAGGCCGCGGATTCGAGACGAAATGGGCCCGCGTGCCGATCGTGGTCGGTATGTCGTTGTACGACCTCGGCCAAGGTGACGCGAGCGTTCGTCCGACTGCTGCCGACGGCTATCGGGCCGCGAACGACGCGTCGAGTGGGCCGGTGTCGTGGGGTGTGCTCGGCGCGGGCACCGGGGCCACCGTGGGGAACTGGCGCGGTATCGATCATGTGCGACCCGGTGGCCTGGGCGTGGCCGTAGTCCGCCGCGGTGCCCTCGTGGTCGCGGCGATCATCGCGGTCAACGCGGTGGGCGACATCGACGACGGTGCCGCAGCAGCGGCCATCGCGGACGGGTCGTTCACGTGGCCCGTGCCGCCCGAGCCGCCCGAGCAGTTCGTTGAGGTGGCCGGCGATCTGGCCCCCGCGGGGACCAACACCACCATTGGTGTGATCCTGACCAACGCACCGCTCGACAAGGTCGGCTGCCAGCTCTTGGCCCAGAGCGGTCACGACGGGCTCGCTCGGGCCCTCTTTCCTGCACACGCTCGATCCGACGGGGACGCGATCGTCGCAGTCTCGGTGCCGCCATCCCCCGACGGCTCGGCGTCCGACCCGGATCCGACCGAGGAATCGCCCACCTGGGAGGTCGACGTGGTCCGGATCCTCGGCACCGTCGCCGTGGAGCAGGCGGTGCGCTCGCTAACCTGAGTCCCCGTGCCTGTCACCGCCTCGACATCATCGGCTGCGCAGACCCGCGGCCTTGCCGCTGCGCTCGCCGAGCTGGCTCGGCCCGGCGATGTGCTCTTGCTCATTGGCGACCTCGGCGCGGGCAAGACTGCATTCACCCAAGGGTTTGGCGCTGCGCTCGGGGTGACCGAGCTGATCACGAGCCCCACGTTCACCCTGGCTCGCGTCTACCAGGGCCGCCTCGAGATGAACCACCTCGACGTGTATCGCCTCGAACAGCTCGACGAGGTCCTCGACCTCGGTCTGCAGGAGCTGCTCGACGGCGACTCGGTGACGTTGATCGAATGGGGCGACATCATCGCCCCTGCTCTTGCGTCCGACTACCTGGAGATCCGCATCGCCTTCGGCGCGACCGACGACGAGCGCGAGATCACCCTGGTGCCCGTGGGCAACCGTTGGTCGGCCCGCACCCGAGCGTTCACCGCGGCGATCGACCAATGGTGCGGTCCACGCCAAGGAGGCAACTGATGCTGGTGCTCGGCATCGAAAGCGCGACGACGCAGGTCGGGTGCGCCATCGGTGGGCACGAGGGCGTGTTGGCGTCCGCGCATTCGTCGCGGGCGAAGCGCCACGCGGAGATCCTCACGCCGCAGATCGATTTCGTGCGCCGCCAGGCGCGCATCGAGCTGCGCGAGATCGGCGTGGTCGCCGTGGATCTCGGCCCGGGGTTGTTCACCGGTCTGCGCGTGGGCATTGCGTCGGCGATGGCTATCGCCCACGCACTCACCGTGCCCATGATCGGCGTCGCGAGCCTCGATCTGCTCGCCTTCCCGGTGCGCTTCACCAGCAAGCTCATCGTGGCCGCGATCGATGCCCGCCGCGGCGAGCTGTTCCATGCGTTCTACCGACCGGTGCCCGGCGGCGTGCAACGCGTGTCCGACTACGAGGTGTCCTCGCCCGACGATCTCGCATCCGAGATCCTGGCCCACAGCGAGGACTGCCTCGTCGTCGGCGATGGCGCACTTCGCTATCACGAGGTGTTCGACGGACTGCGAAAAGTCGAGCTCGCCGACTTCGGATTCGCCTACCCCAACGCCGCGTCGCTGGTGCAGTTGGCGCACGCACAGGCCTTACGCGAGCAGTGGGTGAAGCCGTGGGAGATCACGCCGCTCTATTTGCGCAAGCCCGACATCGACATCAACTGGGCGACGCGGGACACCAAGTGACCACGCTCGCGTCCAAGGTGCAGATCAGCGCGATGGAGCGTTATCACCTCGGTGAGGTCCAGCGCGTCGACGCACTCGTGTACGTGCGTCCATGGTCGATCGCAATGCTGCGCCAAGAGCTCGACAAGCGCGACTCGCGCGAGTACATCGTTGCCCGCGTCGACGACACGCACGTCGGCCACGCCGGGATCATGATCATCGCCGACGAGGGGCACATCACCACCGTCGCCGTCGATCCGAAGTGGCAACGCCGTGGCATCGGCGCGTTGCTCATGATCGAACTGCATCGGTACGCGATCGATCGACAACTCGAAGCACTCACGCTCGAAGTGCGTGTGTCGAACACCGCTGCGGTCGCGCTCTATCGCCGCTTCGGGTACGCGCCGGCCGGCGTGCGAAAGAACTACTACAGCGACGAAGGCGAGGACGGCCTCATCATGTGGGCGCACGACATCCACCTCCCGGCCCATCAGGAGCGCCTCGACGCGATCGCCACGGAGGTCGCCACGCGATGACCGACATGCGAATCCTCGGAATCGAGACGTCTTGTGATGAGACCGCTGCTGCCGTGGTCATGAACGGTACGCGGGTGCTCTCATCGGTGGTATCGACGCAGATCGACCTCCACGCGCGCTTCGGCGGCGTCGTGCCCGAGGTCGCGAGCCGCGCTCACGTCGAGATGCTCACGCCGGTCATCTCGCAGGCCATGCTCGAAGCGGGCATGGTCGACGGCGGCAAGGTCGACGCCGTCGCGGCCACGGTCGGCCCCGGCCTCATCGGTTCGTTGTTGGTCGGTGTCAGCGCGGCCAAAGCGCTCGCGCTCGTGTGGGACGTGCCGTTCGTGGCGGTCAACCACCTCGAGGCGCATCTGTACGCCGCGTTCCTCGAGGAGCCCGATCTCGAGCTGCCGCTCGTGGTGCTGCTCGTCTCGGGTGGTCACACGATGCTCGTGTGCATGGAAGGCCACGGGCGGTACCGCTTGCTGGGCCAAACTGTCGACGATGCCGCAGGTGAAGCGTTCGACAAGGTCGCCCGATTCCTCGATCTCGGGTATCCCGGTGGCCCAGCCATCGATCGGCTGGCCATGGAGGGCGATCCGCGCGCAGTGGACTTCCCGCGGCCCATGAAGAACGACGGCTACAACTTCAGCTTCAGCGGCTTGAAGACATCCGTCGTGAACTACGTGCGCAAAAACCCCGACGTGGCCGCAGCCGACGTGGCGGCATCGTTCCAGGACGCGGTGTGCGACGTGCTGATCACCAAGGCGCGACGCGCGGCCAAGGAAGTCGGCGCGAAGGGACTGTGCCTCGGCGGGGGCGTGGCGGCGAACTCGCAGCTGCGCGAGCAACTGCTCGACGCCTGCGTTGCTGACGGGCTGCAAGCGTTCTTGCCCGCGCGTGCCATGTGCACCGACAACGCGGCCATGATCGCGGCCGCCGGTTGGTATCGGTTGGCCTCCGACGGGCCGTCCCCGCTCGACACCGGAGCGAATCCCAGCCTGTCGCTGAGCGTGCTCGGCTCCTGATTTCCGGTATCTGAGCAGCTTGTCCTGAGCGGCACCGCCCTATCGCGGCAAGAATGCGGCGCATGGACGTCTACGAAGCGCTCTACACCACGCGGGCCATGCGCCGCGTCAAGCCCGATCCGATCCCGCTCGAGGTGCAGCGACGCGTACTCGACGCGGCGGTGCGCGCACCGTCGGGCGGGAACGCGCAGAACTGGCGCTTCATGTTGGTCGACGATCCCGACGTGAAGGCGTCCATCGGGCCGATCTACCGCGAGTGCCTCGGCAGCCTCTGGACCACGTACTACAAGCCCCGCGTCGATGCCGCGGCGGCCGATCCGTCGCTCGCCGAGAGCAAATCGTTCGTCAAGATGCGCGCCTCGGCGCAGCACCTCGCCGATCACTACGAGGGTTACCCGTTGCTGCTGTTCGGCTTCGCTCGCGGCGACGGCAGCGGTGGCTCGATCTTCCCCGCGGTGTGGAGCGCACAGCTCGCGGCCCGCGCCGAGGGGGTCGGCACCGCACTCACGAGCGTGCTTGCGTTCCGGGCGGCCGACGTGATGGAGATCCTCGGCGTGCCCGCCGACGAGAACTGGAACATGGCGTGCTGCGTCACCTTCGGCTACCCGACCGGGAAGTGGGGTGTGCCGGGCCGCGTGCCGGCGCACGAGGTCGCGCATCGCAATCGTTGGGGCGCCCCGGTCGGTTTCGATATCGACGACGCGCTGTGGCCGTGATCGACCATGGCTGAGCGGGTTCTGGGAGCGGTCGTCGTCGGCACGGGCTTTGGAGTGATTACGCACCTGCGGGCGATGCGGGCCGCCGGCATCGACGTCGTCGCGTTGGTCGGTCGCGACGCAGCCAAGGCTGCTGACCGCGCGGCGCGATTCGATGTTCCGCACTCGTCGACGGATCTACGCGAGGCGCTCGCCCTGCCAGGCGTCGACCTGGTCGCGGTGGCCACGCCACCGTTCACCCACGCCGGCATCGTCCTCGAGGCGCTGGCTGCGGGCAAGCACGTCGTGTGCGAGAAGCCGTTCGCCCGCGACCTTACCGAGGCGCGAACCATGCTCGAGGCTGCGGAGCGCGTCGGCGTCGTGCACCTGCTCGGGACCGAGTTCCGCTTTGCGCCGGGGCAGGCGCAGCTCGCTCGCGTCGTCACGAGTGGGGTCATCGGTGCGCCGAAGCACGCGATCTTCCAGTTGCAGCTGCCCTCGCTCGTCGACCCGGCAGCAGGTATGCCCGCGTGGTGGGAGAAGCACAGCGAAGGTGGGGGCTGGCTTGGTGCGTACGGCTCGCACATCATCGACCAGATCCGCACCACGCTCGGCGAGTTCGCGGGCCTGAGCGCCAGCCTGCAGACGTTGGCACCGCGTCCGGCCATGACGAGCGACGACACCTACACCGTGCACTTCCGGCTCACGAACGGATGCACGGGTGTCATGACGAGTTCGTGTGCGTCAGGGGGTCAGTTCGTTGTCGCGACCAAGATCACCGGAACGGGTGGTGCCGCGTGGTTGCAGGGCGACGACGTCTGGATAGACACCGGCTCGGGACCGACCCAGCTGCCGGGACCGGTTGACCTGCCGACGGAGGCGCCCGATCCACCCTTGGCCGAGTTGATGCACACGACCTACGACTACTGGCACTCGATGGGCATGGATCTTGCGCCGTACCGGCGGTTGTACGAGGTGCTTCGTGATCGTGTGCTCGGCCGCCCGGTGGCCGCAGATCCCGTGGCCGCCACGTTCGCCGACGGGGTCGCCGCCCAGGCCGTGCTCGATGCGATCCACCGTGCGTCCGCGCTCGGTTCGTGGGAGACCGTCGCGGCTGGCTGATCCGGCCGGTGGCCAGCTCGGCGGCGCGGGGTCCACCGGGCACGTGTGGCAGCTCTTGGTTGCGCAACGAAGGGTCGCCAGACCGAGAGTTAGCAGTCGGGAGTTGTCACTGCTAAGGACCTCGTCTACAATTGGCACTCGCCAAGTGTGACTGCTAATCGCCAATGGAGGCGCGTGCATGAAGCTCCAACCCCTCGAAGACCGCATTGTTGTGCGGCCAGGCAAGTCCGAGGAGACCACCGCCAGCGGTTTGGTCATCCCCGATACCGCCAAAGAAAAGCCGCAGCAAGGTGAGGTGCTCGCCGTCGGTCCGGGTCGTACATCCGAACAGGGCAACGTCATTCCTCTCGCCATCGCTGCCGGTGACACCGTCGTGTACAGCAAGTACGGCGGTACCGAGATCACCGTTGAAGGTGAGGATCTCCTCATCCTCTCGAGCCGCGATGTCCTCGCGGTTCTGAAGTAGGCGCCGCATGGCCAAGATCCTCAAATTCGACGAGGACGCTCGTCGCCGCCTCGAGGCGGGTGTCAACAAGCTCGCTGATGCGGTCAAGGTGACGCTCGGCCCCAAGGGTCGCAACGTCGTCCTCGACAAGAAGTTCGGCGCGCCCACCATCACGAACGACGGTGTGTCGATCGCTCGCGAGATCGAGCTCGACGACCCGTTCGAGAACATGGGTGCACAGCTCGTCAAAGAGGTCGCGACCAAGACCAACGACGTTGCCGGCGATGGCACCACCACCGCCACCGTGCTGGCCCAGGCGCTCGTGCACGAAGGCATGCGCAACGTGGCCGCGGGTGCGAACCCCATGGGCCTCAAGCGCGGCATCGAAAAGGCCGTGGCCGCGGCAGTCGCGGCCATCCACGACATGTCCAAAGAGGTCGACGACAAGAGCGACATCGCCAACGTGGCGTCGATCTCGGCCGCCGATCCGTCCATCGGTCAGGTCATCGCCGACGCGATCGACAAGGTCGGCAAGGACGGCGTGGTCACCGTCGAAGAGTCGAACACCTTCGGCATGGACCTCGAGTTCGTCGAGGGCATGCAGTTCGACAAGGGCTACCTGTCGCCCTATTTCGTCACCGACCAGGAGCGTCAAGAAGCGGTCCTCACCGACCCCTACATCTTGTACTGCGCGGGCAAGATCGGGTCCGTCCAGGATCTGCTCCCCGTGCTCGAGAAGGTCATGCAGTCGGGCAAGCCGCTCGTGATCGTTGCCGAGGACGTCGACGGTGAAGCGCTGGCCACCTTGGTGGTCAACAAGATCCGCGGCACGTTCTCGTCGGTCGCCGTCAAGGCCCCCGGCTTCGGGGATCGCCGCAAGGCGATGCTGCAGGACATGGCCATCCTCACCGGTGGTCAGGTCATCAGCGAAGAGGTCGGCCTCAAGCTCGATTCCACCACGCTCGACCTGCTCGGTCGGGCCGGCAAGATCGTTGTCACCAAGGACAACACCACCATCGTCGACGGTGCAGGCAAAAAAGACGAGGTCGACGGTCGCGTGGCGCAGCTCAAGCGCGAGATCGACGACACCGATTCCGATTGGGATCGCGAGAAGCTCCAGGAGCGTCTCGCGAAGCTGGCCGGCGGCGTGGCCGTCATCAAGGTCGGCGCCGCCACCGAGGTCGAGCTCAAAGAGAAGAAGCACCGCATCGAAGACGCGGTGTCTGCGACTCGGGCCGCGATCGAAGAGGGCATCGTCCCCGGCGGTGGCACAGCCTTGCTGCGCACCAAATCCTCGGTGCTTGCGGTCATTGCCACCCTCACTGGCGACGAAGCCACGGGCGCACGCATCGTGCTGGCGTCGCTCGACGCACCGGCCCGGCTTATCGCCGACAACGCCGGTCTCGAGGGGGCCATCCTGGTGCGCGAGGTCGAGAACGCCTCGGGCAACATGGGCCTCAACGCGGCGACCGGAGAGATCGTCGACCTCGTAAAGGCCGGCGTCATCGACCCGGCCAAGGTGACCCGCGCTGCGTTGCAGAACGCGGCGTCGATCGCTGCCTTGGTGCTCACCACCGAGGTGCTCATCGTCGACAAGAAGGAAGACAAGCCTGCGGGCATGCCAGGTGGCATGGACCCGATGGGCGGAATGGGCGGAATGGGAGGCATGGGCGGAATGATGTGATGCCTTCGGGCGTTACATCGGTCTGAACCCACGCGTTCACCCGAATCGTTCAACACACAGCTGTCGACTCTCGCAAGGCTTCCCCCAGCCACGCGGTCGAGTCGGCCTTACGGAGCCGGGTCCTTCCCCCAAGGACCCGGCTTCGGTCTTTTTCGTCACGGCCTTTTTCGCGACGGTCTTTCGCGGCCGGAAGCGAGACGGCTGCTACGTTCCGCCCATGGGGAACACGATGGGGATCAAGCTGTTTGCGTTCGTCCGCCGCGCGCCGGGTATGTCACCGGCCGACTTCCACGAGTACTGGCGGGCCGAGCATGCGGGGCACATCGCCGGCACCCCGGAGCTTCGCCGCCACGTTCGTCGCTACGAGCTGAACCACCGCCTCGACGAGGACTACGCCCGGGAGCCGCACGCGGCCGAGATGACGAGCGGCGACTTCGACGGGGTGGCCGTGCTGTGGTTCGACTCGGTGGCGGCGATGGACGCGTTCAACGCCGAGCCCGGGTTCGCGGAGTGGCGCGCCCAGGATGCGCCGAAGTTCCGGGCGCCTCAGGTAGCCAGCGTTCTCACCGATGACGCGTCGGTCATCGTCGATACGCCCCGGCGCGACGAAGGTCAGGCCAAGCTCGTGTGCATCCTGCGCCGCAACGCCGCACTCGACCTCGAAACGTTCCACTCGCACTGGCTACAAAACCACGGTGGCCTTTTCCAGGACATCCCCGAGCTCCGCGATCCATTGTGGGGCTATCACCAGAACCATGGCATCGGCGGACCCGATGCCGGCTACGACGGCGTGACCGAGCAATGGTTCGAGGATCTGCCGCGCTGGATCGAGTCGCTCGGCGTGCCCGCGCACCGGACCACCGTCGAGCCCGACGTCGCGTACCTGCTCGACCCGACGAGCCTGCGCTTTGTCATGGCGGGCCGGCCGACGGTCGTGATCGACGGTTGAGCGAAGCCGGCCGCGCATGACGATCCACTTCACCCCAGCCGAGCTCGAGGCACTCGCCCGCACCCCACGCCAGCAGTTCGCCGACGCGTGCGCCGCGCAGTCCATCGACGACACCGTGGCCACCATGGCCCGGCTCGCCAAGTCGTTCCGCAACTTCATCGACGGGTTCTCGGCGTTCGGGGTCGGTGTGGCCGAGTACGTGCGCGACACCCACGGCTTCGACGCCGCAGCGGCGCTCGACGCAGCGGTCTTCCGAGCGGGCCTCCGCGAGCTCGCGGCGCGCCATGTCGACCCCGCGACCATTGCCGACTTCGACCATGCCGACCAGGTAGCAGTGGTGCGCGGCCGGTTGCTCGTCGGCGACCACGCGGGTGCGCTCGACGCATATGACCAGTACGAGGCGCGCGTGCGCGACCTGCACGATGTCGCGGTCGGGCGGCCGGCGGCAGCGCTGTCACATGTGTATCGAACGTACGGGGTCGACGAGCTCGAGGCCTGCATTCGGCTGTGCGGGGACCGTTCACTGCTCAACTGGATGCCGCACGACATCCAACGCCCGGCACACGTGCGGGTGATCCAATGGGCGCGGATGATGTCGGGAAACTTCGCGGAGATCCGGGTCGACGAGACCGACGACGCGTTCGTCATCACCCAGAACCCCTGTGGCACGTGCGGTCGACAGGTGCTCGACGGCTGCTACGCGCCCCCGATCGACTTCGCGGTGGTCAGCGAACCGCACGCGATCACCTGGGGGCGCGGCGACGTCCCGGTCTACCGCACCCACGTTGCGGTGATGCACGACCTCATGCCGATGGAGCGCATTGGCACGCGTTGGCCCGAGATCACCTGCCCACAAGGCGTGCAGGGCGGCGAGTGCACGGTGGTGCTTCGCAAGTAAGCGGCTCGGGTTGGGGGTGACGCGGCCTACGCTCTCGCGCATGGAACTTCCGCCGCCCGATCCCAAGAAGCTGCTCGCGCAATGGATGGAGTGGGAGAAGGGCGAGACGCCCCCCGGGCGGGTCCTCAGCAACCTGAAGACGGGCGGCATGCGCGAACTGCTCGAGCAGCTCGCCGCCGCCATGAGCTGAACGGAATCGTTGCGGTGACCGCGCCCCGCGGCGGCGCGCAGCGAATCCCTCGCCCTGTGGCGTGGCGCCCTGGTCGGCCCGCGCCCTGGGCCGAGGTGCCGGCTGCGGCGAGGATCCTCGCCCTGACCGATCTCGAACGCATGTTGCAGGCCCGCGGCCCTGGTCGAATGCGGGCCGACAACTGGCGACCCAACGCCACCACCCGCCAATCGGCGGTCCTCGTGCCCCTGTACGAGGCCGACGGCGAGCTGCACGTGGTGCTCACCCGACGATCGTCGAACCTGCGGTCGCACACCTCCGAGGTCAGCTTCCCGGGCGGTCGCAGCGACGAAGGTGAGTCACCGCTCGCGACTGCGCTTCGCGAAGCGAACGAAGAGATCGGGCTCGACCACCACCTGGTGCGGCCAATCGGCGAGCTCGACCTGTTCGTCACCGTGGGCGGTGCGTCGCTGGTGCACCCCGTGGTGGCTGCGCTGCCTGGGCGGCCCGACCTCGTGCCCGCACCCGACGAGGTCGCGCACATTCTGCACGTACCTGTGGCCGAGCTGCTCGCCGATGGTGTGTTCCGGGAGGAGATCTGGCCGATCTTCGACCGCGAGCGGCCCATCACCTTCTTCGAGCTCTATGGCGACACCGTGTGGGGCGCGACCGCAGCCATGCTCCGCCAGCTCCTCTCGTTGGCGGTGGGCCTCGAAGATGACGGCCTCGCCTACTAGATCGATTTGCTGAAGGTGTCGCAGTCGTCGGGGTTGCCGCTGGCGAAATCCATCAGCTCGCGTGCCTCTTCGCGGTCTCGGGAACGCCCCACACGCAACACGGTGACGAGGGTCACCGCGAGGTGTCGCGATCGTGTCCGTTCCGGACGGGCCAGCGGTCTAAGCTGATTGTTTCCCCAAATCGACACATCGAAAACGAGGGGTCCGCACGTGGCAGAGATCGAGATCGGCCTCGGGAAATCCGGCCGGCAGGCATACGGGTTCGACGACATCGCAATCGTGCCGAGCCGCCGCACGCGCGACCCCGAAGACGTCGACATCTCTTGGCAGCTCGACGCGTTCCGCTTCGAGCTCCCGCTCATGGCATCGGCCATGGACGGTGTGGTCAGCCCGGCCACCGCGATCGAAGTCGGTCGCCTCGGCGGCGTGGGCGTGCTCAACCTCGAAGGTCTGTGGACGCGCTACGAGGACACCGATTCGATCCTCGACGAGATCGCCAACACGCCGGTCGAAAAGGCCACGGCGCGCATGCAGCAGCTCTACAGCGAGCCGGTCAAGGCCGACCTCATCACCCAGCGCATCCGCGAGATCAAGGCCGCGGGCGTCGTGGCCTGTGGCTCACTCACCCCGCAGCGCACCTCGCAGTACTTCGACACCATCCTGAAGGCCGAGCTCGACATCTTCGTCATCCAGGGCACGGTGGTCTCGGCCGAGCACGTGTCGAAGACCGTCGAACCGTTGAACCTCAAGACGTTCATCCGCAACATCGACATCCCGGTCATCGTCGGCGGCTGCGCCACGTTCAAGGGTGCGCTGCATCTGATGCGCACGGGCGCAGCCGGCGTGCTCGTCGGGGTCGGCCCGGGCCACGCCTGCACCACCCGAGGCGTGCTCGGCATCGGCGTCCCCCAGGCCACCGCGATCGCTGACGCGCGCTATGCCCGCATGCGCCACCTCGACGAGACCGGCGTCTACTGCCATGTCATCGCCGACGGCGGTATGGCGACCGGTGGAGACATCGCGAAGGCGGTCGTGTGCGGCGCCGATGCCGTCATGATCGGTTCGCCGCTCGCCGCTGCTCACGAGGCGCCCGGCAAGGGCTACCACTGGGGCATGGCCACGTTCCATCCCACCCTGCCGCGTGGCGCGCGCGTCAAGACCTCGCCCCGTGGCACCCTGCAGGAGATCCTCATCGGTCCCGCGCACGAGAACGACGGCAAGATGAACCTCTTCGGCGGTCTGCGCACCTCGATGGCCACGTGTGGCTACATCGACGTCAAGGACTTCCAGAAGGCCGAGGTCATGGTGGCCCCGGCGTTGCAGACCGAAGGCAAGTCGCTGCAGCGCTCCCAGGGCGTCGGCATGGGCCACTGAATGTCGGCCCACTGATGTCGCAGCGCGTTGACTCCGTGCTCGTCGTCGACTTCGGCGCGCAGTACGCGCAGCTCATCGCTCGTCGAGTGCGCGAGGCCCACGTCTACAGCGAGATCGTGCCGCACACGATCACCATCGACGAGATCGTGGCCAAGAAGCCCACGGCGATCATCTTCTCTGGTGGCCCCAAGTCGGTGCACGCCGAGGGTGCTCCATCGATCGACCGCGCGGTGTACGACCTCGGCGTGCCGATCCTCGGCATTTGCTACGGCGCACAGCTCATCGCCCAGCAACTTGGCGGTCGCGTCGACCGCACGGGTCGCGGCGAGTACGGCCGCACGCCGCTGTCGGTGCGGGCGGCCGGAGCGTTGTTCGGGGGCGGGATGCCCGACGAGCAACAGGTGTGGATGAGCCACTTCGACGCGATCGTCGATGCCCCGCCCGGGTTTACGGTCACGGCGACTACCCCCGAGGCGCCGGTGGCCGCGCTCGAGGACACTGCGCGCGCCATCTACGGCGTGCAGTTCCATCCCGAGGTGGTGCACACCCCTTACGGCCAACAGGTCCTCCAGAACTTCCTCTACAACGCGGCGGGCTGCGAACCGCGTTGGACGATGAGCTCGGTCATCGATACCCAGGTCGACCTCGTGCGCGCGCAGGTCGGCGCCGGCCGGGCGATCTGTGGGCTGTCGGGTGGTGTCGACTCGGCTGTCGCCGCGGCGCTCGTCCACAAGGCCATCGGCTCCCAGCTCACGTGTGTCTTCGTCGATACGGGACTCATGCGCAAGGGCGAGGGCGAGCAGGTCGTCGAGACGTTCCGGCGCAATCAGAAGATCGAGCTCGTGCACGTGCGGGCCGCCGACCGCTTCTTCGATGCGCTCGCCGGCGTGACCGATCCCGAACGCAAGCGCAAGATCATCGGTGAGCTCTTCATCCGCGTGTTCGAGGACGCGTCGGGCGGCGTCGAGGATGCGAAGTTCCTCGTGCAAGGCACGCTCTATCCCGATGTCATCGAGTCGGGTACCAGCAAGGCCGCGAAGATCAAATCCCATCACAACGTGGGTGGCCTGCCCGACGACATGGACTTCGAGCTCGTCGAGCCGCTGCGGGCATTGTTCAAGGACGAAGTGCGAGCGGTCGGCAGCGAGCTCGGCCTTCCCGACGAGATCGTGTGGCGCCAGCCGTTCCCTGGGCCCGGACTCGGTGTGCGCATCATCGGCGCCGTGTCGCGCGAGAAGGTCGAGATACTCCAGCACGCCGACGCGATCGTGCGTGAAGAGGTCAAGTCAGCCGGGCTCGAACGCGAGATCTGGCAGGCCTTCGCCGTACTGCCCGACATCCGCAGCGTCGGTGTGCAAGGCGACGAACGCACGTACGCGCACCCCATCATCATTCGGGCCGTCACGAGTGAGGACGCTATGACGGCCGACTGGGCGCGGCTGCCCTACGAGTTGCTCGAGACGATGTCCTCGCGCATCATCAACGAGGTGCAGGGTGTCAACCGTGTGGCCTACGACATCACGTCGAAGCCACCCGGCACCATCGAGTGGGAGTGATCTACTTCCAACGGGTCATCTGGTGCATGCGCACGAACGCGGCACCATCGTGTTGAGCACGTTCAGCGCGGTCGCGGAATGGTCGAGGAGCGGATCGGGCGCGCCGGTACGCGGCTGACCGCCGGCCACCCCGCCGCGCCTAGTCTGCGCGGCGTGAGCGACGAACGGACCGATGAGCAACTGATCGACTACTTCGTGCGGGCCTCCGCCTTCTTCGGCGAGCAGGTGCGCTCGGTTGGTGACGAAGAGTGGGAGCTGCTCACGCCGTGCAGCGATTGGGATGTCCAAACGCTCGTGGCCCACGTGGTGGTCGGCGACGCGCAGATCCCACTGCTGTTGGCCGACCAACCGGTGTCGATGGTCGAGGAGTTCAACCCCACGGTGCTCGGCCCCAACAAGCTCGCCTCATGGCGCGGTACGGCGCTCGCCGCAATACGGTCGTTCGCGGTGCCCGGCGTGCTCCAGCAGCGCTACGCACACCCGGTGGGCAACGTCCGCGGCCGCACAGTCATCGGGTTCCGCATCAGCGACAGCCTCGTGCACGGATGGGATCTCGCGAGGGCACTGGGCGAGGACGTCCTGCTCGATCCCGAGCTGTGCGAATACTGTCTCGACTTCTGGTTCCCGATGGCGTCCACGCTCGGTTCGTCGGGATTCTACAAGCCGGCGTTGCTGCCACCCGATGAAGCCGACGTCGCGAAGCGGCTGTTGTCGTTCCTCGGTCGCGAGGCGTAAAGCCCCGGCGGCTCGGCCGCTCAGGTCCCGGCGAGGCGGGCCACGACGGGCGCGAGGGTGTCAATCGCGTCGTCGTGCCAGCAGATGTAGGTGAACCCGTATAACTCGCGTCGTTCGAGCAACGTGTCGACGATGCTGTCGACCGTGCCCACCAACGCGTGGGGCGAGCGGAGTGCATCTTCGGCCGTGAGTCCTAACGCGGGACCGAGGACCTCGGCCAACTCGCGCGGGTTGTCGTGCAACATCGCGACCTGGGTGCGCACGTGCAGTTCGAGGCGGTCGAACCGTGCGCCCGCGGCTTCGCGGATCCACCCGAGCTTTTCGATCGTTGCGTCGTGCGTGGAGCTGACGCCGATCCGGGCGTCGATCACCCCCGCCGCGAGATCGAGGTTGACGCCCACGATATCGGCCTCGCGTGCCGCGAGGGTGAGCATCTTGCGTCCGCCGCCCGCGAGGAGGAACGGCGGGTGCGGGCGCTGCTGCGGTTTGGGGAGCCCCTCGAGCGCGTCGATCCGATGATGTGCGCCGCGAATCGTGAACGGACCATCGGCGAATAGCCCCTTGAGCACCGTGACCGTCTCGGCGAGACGTTCGATGCGGGTGCCGGCTCGGTCGTAGGCCAGGCCGGCCTGGTCGTAGTCGGCGCGCATCCAGCCGGCGCCGAGCCCGATCTCGAGGCGGCCGTCGCTCAACAGGTCGAGCGTGGCGAGCTCCTTCGCGAGTATGGCCGGGTGCCGGTAATCACCCGCCAGCACCAGCGGAGTGAGCAGCAGGTGGTCGGTGGCCTCGGCTGCGGCCATGAGCGCGGGCAGTGGGGCGAACTGGTCGTCGAGGTGGTCGGCGATGGCGAGCGATGCGTAGCCGAGGTCTTCGGTCTTGCGGGCGAGGTCGCGCCAACGCCGTGCGTCGGGGGTGGCACCGGTGGAGAGCTGGAAGCGGAACGGTCGGGCCACGCGCGAACCTTAGACCGGCCGCGGAAGCACGGGGCCTGCGGTGTGTTCCAGGGCTGTCGGTGGTCGCCGGTAGGGTTGCGGGTGATGTTTGCGGAACTCCTGGACGGCCTCAACAACGCACAACACGATGCGGTCACCCACGGCGACGGGCCGGTCCTCGTCATCGCGGGCGCGGGCTCGGGCAAGACACGCGTGCTCACCCATCGCATCGGGTACCTCATCCGCGAGCGCAACGTTTCGCCGTTCGAGATCCTGGCGATCACGTTTACCAACAAGGCCGCCGACGAGATGAAGCAGCGCGTCGCATCGTTGGTCGGCTCGGTGGCTCACAAGATGTGGGTGTCCACGTTCCACAGCGCGTGCGTGCGGATCCTTCGCCGCGACGGTTCGCGCCTCGGGTTCCCATCGTCGTTCACCATCTACGACCAGGCCGACGCCGTGCGGCTCACGGGCTACGTGCTACGCGATCTCAACATCGACCCCAAGAAGTTCCCACCGCGTTCGGTGCACGCCACGATCAGCGCGGCCAAGAACGACTACGTGGGCGTCGAGGAGTTCGCCGAGCGCGCCAAGGTCATCTACGAGAAGCGCATCGGCGAGGTGTACCGCGAATACCAGGCCCGCCTGTTGAAGGCCGGCGCGATGGACTTCGACGATCTGCTCGTGAACGCGGTCGAGCTCTTCCGCCTGCACCCCGATGTCCTCGCGTCGTATCGCGATCGATTTCGGTACGTGCTCGTCGACGAGTACCAGGACACCAACCGCGTGCAGAACGAGTTGGTGATGCTGCTCGCCGGCGGTCACCGCAACGCGTTCGTGGTCGGCGACAGCGATCAGTCGATATATCAGTTTCGTGGTGCCGACATTCGCAACATCCTCGAGTTCGAGGAGACGTTCCCCGACGCGAGCGTCATCCTCCTCGAGCAGAACTACCGGTCGACGCAGACCATCCTCGATGCCGCGAACGCCGTCATCGCGAACAACACGGGTCGCAAGCCGAAGGAGCTGTGGACCGATCAGGGAGCCGGCTCGCCCATCGTGCGCTACTTCGCCGACGAGGAGAGCGACGAGGCGCAGTGGGTGGCCTACGAGTTGGCGCGCCTGCACGACAGCGGGACCTACCGCTGGGGCGACACGGCGGTCTTCTATCGCACCAATGCGCAGAGCCGGGTGCTCGAGGAATACCTCGTGCGGGTGGGCATCCCCTACAAGGTGGTCGGCGGCACCAAGTTCTACGACCGCCGCGAGATCAAGGAAGCGCTGGCCTATCTGCGCGTGGTTGCGAACCTGGCCGACGAGGTCAACGTCAAGCGGGTTCTCAACGTGCCCAAGCGCGGCGTCGGCGACAGTACGGTGGGCAAGGTCGACGCGTGGTCGCGCGCCCACGGGGGCACCTTCTTCGAGGCGCTGCGCCGGGTCGACGAGATCGACGTACGCGGCCCTGCGGTTCGGGGCATCGCCTCGTTCGTCGCACTCATCGACGATCTCGTGCCGAGGCTCGTCGATGGTCCGGGGGCGGTGCTCGAAGCGGTGCTCGAACGCAGTGGGTACGCCGCCGAACTGCAGGCCGAACGTTCCATCGAAGCCGAGGGCCGCCTCGAGAATCTCGCCGAGCTGGTCGGTATGGCGCGCAACTTCGACGCGGTCGACGAGTTCCTCGAACAGGTCAGCCTCGTCGCCGATGTCGACGAGGTCGACGGCGACGAGTCGAAGGTAATCCTCATGACGCTGCACGCGGCCAAGGGCCTCGAGTTCCCAGTGGTGGTGCTCATGGGCCTCGAGGACGGCGTCTTCCCGCACATCCGCGCACTCGGCGAGCCCGACCAGATGGAAGAAGAGCGGCGTCTCGCATACGTCGGTATCACCCGCGCGCGCGAGCGGCTCTACATCACCAACGCGTGGTGTCGGATGTTGCACGGAACGACGCAGTACAACCCGCCGAGCCGGTTCATCGACGAGATCCCCAACGCGCTGCTGCGCGACGCCGAAGGCAGCCGATCAGCGCGACGCGGCGGGTCGTCGGGCTCGGGCTCGAAGTCCGGTTCGGGATCCGGTTCCTCGTACGGCTCCGGTTCGTCGTTCGGTTCGCGGGGTGGCCGCTCCGGCGACGATCCGTGGACCGGCAAGGTGTTCGGCGGTGGCGGCAACGCCCACCGCGACGAGGTCGTCGAGCGGACCGCGCGGGCCCCGGCGCCCCAGCCATCGCACGCGAACCTGCTCGGACTGCGCCTAGGCGAAGACGTGCGTCACCCCAAGTTCGGCGAGGGCGTCATCCTCGACCTCGAGGGCGAGGGCGACAAGACCGTCGCCGTCGTGCGCTTCCGCGATGGTGAGAAGCGACTACTCCTGTCGTGGGCTCCACTCGAAAAGGTGTAGTGGGTGGGGTGATCGCCGAGCACGGCGCGAAAGGCGGCCGAATCGGCGGGCCTTCTATACCTGCGTGGGCGCGGTGATGCGTGACACCTCAGGGCTCTTGAGGTTGAGCCGGGTCGCGATCGGCGCCAGGGCGGCGACCACGTCGGCGGGGTCGTCGGTGAGCAGCAAGCGGTCGATGTCGGCCTGGACGATGGCGCCCTGCGACAACAGCGTGGTGCTGATCCAGTCGACCATGCCGCCCCAGTACTTCGTGCCGTAGAGGATCACGGGGAACTCGCCCAGCCGGTCGGTCTGCATGAGCGTGAGCGCTCCGTACATCTCGTCGAGTGTGCCGAACCCGCCCGGCAGGTGTACGAAGCCGTAGGAGTACTTCACCAGCACAACCTTGCGGGCGAACAAGTAGTGGAACGGGATTCGCTTGTCGACGTAACGGTTCGCAGGCTCGCGACCGATGTCGATGGTCGCGCCGTACGACGCCCCACCGACGTCTTTCGCCCCTCGGTTCGATGCCTCCATGAGCCCGGGGCCCCCACCGGTCATGACCGCGAAGCCGAGCTTGGCGACTTCTGCCGCGAGCTCGCGTGCCGCGGCGTAGTGGGGAGTCGACTCCCCGAAGCGGGCCGAGCCGAAGAACGTGACGCAGGGCGGCGCGAAGTGCAGCGCGCGGAAGCCCTGGATGAACTCGCGCGAGATGCGTGCCACGCGGAGCAGCTCTTGGGTGCGCGAGTCGCGGCCCGTGAGAAGCTGCGCCTCGCTCGTTGCTTTGTCGGTGAGCGCTCCGAGCGGGCCCGGTGTCAGGGTCATGGTCGCGCGCCCCGCCGCGCACAGCGCCGGCTCATGATCAGGCGCTGCGCTTTGGCATGTAGAGGATCTGCATGTTGTAGGACAGCGACGGCTTCTCGTTGCCCACCACGTGCACCGCGAGCTCGGTGGTGACGAGCGTGCCGTTCTTGCGTGCTTCGGCGCTGACGAGGCGCGATTTGCCGTGGATCTTTGCGCCGGCGGGTACCGGGGCGAGGAAGCGCAGGCCGCCTGCGCCGAAGTTGGTGGCGTTGCCGTGGCCGACGATCTTGAGGGTGCCTGGGTTGAGCTTCGGCACGAGTGCGAGCGTGAGAAACCCATGGGCGATGGGGCCGCCGAACGGTGATTCCTTCGTGGCGCGCTCGACGTCGATGTGGATCCACTGACGGTCGCCGGTGAGCTCGGCGAAGCCGTTGATCATCTCTTGGGTGACCTCGATCTCGGGCCCCCACGCGCCGTACTCGTCGGATGCGGCCGCGTTCATCCCATCGACGTCGTCGAACTGGAACTCCATGATGTTCTCCTCTGATCCCTATTTCCTGGTGGTCGTGGTGGTGACGGCGACTGTGGTGGTGGTGAGCGGATCGACGTTGAAGTCGATCACGAGCCGCTTGTTCTCATCGACGCGCACCGCGTACTGGCGCAGGCCGGTGCCGTCGAGCGGGAAGGTCCGGTTCGGGTCGCAACGGTCGACGAAAAGCTGCCGAGCGGGGATCCAATCGACGACGCACTCCCGGGGGGCGCCCGCGGCGCGGGCGTCGAACGCAAACCACTTCGCGAGCGGGTCCTCGCCGAGGTGGGACAGGACGACGACGCGGGTGCCGCCGCTGACGTCGGGGAACTGGATGGGGCCGTCATTGCGGATGCGCGTCGCGGTGCGCTCGGCGCTGAGGTCGTCGAACTGGTTCTTGCCGAGCCGGACCTTGCTGCCGTCGGCCAGGTAGACGACCATGAACACCAGCACCAGCGAGATGGCGAGGATGGTGCCCCCGAGGACGAGGAGGCTGCGCGCCCCGGGGCGCGGACCGCGACCGATGGGCATCGCTCAGCTGAGGCCAGGAGCGGCGGTGGCCCGGGCTCGGGCGTCGCGAGGCGGATGCGGAAAACGGCGTTTCACCCGCCTAGTATCGCCCGGGCGTGTCGCACGATGCCGATTCCGGCGTCGTTTCGCGCCCCGGGCGCATGCCCGCATCATGACCAACGGGCCGGGGAGGCTCTCCACACGTGGACTTGTACGAATATCAGGGCAAGCAGTTCTTCGCGCAGTACGGCATCCCGGTCTCGGCGGGGGGCGCCACGGCAGATGTCGACGAAGCAGTCACGATCGCCGAGAAGGCCGGCTACCCGGTCGTTGTCAAGGCGCAGGTGCAGGTGGGCGGCCGCGGCAAGGCTGGCGGCATCAAGCTGGCCGAGAACGCTGATGAGGTCCGCCTCCACGCCGGGAACATCCTGGGTATGGACATCAAGGGCCACCGCGTCGACATCATCTGGGTCGAGCACGCCTCCGACATCGCCGAGGAGTATTACGCGAGCTTCACGCTGGACCGCTCGGCCAAGAAGCACCTCGGCATGCTCTCCGCGCAGGGCGGCGTCGAGATCGAGACGGTCGCGGAGACCGACCCCGACGCCATCGCCAAGATCTGGATCGACCCGGTGGACGGTCTCGACGAGGCCACCGCTCGGGCGTGGGTCAAAGCAGCGAACCTGAACCCGGCGGCCGAGGACGGAGCGGTCGACATCCTCACGAAGCTGTACACCGCGTACACCGAAGGTGACGCCGACCTCGCCGAGATCAACCCGTTGATCCTCACCCCCGACGGCCGCGTGCACGCCCTCGATGCCAAGGTCACCCTCGACGGCAACTCCGTGTTCCGTCATCCCGAGTACGAGCAGTACGAGGCCAGCCAGGTGCGTGACGAGCGCGAAACCGCCGCCCACGAAAAGGGTCTGCAGTACGTCGGGCTCGAAGGCTCCGTCGGAGTCATCGCCAACGGAGCCGGACTCGCCATGAGCACCGTCGACGTGGTCAACCAGGTCGGCGGCAAGCCGGCCAACTTCCTCGACATCGGCGGCGGCGCGAATGCTGCGGTCATGGCCGGGGCCCTCGAGGTCATCAACAACGACCCCGCGGTGCGCTCGATCTTCATCAACATCTTCGGCGGCATCACTCGCGGCGAAGAGGTCGCAAACGGCATCCTCGGTGCGCTCGAGCGCGTCACCATCGATTCGCCGATCGTGATCCGCCTCGACGGCACCAACGCCGACGAGGGCCGGGCCATTTTGAAGCCGCACCTGTCCGACAAGCTGCAGATGGCCCCCACCATGCTCGAAGCGGCCCGCGTGGCCGTCGAGCTGGCGAAGCGCTGAGCCGAGAAAAGAACAACCCATGAGCATTTTCGTCGACGAGAACACCAAGGTCATCTACCAGGGCCTCACCGGCTCGCAGGGCCGCATGTACGGTCTGCTGAACCGGGCCTACGGCACCAAGGTCGTGGGGGGCACCAACCCCAAGAAGGCCGGCACCGACGTGGACGGCGTCCCCGTCTTCGGTTCGGTCAAGGACGCCGTCGCGGCCACGGGCGCCACGGCGTCGTGCATCTTCATCCCGGCCCCCGGGGTGAAGGACGCGATCATGGAGGCCGCCGAGGGTGGTATCACGTTCATCGTGGCCATCACCGAAGGCGTGCCGGCCCACGATGAGGCCTGGTTCTTCAACAAGCTGAAGCGCGACTTCCCACATGTGCGCCTGCTCGGCCCGAACTGTCCGGGCATCATCAGCCCCGGCAAGTGCAACATCGGTATCACGGCCGGCCACATCGCCAAGCCGGGCGGCCCGGTCGGCATCGTGAGCCGTTCGGGCACGCTCACCTATCAGGCGCTGTACGAACTGCAGCAGAACGGCATCGGCGTTACCACCTGTGTCGGAATCGGCGGCGACCCGGTCCCAGGCACGAGCTTCATCGACTGCCTCGCCGCTTTCCAGGCCGACCCCGAGACCAAAGCCGTCATGATGTTCGGCGAGATCGGCGGCTCGGCCGAAGAAGAGGCTGCGGCCTTCATCAAGGCCAACATGGACAAGCCGGTGGTGTCCTACATCGCTGGGGTCACCGCTCCGGCGGGCAAGAAGATGGGCCACGCGGGCGCCATCGTCTCCGGCGGCAAGGGCACGGCGAAGGCCAAGATGGAAGCACTCGCCGACGCGGGCGTGAAGGTCGGCAACAACCCGACCGAAGCGGGCGACCTCATGGCCGAGATCGTCGCCAAGCTGTAGTGACCGAACCGGTGTGCCACGTGAGCGCACCCGACTTTTTGCGAACTCGACGTCGGGGCGTGCCGTTGCGCACGCCCCGCGTCGCGTCCGCGGTGGTGCTGGCGACCTTCGTGCTCGCCGGCTGCGGGGTGCAGGCGCACACCGTCGAGGTGCCGGTCACCCGACCCACGTTGTTCCCGCCGAACTACACGACCGCACCGACCACCTCGGCCGCACTGGGCGTGTCAACCCCGCCGCCGAGTACTTCCACCACCAAGGCGCCGCGGCCGATACCTGCCGTCCTGGCCGACGGCAAGCCACGCGCCGTGGTCACCTCCACGGGCGTCGTCGCCGCGGTCGATTCGGTGCGCGCCGACGGGGCCTTCGTCGTCACGGCGCCGTGCGGCGCCGTGGTTGCCGTGAGTAAGGCCACGCCGATCGTGGCGGCCAACGTGGTGCTCGACCCGGGCCATGGCGGCGCGCTCGACCCGGGTACGGTCGGCCCGACCGGCACGAAGGAGGCCGCGGTGAACCTCGCCGTCGCCCAGGCCGCAGCGGCGCAGCTCGAGGCATTCGGGGTCAAGGTGGTACTGACCCGCAGGGCCGACTACTACTCGACGTTGACCAGCCGCGCTCGCATTGCCACGAGCCTGGCGCCCAACGCCTTTGTGTCCATCCATCACAACGGCGCACCGGACCACGTCGAGGACCGCCCGGGCACCGAGGTTTACTACCAGGCCGATGACGAGCGAAGCTCGAAACGGCTTGCTGGACTCATCTACGAAGAGGTCACCATCGCGCTCGCCCCACAGAAGATCCACTGGGGTTGGTACGCCGACGCCGGGGTGAAGGCGCGGCTCAACGATCAGGGCCGCGACTACTACGGGATCCTGCGCAACGCGGCCGGCGTGCCGAGTGCGCTCGCCGAGCTCAGCTACCTCACGGACGCGGCCGAGGAAGCGTTGCTGAAGACCCCCGAGTTCCAAAAGCTCGAGGGCGCGGCGGTGGCCCGCGGCATCTTGCGTTACCTCACCACCGACGACCCGGGCTCGGGCTTCGTCGGTGCCTCAAAACGAACCGACGCCACTACCGGCGGTGGATCGACAATCTGTGTCGATCCACCGCTGCAGTAGCGGCGCGAAAATCAGCTCAGTGTGGAATGGTCAGAACGCGGTGGGCGGCGCAGAGCTCGCGCTGGATCCATCGACCTGCTTGGTAGCGAACCCGCCGTAGACGAGACCACCGGCGAGCAGGATCCCGAGGTATGCGCCGAAGCCGAGGAAGTCGGTCTCGGCGACGAGCTTGATCAGCAGCAGCACCAACGTCGCGATGGACCCGTAGAACAACGCGTCGGCCCAGCTGATGGGCAGGTCGGGGAGCTTGACGGTGGTGAGCCGCCGGATGATCACAACCGCCAGAATGGCGAGCACGAGCAGCAGCGCCAGAACGCCCCAGAACGAGTTAGGTGACTGGATGCCCGATCGACTCTGGCTCGCACTGCCGAGCGGACCGAAGTTGAGGTCGATCTTGTGCCAGGGGAAGAACAGCAGGTCGATGACCAGAGCGAGGGCACAACCGCCCAAGATCCAGTCGGGCGTGCGCATCTTCGACAAATCCATTTCCGCCTCCAGCGGTCGTTATTGGTACTGCAGGAGTCGTGACTTGTCGCCCCCCACAGGTCCGCAAAATCGGCCGGACGGGCAAACCGTAGTTCACTACCCGATGAGCGCGCGACAGAGTCTTCGCGCCGCAACAAACCTGGACGACCACCCTGCCGGATCGCGTCGGCGCCCACTAGGTTTCGTCCAGTGCGGATCGGCGTGTTGGTATCAGGAAACGGCACCTTGCTCGAGGCCATGCTCGACGCGGGGCTACAGGTGCACCTCGTGATCTTCGATCGGCCCTGCGCGGCCGCCGCCGTTGCGGACCGCGCCTCACTTCCCACCGCGTTCGTCGAGCGAACGTCGTTCGGCGACGCGTTCGACCGCCGCGCGTACACGGCCCGGGTGATCGAGGCGCTGGCCGAAGAACGCGTCGACCTCGTTGCTATGGCCGGCTTCGGCACAGTGCTCGGGCCTGCCCTCTTCGAGGCGTATCCCGACCGCGTCCTCAACACGCATCCGGCCCTGCTTCCCGCGTTCCCGGGGTGGAACGCGGTGCGTGACACGCTGGCCTACGGCGTACTGGTTAGCGGGTGCACCGTGCACCTCGCCACGCCCAACGTCGATCACGGCCCGATACTCGCCCAGGAGGCGGTACCGGTGGTTCCGGGCGATACCGAGACCACACTGCACGAACGAATCAAGACCGTCGAACGGCGGGTCTACGTGCGAACCATCCAAGACATCCTAAAAAG
>Ga0114966_10000252_pt1 | contig 51181 bp, 27 predicted proteins | sample M_130207_XF_Meta_FD_87029 | JGI IMG/M metagenome (GOLD analysis project Ga0114966, IMG submission 87029) | Freshwater microbial communities from Lake Montjoie, Canada to study carbon cycling - M_130207_XF_MetaG | ecosystem: Environmental > Aquatic > Freshwater > Lake | place: Lake Montjoie... | reverse complement strand
CGTTGCCGGTGACGGGCTGAACCTTCACCAACTCGGCAAGTTGCGAGACGCGCCCGGTCTTCTTACGAACGTCAATCTGACCGGCCTGCTGCAAGGCGACGCCCGCGCTGTCGTAGCCGCGATACTCGAGCCGAAACAGCCCTTCGATCAAATAGTCGTAAGCCTGCTTTGGACCGACGTAGCCCACGATTCCACACATCGTTTCGGACTCCTGCTGAGGAACGGAATTGAACGGCCTGCATGAATGTGCGAATTGAAATGTTGAGGTAAAAATCAACGTCGCACCCTTCGAGCGAGTGTTCACACAGAATGGAGAACGAACTCGTCGATCAAGAGCGTGAGGGTGATTTGCGCGGCGGGCTATATCAGAGACACGTCAATTCCGTCAACGCGAAGTTGTCGTGATGCGATCCCACGACATCGGGCAGAATCAAATCGGTCGTTCCGGGACAGACCCAGCGTGGCGATTCACGCGAGATGTCGATGCAGCCCCCGTCCGCGTAGACACCGGCCGGATCGTAAAGCCGCTCCATCTGTCCGAGGATCAACGTGACTTCCGATGGGTTTTGCAGCGAGGCATTCACTCGCTCCTCGACGATCGTTTCGTTGATGCGCAGATCGCCCTCTGCGTCCCGGAACGTGGCATGTCTCCAGTGAAACATTTCGAGGCACTTGGTGGTGAGCGTGAACTCCCGACCGCGTTTCCAGAAGTTGGAGAACCGACAGTTCCCCAGATAGAACACCCACGAGCCTTCATACCCCGACGCATCGGAAGAATGGCAATCCGGGTTGCGGAACCAAGTGCGGTCTCCGGGAACGAAGTAGCGGAGCGGCAGTGGCTCCGTTCTTGAACCGTGTTCGCGACAGAAGACGCGATGGAACTCACCCGATCGAACTGCTCGGTGTTCCGCTTGGCGTTGAAGCTGGGCGAGCAACTCCGGGTTGCCTGCTTCTGCTTCTTCAGCGATCGCCAACGCGATGACGTACTCTGTCGCGCGGTAACACGAAAACGAATACAACGTGCCGCTGCTGTCGGGTTGAGTCGCCTTTCGAAGCGCATCGATCAGCAGTCTGTCGGGACGAATGAGGAACCCACCGCGGTCTTCGTCGTAGTCCCAGTCCTCGACTGGCCGCTCCGCAGAACTCGTCGCAAACGACAATGCCGTTTTGCGAGCCGCTTCGACGATCCGCTGCCGCATTCGCACTGCGGCCATCAGCTCCGCGTCGCTTGGAAACTCGAACGGGATCGGACTGACAAGCATCGCCAGCAGAATTTCTCGTTCCAAGTCTGCCGAGTTGTTCACCGTGTCGAGCTGCAACCGCTCACAGAGCTGAGTCGTGTCGCCGCCGGGTGCCCATTCATGGGCGAACTCTTCCCGCAATCGGAACTCGACGCATGGCTGCGAGCCTGTTGATCGAATCGAAGTCTCGACGCAGCCATCCAGTTTCAGTTGCTCCAGTCGATTCAAGAAACTCCGTTGCGATGCCTCACACTCCTCGACTGTTCTTCCATAAACCCAAATTCCTTCGATGCAAACCCCATTGACACAAAGACATGAGCCGTTGGCGGCATGATTCATCAGGTTGATTCCTCTTCTGTCGTCACTCATGCAAGAAGCCGTCTCGGCCCAACACAACAACCAGAGCTTATGCCGGGAGGCGGGGATTTCCAACACAAGTTTCGACGAATGCGAGGTATGTTCGCGCGGCGGCTCGCGACGACACCTGTCGCACCGGCTGGCTTCATTCAGTTTAAAGGACGCCGCTTCATTCGCGCCGCCCACGTCATGCTGGGGGCTTCAACCCACACGTAGAGCACGTGTGCAGCGAGCAGGCTCGCTGCACACGATGCTCCGAACAGCGCGACCGCTTGCACCGGTGTTGGTCCGCCGTGGCACGCGCGCCAACCGGCCGTCGTCAGTAGATGACAGACGGGGAAATGAATCAGGTACAGGCTGTACGAGATTCGGCTGAGATGCTGCAACCATGGCCAATTCAACCAGACGTGCAGTCGTTCTCGGCGCCCCGCGATGAAAATCGCGATGGCCGTTGTGATGGCAATCGCATTCGCGGACGGGATTTCAAACTCCCATTCAAACAGCGTGTCCAACGTGAGCTCAAAGACCAGATGCCCCACCGCGATGGTCACGACGGAGACAAAGACCCACAGCGGAACTTTTCGATCGAGCGTCCACCAAGTGACCATGCCGAGAAAGAACTTCCACAGATAGTGCGTGACCCACGGCTCGGTACTTTCCAGCCGCTGCCAATAACACAGCGAGACCAACGCCGGGGTTGCGAACACCGCGAGTAACGCGGCTACCCTTGGCTGAGGATGACCAATATCGGAGCGAGTTGTCAGCCGCTGACTGAGTCCCCATCCGAGAATCGCCACGACGTAAAACTGCATCTCAATGCAGACGGTCCACAATCCCGCGCTGAGCGAACTGAAGCACAGCACATCCTGCAGGAACACCAAATGAGCCGCCACGCGCGGCAGCGAGGGGGCGGCGTCGCATGGAGACGGCAGTTTGAACACCGTCCTGCACAGCAGATCCACGAGCAGCGCGAACCCGATCGCCACCCAATACGCGGGGACCAGTCGCACGACGCGGCGGGCCAGAAACGAAAGTACTTCGCGCGGCGTCACCCATGTTTTGCGGAGCGTGTACGCGATCACGAAGCCGCTGATGACGAGCAGCACTTGAACGCCACCGCGCGTCCGCAGCAACGCCGTCTGTGTCAGCCAATTCACGGATTCCCCGAGAGGAAACGGCGCGGGTTCGTACCACCACAGATGAAAGACGACGATCGCCAGTGCGGACAATCCGCGCAGACCGTCCACGAACGCGAACCGCACTGCCGGAACATCCGTATCAACGCTTAGGACCGGGGCCGCAATCACTTTTTTCGTTCCAGTTCTGTTTCCCTCCCCTCGGCGACGAGGGTTAGGGAGGTGGGGCGAGTGGCAAATCGACTTGACCATCCTCCCCGCTCCCCGCCGAGGGGAGGGAGGAAAGGCTCGGAAACCGAGAAGTTATTTTGAGCCCGTTCCTTAGCGTCTGCTCAGTTCGCTCAAACGAACCTTCTGCGATTCGAGCGCCTTCCCTTGGACATCGCGCAGCTCCAGCGCGAGGACAGGATCGGGGAGCGACCAGTCGATGGAGACGACTCCAAAATTGACCTCGCCATGGAGGCCACCGACACGATCGCGGTTCGGCTCTTCTTTGGGTTGGGCGGGCGCGTTGAGGCTGCTCGATGTGATTTCAAACAGTGGATAGCCGACCAATCGCTCGTTGCGGCTGATCTCGGCCGAGTGCCGATCACCGCTGAGCAGGATCACGCCGTTGGCTTTGGTATCGCGGATGGCCTGCATGAAGCGAACTCGATCCGCTGGGAAAAGACCCCACTTTTCCCAGTAGTGCTGGTTCGGCAGGACTTGGATGCTGGAGGCGACGATCCGCACTTGAGCCGGCCTGCGCAGTTGCTCTTCAAACCACGTCCACTGATCTTCACCAAGGACCGTTGCACCGGGATCGCCATTCTTGGTGTAGGGACCGAGGAATCCGGGATCGCCCTTCTTGCGACCGCTCTTCTTGAGCGGACTGCGGTGAAAGCGTGTGTCGAGCAGGATGACTTGCACGCGGCGTTCCACCGGCCCGTATTCGTAACTCGCGTGAATCCCTTCTTGTTTGCGACGGGGCGAATCGGCCGGCTCATCGAAGAAGTCGAGGAACAGTTGCTGAGACTCGCGCTTCATCGGGAAGTCGGCTCCGGCGTCGTCGGCTCCGTAATCGTGATCGTCCCAGGTGGCCAACACGCGGCAGGTCTGCTTCAACTTTTGATAGCCCGGCTGTGCGCCGAGCAAATCCCACTTGGCCTTCAACAACGCCATGTCCTGCGTATCACCGTAGATGTTGTCGCCGATCATGAGGAACAACTCGGGCCGCTCGGCAACGATGGCCTCCCAGATCGGAGCGGGCTTGTCCTGCTTGCAGCACGAACCGAAGACAATCCGCGATGGAGCGACATGCGGTTCCTCGGCACCAAACAGCGTGAACGGGCAAGCGAGCAGAGCCAGCAGGGAGATGAGTCGTGTCATGAGGCGAGTCCCGTGGAAGAAGTGTATGAGCGGCGATCTCAGTGTTGCGTTGTTTATACCTCACGCGGTCTTGAACGAGACGTTTCTGAAATTGGAGTCATGGTGAGCCGGGCGGCGTCAGCTCCCGGACTCCTGTCGTGAAAAGCCCGGGGGCTGAGGCCCAATGGACTCACTTTGAGCGGCACGGCGCTAGCCGCCGGTGGATCGAGTTGTGTTTCCAAGCAAAGAACCGGCGGCTAGCGCCGTGCCGCTCACGGAGTGAATGACAAAGTAAGTGCCATTGGGCTGACGCCGCCCGGCTCACCAGGAATGTCTCATCGAAGACCGCGTGAGGTATTAACGAGTCGTCAAGGCGTTGCGCTCGTCGATTTCGGCTCGGCACTTCGCAGCCAGCCTTTGCGCCAGAAGAAGTAGCCGAAGCCGATGCCGATGACGGTCATCAACCCCAGCGTCATGAAGTAGCCGTAAGCCCACTTGGTTTCGGGCATGTGTTCAAAATTCATTCCGTAAACCCCGGCGATGAAACTGAGTAGCATGAACGGAGTGGTGATGACCGTGAGCGTGCGCATGATCTCGTTCGTGCGGTTGCTCAGTTTGGAATAGTGAAAGTCGCGCAGGTCCGCGCAGGTCTCGCGGTAGATTTCGAGGATGTCGATCAGGTGCGCGGCATGGTCGTAGGTGTCGCGGAGGTAGACCTGCGTATCGTGCGAGATGGAAGAGTGTCCGCCGCGCAGCAGGCTCAGCGCCGCATCCCGCAGCGGCCAAATGATGCGCCGCAGGAAAAGCAGATCACGACGGAGTGCATGCAGGTCGGCGAGCGTTTGCCCGATGTTCACAGTCTCCGCCGCTTCATCCAGCTCGTCGAGTCGTTCGCCGTAGCGTTCGAGAACCGGGAAATAGCCATCGATCACGGCATCGAGCAATTCGTACAGCAGGTAGTCCGGCCCCGCATTTCGCACTCGCCCGCGCTTCTGGCGGATGCGGTCGCGGACGGAGTTCAGCGAGTCCCCCTCTAGATCCTCTTGAAACGTCAGCAGGAAATTGCGACCGACGAAGAAACTGATTTGTTCGGTGACGAGCGGCGGTCCCTGCACCATGCGCAGAGCGACGTAGAGCGTGTCGCCGTAGTCATCGACTTTGGCGCGTTGGTGCGTGTTGACGGTGTCTTCCAGCGCGAGCGGATGCAGATCGAACTGCTTGCCAAGTTGATGCACCACGTCGGCGTTGCCGAGTCCGTCCACGTTGACCCATGTCACGGGAAATGTGCCGAGGAGCGCAGGCAACTCGCGAACGTCACTCAACCGTTGCTCGTGCATGGCGTCGGGACCAAACGCGATGACCGTCATCACCGAAGAGGGGGACTGCGGATCGACGGTGACAGTCCCCGGAGCCACGCCCGTTTCAACAGGTCGGCCGAGTGAGTGTTCGTGACGACTACGTTTGGGATGAGACACGAAGGAGTCCAGCAGGAGGAAGCATGACAGGGAACACGCCGGGCAGAGCGAGAGGAGAATTGACGATGCGGAAGGGGTTCGCAACCCAGCAGTCCGTTGCAGAGCGTAGGGTCAGCGTCTCGCTTGCCCGACAGCATGTTGAAGAACCGTAGGATGGACGCCTCGACCGTCCGTTTCCAATCGAGTTTCACTCGGACGAGGCGTCTAAGCTAGATGCGCTCGCCAAAAGTAGCCTTCATCGCTCCGCGTGAAGAGAGCCGAACGCTGAATGACGCTGTTTCCGTGTCGCTGGCGGCTCGGCTGACTTCACGCGGAGCGATGAAGGCTACTTTTGCCGGTCACATCGAGCTACGTTTTTCAACAAGCTGCCAACTTGCAATAAAAAAAGGGCAAGCCGGAGGCTCACCCTATGTTTTTAATCGGCGGCTGATCGTGTCCGATTACGGCGTCACTTCGAGCCAGCATCGGCTACGCGGACGATCAGCACGCGCTGCCTTTGGATGCCGTTGTCATCGCGGCAGAAGAAGATGTGGCCCATCGATTCGGGCTGGTCGGGGGCGGCGGTGATGATCGCCATTTCGCCGACGTTCATGGTCAGGCTGAACTGGTGAGCGTGCTTCGCGTCCACGTTCTGACGACTGCGATACGCCCAACCCTCGTCGGTGGGAGTATGGCGGACACGGTTCTCGCCGTGATGAATCTCGGGCTGAAAATCGACTCGTACCCAACCGTCCTGCAACCGTTCGGACTTCATGCGAAACAGGCTTCGTGCGTGCTGGTATTCGTGCCGCTTGGACTGGTCGCCCTGCACGATCAACAGTTGGCAAGCCGCGTACTCGTCACCGGTCTGGACTTCGGTATCGACTCCCGGAGGCAGTATTTTGCGATTGCCGACCAACGGCATTATCCCGTTTGCTCCGAGACTGGAACTGGATGTGGTCGTCGCCCCCACCAAGCCCAGCAGCGTTTGAACTGTCGGCGGGAGGTTCGAGCCAACATGCCCGACGCGAAAGCCGTTCTGTTGCAAGAGATCGCGCGTCTCGGCGGGGATGGCGGCGATTTGATCGACCTCGCGCCACAGCATCGGTCCCAGCAACGGATCGTCGGCCGGTCTCTCGATGAAGAGCACTTCGAGTTGAATGGCTTCGCGTGAAGCTTGGATCGGTGGCAGAGTCGGTCGTCGCGACTCAACTCGGCTCACGGCATCTCCCGCTTGAAAAACGGAGCAGCCCGCCAGCGTCGAGACCGCGAGCGCGACGGCCACCCAAGGCAGTCTGCGATACGAAACAGCGAGATCGACGTGCAATGACACGCGCGGGTCCGAACGGACGAGGAATGAAACGAAAGAGAGGCGAAGGGAGGGCGGAATCTAGGCGCGTCTCTGAGTTATGTCAATTTGAGATGTTTCAGCGAGGGATGCGACGAGGGAGACCAGCCACTGTTCATCGCGCGACCACTGTTGAGACATTGGCCGCGAACTGGAGCACATTTCAAAACTAGCCCGACGCGCAAGCGAGGGCCTCACCGACATCGAATGCTCAGCCCTCGCTTGCGCGTCGGGCTAGTTTTTCGAGGCAAACACGGGTTTTGAAGTGAGCACTATTTGGTCGGCTTCTTGTCACGCCGCGCGCATTTCGTAGGCCGTGCGTCGCCTCACGCATCGTCGGTCTCAGCGGTTTCAACCACCGTCACGCTCGAATACTCGACCGGCGGGAACCTGCTGAAATCGACTTCGGATTGGACACGAACGCGGCGGACCATCTCACGGCGGTTGGATTGCCACACGGCATAGCCCAGCAGGAAAACGATCAGTCCGACACAGAAGTACGTTTCCAAGGCGACGGCCTCCGTCACGTACTTGGGTGAACTCGGTCGCCATTCAACTTCGCCCGCCAGCAAGAGCGGCGCTTTGCGAGTCACGTCCTGCGCGTCGTAGCCGTACATCTTGAGGAAGTATCCGGTCAGCCGAACCTCTTCGCTCAGGTCTCCGCCGACAGCCAACTTCTGTGGCTTGCTGGTGAAGACCACCACCGTGGGATTGCTCTGGCCGTCTTCGGTATAGAGCCAGCCTTCGTAGGCTTCGTTGATCCCAAGCGAGTTCTGACCCGGATCGAACTTGGTCAGTTTACGCAGAACGCCGCGTAGTGAGACCGGTCGTCCGCGGTACTCGCCCGGGTTCCGGAACAGATCGTCGAACGTGGGGAAGTCCGCCAGCTTGGCCTTCGAGTAAAGAGGGTCATCCTGCCAGCGTTGCTCACGAAAGTCGGCCGCAAAATCTTCCTGCCTTGCCAACGGAGTTTCATGCCCCAGTTGCAACATTCGAAAGTAGAGGTCGCGCTCTTCAGCGAGCAGGCCGAGCGTGTTGTCTCTTACGACCGTCAGCAATTCGGGGTTGATTGAAGCACCGCGATCGAGTGACGTGGGGAAACGAAGAGCAGGATCGACTCGCCGCCGCTCTTCTCTTCTTTCGTCCTCACGTCGGATTTGAGGGTCTCGATCTTGATCGCGTCCATCACGACCGCGCACATCGAAACTAGGACGTTCGTCCTGAGACCACGCCAGTCCCGTCAGCATCACTGTGGCAACGCACACCCATCTGGCAACGGCTTTCATGCGATCATCCTTAACGGCCTGTTGAAAAACGTAGGGTAAGCGTCTCGCTTGCCCGTAAATGCAGTTGAAAAAGAGGCAAGCCAAAGGCTTACCCTACGTTTTTCAACGGGCTGTTATCTCTCTCGGGCCGAGCGGGCGGCATTCTGGCGCGAGGGTCTAAGAATGTCGAGAGACGGTTGCGAGACTTCACGTCCTCATCAGGCCTTCAACAAACTGTTGCCCTGTTGTGTGAATTGCTATCCTCCCGCCCGACTTGCGGCCCTGTTCTCGCGTGCGTGCGACTTCACTTCAGAGACACCTCTCATGCCTATCGACATCGCGGTCGTACCAGTCGCCGGACACGGCACTCGACTCCTTCCGGCCACCAAAAGCCAACCCAAAGAGATGCTGCCCGTCGGTCGCAAGCCGGTCGTGCAATACATCGTGGATGAACTGTCGCATTCCGGCGTGAAGCGACTGCTGTTTATCACCGGCCCCGGCAAGACCTCAATCGAAAATCACTTCGACCTCAACCCTGAACTGATCGCGTTGCTGCGTGAGACCGGCAAGGAAGAGCAACTCCAAGAACTTGCCTTCGAGCGGCAGCAGATGGAGTACTTCTACACGCGACAGCGTCGTCAGTTGGGACTCGGCCACGCGGTGTTGTGTGCGGAACCGTTCGTCGGTTCACAGCCGTTCGTCGTCGCGTTGGGCGATTCGATCCTCGGTGTGAACACCAAATCGAACGTCGTCGAACGGATGGTTGCTGAGTTCGAGCGGACCAACGCCGACGTGGTGATCGCGTTTGAAGAGGTTCCGCGTGAGGAGGTCGTTCATTACGGCATCGCCCTCCCGCGCGAACCGGTCGGCGACATCTTCGAGTTGCAAGACGTGATCGAGAAGCCGAGCGTCGCTGAAGCGCCGAGCAACCTCGCCGTGGCGGCGCGTTACGTTTTCTCACCGTCGATCTTCGCGGCCCTCGCCAAGACCGAGCCGGGCAAAGGAGGCGAGATTCAACTGACCGACGCCATCCGCCGCGTGCTGCGTGAGGGGGGCAAAGGGATCGGCTTCAAGCTGTCTCACGAAGAACGCCGCTTCGATATCGGTAACTTCGAGAGCTACTACCAGTCGTTCGTCGAGTTCGCGCTGGCCGATCCCGACTACGGCCCAAAGCTCAAACAGTTCGTCCGCGGGCTGCTCGACAACTCGTAACACCAACCCGAAGCGTAAGCGAGGACGAGCCGGAGAAACCCTCGGTCGTAAATGCTCCCCACCGGACTTGCCCCGGTGGAAGCCGTGATTGGCAACTACTCCACCAGTGAACAATCATGCGTTCCACCGAGACAAGCTCGGCGGGAGCGAGCAAGTTTGAATCGTTCCCAATAGTGGCCAATCATCGTTCCATCGACGCGAGGTTGGTGGGGACGTGACTGCTGCCATGCCTCGACCATCCCGTTTCACTGGATCACCGACCATGCAACTCATTCGTCGTCGAGCTTACGCGCGAGCGGGTCTCGTGGGGAATCCGTCGGACGGCTACAACGGCCGGACGATCTCGTTCATCGTGCGGAACCTGTGGGCCGAGGTCGTTCTCTACGAGTGGGACGAGATCGAAATCCTCTGGAGCATGGAAGACAAGAGCCGCTTCCGTTCGGTCCAAGACCTCGTGCATGACGTGCGACTGCACGGTTACTACGGCGGCGTGAGGCTGGTCAAAGCGACGATCAAGCGGTTCGTTGAGTACTGCGGCCAACAAGGACTGACGCTGCACGACCGCAACTTTTCGATCCGCTATTCAAGCGGCATCCCGCGCAACGTCGGCCTCGCCGGATCGAGTGCCATCATCGTGGCGACGCTTCGAGCCCTGATGGACTTCTATGAAGTCTCAATCCCGCTCGAAGTGCTGCCATCGCTAGCACTCAGTGTCGAAACGGGCGAACTCTCCATCACCGGAGGCCTGCAAGACCGAGTCATCCAGTGCTACGAGGGGCTCGTCTCGATGGACTTCTCGAAGGAGAACATGGTCGAGAAAAACGGCTACAAGTGCGGCGTCTACGAGCGACTCGACCCGTCGCTGCTGCCCCCCGTTTACGTCGCGTACTGTTCCGAATTCGGTGAGCCAACCGAAGTCCTGCACAACAATCTGCGAGCACGTTTCGACGCTGGAGACGCCACCGTTCGCAACGCCATGCAAACCTTCGCCGGTCTCGCGCAGCAAGCACGCGGCGCGATCCTCAATCGCGACACACCACTCCTCGCGAAATTGATCGACACCAACTTCGACACCCGCCGTTCGATCTGCCAACTTCATGCGGGACATATCGAGATGATCGAGCGGGCACGCGCTACGGGAGCCTCCGCCAAGTTCGCCGGTTCGGGCGGAGCCATCGTCGGCACCTACACCGACGACACCATGTTCACCGCGTTGAAGAACGCCCTCGCCCCGATTCAATGCGTCGTCTTCAAACCAATCATCGAGCCAATGTAATCCGGACTACGACACCCAATTCCCACCGCACAACTTCACCCTCAAGAGACCTCACCATGCCCCGCCCTTTTTCTCGCGCGATGTTGTTCTCAGCGACCATGATGTCGCTCGCTCTGCTTTCGTTGGAGATGACCTATGCGGGCGATTGGACTCAGTTTCGCGGGTCGCTCGGGACGGGAGTCGCTGCGACTCAGGACAAGCTGCCGGTCGAGATCGGCCCCGACAAGCATGTCCTCTGGCGAACCGAGTTGGCTCCCGGCCACTCGTCGCCGGTGATCGTGGGCAACCGCATCTTCGCGACGGCGGTGCGCGACAAGAAACTCTTCACCGTCTGCCTCGACCGAGCGACCGGCAAGCAGCAATGGGAAGCGGAAGCTCCTTACGAGAAACTCGAACCGATCCACCGCATCGGCAGCCACGCGCAATCGAGTCCCTGCGCGGACAACGAGCGGATCGTCAGCTTCTTCGGCTCGTGCGGTCTGCACTGCTACGACCACAGCGGCAAGCTGCTGTGGAAGCGGCCGATGGGGCCGTTCGTCAACGATTTCGGAGCCTCCAGTTCTCCAATCATCGTCGGCAACAAAGTCATTCTCTGCCAAGACCACGATGTCGGATCGTTCCTGATGGCGTTCGATAAGCAGTCGGGCAAGCCGCTTTGGGAGACGGATCGTTCCGAGTTCCCTCGCAACGCCAGCTCGCCCGTGTTGTGGCTCAATGAGGGTCGTCCGCAGATCGTCGTGGCCGCCACGTTGCGCGTCGTCGGTTACGACTTGGAGTCAGGTAAAGAGGCGTGGACCGTGCGAGGCGTCTCTCGCGCGGTGTCGTGTACGCCGTCGGTCGGTGATGACGGGCACCTCTACATCGCAGGCTGGGCGGCCGGTGGCGATGAAAACGAGCCGATCCGCGTCGAGCCATTCGACGATGTCGCCTCGTTGCGCGATGCCGACAAGAACGGAACGCTCGAAGAGAAGGAACTCGAAAAGGGAGCGGTCCTCCAACGGTACTCGCAAGTCGATCGCAACAAGGACGGACGTGTCACGAAGGCCGAGTACGAATACTTCCGAGGACTGCTCGACGAAGGAAAGAATCTCATCATCAGCATCAAGCAAGGTGCGCAGGGTGACGCCACGGAAACGCATCTCCGCTGGAAGCATCCCAAGCTCGTCCCCTTTTGTTCGTCGCCGGTCTATGTCTCGGGCCTGCTCTTCACGATTAAAGACGGCGGCATTTTGCAGTGCCTGAACGCCAACACCGGCAAGCCAACGAAGCAGCAACGGCTGGAAGCGAGCGACGATTACTATGCCTCACCCGTGGCGGGCGACGGCAAAATCTACCTGCTCAACGAACAGGGCCAACTGACGGTCGTCAGTGCCACCGACAAGTGTGAAGTGCTGCACACGGCCGAGTTCAAAGAAGACGTGTACTCGACCCCCGCGATCCTCGACGGCCGCATCTATGTCCGCACGGCCAAGGCGCTCTACTGCTTTGGCGAGTCGAAGTGAAGTTGCACGACGAATGCCACGTCGTTTAACTGCAAGCCAAAGGCGAGCGCGGAGGCATGAGACGGAGCCTGTTTTGCCATCGAAGCGCGGGGCGTTGCCCACGCGGTTAAACGAGTCAGTTCCGTCCGAGCGGAGGAGATCATGCTCACCCTTCAACACCACGATGACCGGCAGTTGCGTCTGGCCGCAGACACCGAACACGACACGCGCGAGTTCGGCGAACGGCTCGCCGCGGTTCTCGCTCCCGGCGCGATCGTGGCGTTGGTCGGAGACCTCGGCGCGGGGAAGACACTGCTCGTCAAAGCGATCGCCGCCGCGCTCGGTGTCCCGTCGGATGAGGTCAACAGCCCGACGTTCACACTGATCCAAGAGTACGACGGACGAATCCCGCTGCGTCACTGCGACACCTACCGCCTGCGCGATCCGAGTGAGTTCCTCGATCTTGGTCTTGATGAACTGTTCGCTCGCGACGGCATCGCCCTCGTCGAATGGGCCGATCGCGTGCGTGACTTCCTGCCGCGCGATGTCCTCACGATACAGATCGAGATCACCAGCCCCGAGGCCCGCCTGTTCGCCGTAACAGCGTCGGGACCAGCCTCGCAACAGATGCTCGTTCGTCTGACGCAGAACCTCCCTCGCGAGGCCACTCCCCACGCTTCCCGCGACTGAGTAGGCGGGCTACCGTGAGCGAGAAGTACGTCAAACGGCACGAAGTGAGACCTCTGAGCGGGGCGGCGTCAGCCCCTTGGCTCTTGGACGTAAGCCCGCTTTGGAAGAATCGGGGGCTGACGCCGCCCCGCTCAGAGGTCTCATCGCTGACCGCGCGAGGTGTAGATTGTGCGCCGCATCGGCCGAGCGGTTAAACGAGTCCCTTTCCTTCCCCTTTCTGGAGACCCGCCTCATGTCAGACCAGACTTTCTCAGTAGATCGTCGTCAGTTTTTGCAGTCGTCCACGCTGGCGGCGGCCGCCACGTTGGCTCCGGCTCTGTTCAACAATGTCTCGGCTCAAGAGAGTCCGAGCGAAGTTTTGAACGCGGGCGTGATCGGGACCGGACGCGGGATGGCTCACGCCAACGCGGTCATCAACGGTAAGGGAGTGAAGCTGAACTACGTTTGCGATGTCGATCAGAAGCGGCTCGACATCGCCATGAAGACCGTTACGGACAAAGGGGCCAAGGCGCAGGGGATCACCGATTTCCGACGGATGCTCGACGATCCCAAGCTCGACGTGGTCTTCATCGCCACGTGCAATCACTGGCACGCACCGGCGACGATCTTGGCGTGCTCGGCAGGGAAGCACGTCTATGTCGAGAAGCCCGGCAGTCACAACGCGCGCGAGGGAGAACTGATGGTCGCGGCGGCTCGCAAACATAAGCGCGTCGTACAAATGGGCAACCAACGCCGGACATGGGCCGGGCTGCGCGAAGGGATCGCGAAGATGAAGGAGGGGCTGATCGGCAACGTCCATTATGCCCGTTGCTGGTACGACGCCAACCGGACCACGATTGGAACAGGCAAACCCGTTCCCGTCCCCGAAACGCTCGATTACTCGATGTGGCAAGGCCCGGCTCCCGAGCGACCGTACCTCGACAACCTCGTTCACTACAACTGGCACTGGCGCTGGCATTGGGGCGGTGGCGAGTTGGCGAACAACGGCATCCATTCGCTCGACGTGGCCCGGTGGGGACTCGGCGTCGAATACCCATCGCAGGCCAGCTTTCTCGGTGGACGCTATCACTTCACCGACGATCAAGAGACGCCTGACACCGGTGCCGCCGTCTTCCACTTCGCGGGCGAAGGGAACAGCCCCGGCAAAGGGATCACGTGGGATGTCAGTAGTTGCCATCCACGTCGCGACGAGAAGAACAGCTTCGTCGTGTTCTACGGCGACAACGGTTCGATGCACCTCGACGGCGGCAGCGGCTACAAGTTCTACGACCTCAAGGGTACCGAGATCGCCAAGGGGGGCGGTGGCCACGGTGGTGAGCAAGACCACATCCAGAACTTCCTCGACTGCATTAAGAGTGGCGAGATACCGAACTCAGAAATTGGCGAAGGTCAGAAGAGTACGCTCCTCTGCCACCTCGGCAACATCTCGTACAAGCTCGGCCGCATGGTGAAGTTCGATCCCGCCACCAAACAAATCGTCGGCGACAACGACGCGACCGCTCTCTGGGGCCGCGAGTACCGCAAAGGCTGGGAGCCGGTCGTGTGAGACCGTCGGCGTTGCACGGTGCATCAACGCAGAAGTCCGGCTTTTCGGAAAGCCGGACTTCTGTGTTTTCTCTTCACGCAGACTCCGCTTCGCAGCGAGTCGCACCAGCAGGAAGTTCGGCTAATCAAAGCTAAGCCGAACTTCGGCGTGATCAGCCCCAACGCCATCGATCAATTGACGGGCGGCGTAGCTGGAGGCGTCCCTGCGGGATCAGCAGGCGTTTCGGTGGCGGCGACCTTGGCTTTGACGAGCGTCTTCTTGCCCTGACGCAGGTTCTCGAAGCTCTCGCCGGAGACCACGTAGTACCAGTCGGCGAAACGGGAGTTCAGTTCTTTGACCAGCTTCTCACCGTCTTTGACCTTCTGCTCGAAGGCTTTGGAGTCGGCTTCGTACCGCTTTTGATCCGCTTCAAACTTGGCGACGGCCGATTCGTAAACCTTCTTCGGGTCTTCGGCTTTGTTGAGCGGAGCAGCAGCGTCGGCGGAGGCTTCAGTATCGTCTGCAACGTCAGCGGCGGGATCGGCTGGCGGCTCGGGCTTCACGGGAGCTTCCGGCTTCGTGCCGAGACCCGCTTCGTCAAAGTGGACCATGACGAACAAGTAACGACTCTTCAGCTTGGGCTTGTCGGACTCGGGCTGCTTGTCAGCCTCTTTCGATTCCTCATCCTTTTTCTGTTCTTCGTCGGTCTTCTTCTCGGCGTCGCCTTCCTTGGCTGCAAAGCCCGCTTCGACTTCCTGTTCGTTGCCGCTGAAGATGTCTCCAAACTTCAGGTCGTACGCGACGCCTTGATTGGTGATGGCGATCATCTGTCCTTCTTTGGGGACCAGCAGCGTGCGATTGGATTTGCGGTCGGTCGCGAGGAAGAAGCCCTTGTCCTGAAGATCGAGCGCCGAGAACTGGTCGCGTTGCAACTTTCCTTCGCGCAGACCCTGCATGAGTTTCGCGGGCTTCTGTCGGACGCCGACGATTTTCAGATCATCGAGCGACTTGATCAGCTTGTTGATCTCGTCCTGATTGACTTCCTCGGCGGCCTCGTCCAGTCCGGAGAGCTTCCACGGATCGCTGGAGACTTTGCGAGACAGCTTGCTCGTCTCCCCTTCGACGACGGCCCCCTGTGACAGATCGACCGAGCTGGTGTCGATCACGATGTCGGACAGTCGCGTGGCATCGAGCTTGAGCAGATCGGGCTCAATCCAGTCGGCAAACTTGGTCGAGACTTGGATGTCGAGCTTGGCGAAGTAGGTCGCCTTTTCGTCGGGACGACGAATGTAGAAGTTGCCCGGCCGACCTTTGACTTCCTTACCGATGATGTAGTCGGCCAGAACTTTCCCGGCCTCGTCCTTCAACGTGATGCGATTGCCGATCCCCTTGAGGTCCGAGTGCGAATCGCCCTGTGGATCGAGGACGCCGAACTCGGCGTGTTCGTTGTCGCGCGGTCCGGCGAAGCCTTCCCGCTTGATGCCGATCATCGACGTGGCCGTCTTGGCGAGACGTTCCTGTCCGTCAGCGGGGTAGTTGTTTCGAGTGGGGATGCGCCACAGACCGTCTTTCCCCTGCACGACACTGAACGGACGAACCTCGGCCGTCTCCGCGTTGTAGCTGGAGACTTGCAGCGACTTCGCCGCGTCAGCGTCTTTGAAGTCGGGGTAGAAGACCTCACCAACACCGGTGATGGCGGCGGTCTGCTTGGGTGTCGATGGTCCCGCAAAACGGGCGGCCACCACGGAGACGACGGCCACGGCAACAAAGGCGAGAGTACGTTGGAGTTCGTTCATGACGACGCTTCTGCTGGAGGAGTCCGATTTCAAATTCAGTCCAAACAACCCGGTCGATCTCAGATCTGTTCGACCGTTTCAGTCCAACTCGAATCAGGCCGACAATAGGCTGAATCAAGATTCTTAGTGGCAATCGAAAGTCCGGGGGCTGACGCCGCCCGGCTCGCCACGACATTCAATGTCCCAATCACTTCGCGACCGGAGCACGCCGCGACGGCGCGATGTCCTTGTATTCATCTTTCAAACGCAGCACCCAGACGAGCAGTCCGAGCACGATGGCAGGGATCGGCGGGAACAGAAGTGCGGCGGCGTAGTAACCCCGTTCGACCGCCCGCACGTTGCGATCCGACTCGATCTTTCCCTTCTCGATGCTCTGTTCTTTCTTCTGGTTGATGGCCGCTTCCGCGACTTCCAGCTTGCGCGTGGTTTCGGCTTGCGCGATGAGCAGCATTTGCGTACGTGTTGAATCATCGAGCGCGGGATCGTTCTTGATCTTCTCGACCTTCTCGGCGAATTGCTTCTTGGCGTCTTCCAGTGCGGTCTTTGCCTCTTCGGCCGCCTTCTGGCGCTCCTTGGTCGCGTGTTCGATGAACCGTGCGGTCTGCTCTTCCACGCGAGCCAAAGTACGGTGCTTCGGGCGACGCTTTCGCAGAGCGATGTATGCTTTGTCGTCGGCCAGTGAATCGACCGCGTTCAACACGAACGTGACGTTGTCGAGGTTCAGGTGGAACTGCTTTCGTTCGCGAACGAAGAAGAACCAGTCGGAGATGATGTCCGCATCAGCCACGTAGATCACGTTGATCCGATCACCGGTCGCGTTCTTGGGTGACTCAATCTGAGCCGCGATCACGTGCGCGAACTCATCTTCGATCCGCAGCGGATCGTCGTCGATCTGGATTCCCATGAAGCTGTTCTTCACGAGGTCTTTCCATTCGAGCAGTCCGGAATGAACACCGGTTCGCAGCAATGGGGTGAACTCCAGCTTGCTCCCTTCACGCGGTTTGATCGTGCCCGAGAAGAACAAGAACATCTCCTGCAACCCGCTGGTGACTTCGCTGTCCGGATTGAACGCTTTCGCCAAGCCACTCTTCGGAGTAATGGCGACAATCTCGGGACGCAACAGTTCGGAGTACTCGGGGTGGACCTGCATCGCCGTGTAGTCGAACACAACCTGGTCGTAGTTCCATTGGATGCCGAGGGCGTTGACGAGCGATGTCGCCTTGCCGCCATCGGCTTTCTGTTCGGGAGGCTGCCCCATTTGCATCATCGGGTTGCCGCCCCCCGCGCGTGGCTTGGGTTGGCTCGGGGAGAGCTGCGGATTCGTCGCTGGCAACGGGTCGTCGAAGATCAGAACGGCTTTGCCCTTCTTCACGTAATCGACGAAGTTCTGCATCTCAATCTGACCGAGTGACGACGGCAACACGGCCACCACCACGTCGTACTTCGTCTCATCAATAGGTCCGGCTGGCGAGACCGCTTCGACTTCGTACTGCTTTTTGAGTTCCGTGACGATTCGCCATTCGGGCGAGCTGCGGAACGACTGCATGTCGAACCCGCCGGTCAGCTTGGCGTCCGTTTCGAGGATGCCGACCTTGCGACGTTTCTCGGCGGCGACGGTGTTCACCGTGCGAGTCAGCTCGTATTCCAGCGGCAGTCCTACGTCGAAGAAGGGGATCACGACTTCGTTCGCCCCGCTGTTGATGACCGCGCCGAGATAGACCTCATCTACTTGCGTCCGGCCCGCTCGTTCCGACTGAACCTTGCGGCCTTCAATTCCAAACTTCTTGGCCTCTTCCGCTTGAGGACTGGCCGGATCGACCACGGCCACTCGCACGGTGATGTTCCCGTGGCTGGCCTGTTCGTACTGAGACAGCAGCCCGAGAAGCAGCGTCTTGACCGGAGCGTAATCGCGGGGAACTTCCTTGCTGACGAAGGCCTGGATCGTGACGGGGCGCTTGGCGTTCAAGTTGCCCAACAGCTTGTTCGTCGTCGGGGCCACCGTGAAGACTTGTTCACCGGTCATATCCACGGTTTTGCTGCTCCCGGAAAGGAGTGCGTTACCGCTCACGAGAATCAGGGCCAAGCACACTCCGCGTGCGGCGTACTGCCAACCCATGCTGGCTCCGCGCACGCCACCCTTCCAATGCCGCTGACCAATCAGCACCAGATTCACGTAGAGCATGAACCCGGTAAACGACAGGAAGTACAGGACGCTCTTGACTTCGATGAGACCGATTCCGAACGGAGCAAACTGCCGAGGCAAGCTCATTTGCTCGAAGAACTGATCGTTGCCGACGAGCATTTGCAGCGGAGCCGGAATCGGCACCAAGCCCACCACGATTGGCAGCACGCAGATTAGTGACGCCAGCACGAACGCGACCGTGGCACTGTTTGTCAGGTACGAGGCGACCATGCCAGCACTGAGCAGGGCACAGCCCGCCAACCAGTAGCCAAAGTAATTGGCGAACAGGAGTCCCGCATCAGGCTCACCGATCCATGCCAGCACGACGGCGTGAGTCAGCGAGAAGAGGAGTGCCACGGTATAGACCGCCACGACGGCGAAGTACTTACCCAACAGGACTTCGAGGTCCGACACCGGCAGCGTGAAGAGCAGCTCTTCCGTGCCGAGTTTTCGTTCCTCGGACCAGACGCCCATCGTGATGGCGGGGACAATGAACAGCAGCAGTTGCGGGAACCACTCGTTGAGCTGGTCGAGTGTCGCGAGATTGTTCGTGAAGAACTTCTCTTGGAAGGCGGCAAACGCGCCCACAAACACGAAGGCCACGATAAACAGGTAGCCGATCATTCCGGAGAAGTAACTCCAGAAGTTCCGTTTGAAAACCGCGAGAACAACATGACTTCGCATCGTTGGGAGACCTCGATGAACATCACGGTGGAAGGACTGAAACAACTTACACCTGCTCGATCGCACCGTGCGACACAGCAGGGACCCGCTGAAGCCAGCAGGTTGGAAATGAAGTCGGACGTAGGGTCAGCATCTCGCTTGCCCGTAATGACCAAGCGGGAAAGCGAGACGCTGACCCTACGTCCTTCACAATGCCGCTAACGTGCGGCACCCGTCAATTGGCGGAAGCGACCTTCCATGCCCTGACCGCCCTGATCCAAATCCTCGACGCTGCCGTCGAGAACCACGCGGCCTTCATTGATGAGGATTACGCGGCTGCACACCGCTTTGACCTCTTGCAGGATGTGCGTGGAGAGCAGGATCGTTTTCGTCTTGGCCAAGCTCAAAATCAGTTCGCGCACATCGTGAGTTTGATTCGGATCGAGACCGCTGGTCGGCTCGTCGAGAATCAGGACTTGCGGATCGTGCAGCAGAGCTTGAGCCATGCCGACTCGTTGTCGAAAGCCTTTCGACAACTTGGCGATCGGCTTGCCCCAGACACCCTTGAGCGAACACTTTGTCGCGACGAACTCAAGGCGTTCCTTGAGTCGCTCAGACGACATACCGCGTGCCGCCCCCAAGAACTTGAGGATCTCGGAGGGAGTCATCTCCAAGTAGAGCGGCCCATTTTCCGGAAGGTATCCCAGAATTTCGGCCGCTTTCAGGCGATCGGTCGCCACATCAAAGCCGCCAATTTTCGCGCTGCCCGAAGTGGGTGCGAGAAAGCCGGTGAGCAGCTTCATCGTAGTGGACTTGCCTGCACCATTCGGTCCCAAGAACGCCGCCACTTGGCCGCGCGGAACGGAGAACGACACGTTTTGTGTCGCTGCGAATGGTCCGTAAAACTTACTGAGGCCCGTCGCCTCGATCATCGCCACAGAAGTGTCATTCATGGAGTCGCATTTCACCAAGTCAGGTCGGAAAAACCAGTCGGCCCATCGGCGTTGCACACTACGAAATCTATTACTGCGAGCGTTGAAGATTGTCCAGCAACTCAGCCCGAACTTGCTGGAGAGCATTTCAAAACTAGCCCGACGCGCAAGCGAGGGCTTCACCATCATCGAATGCCCAGCCCTCGCTTGCGCGTCGGGCTAGTGTTTCGAGGCAAAACAGGTTTTGAAATCCCCTCCAGGCACACTTCAACAGACTCACTCGTCATCCGGGACCAGCGCCGCGTTCGATTCAAAATCGATTCCGAATCGTTGGCGGAAGCCAGCACGCCAACGGTTGTCCACCATGGCCTGAATTTCCGCTCCGATAAACTCGTACGGCGTCGGCAGGAAATTAGAGAACTGTTCACGCAGGAATTGTTTCTGCAAATCGGCGAGCAAGGTGACTCCTTCGACATCCGAGGTCACGCCGTCTCGATCATGGACCCGCACCACGAAGAACGAGCTTCTTGAGGCGTTAGCAACAACCTTCACGTCTCCATCCTGCATGTCATCGAAGATGGCCTTCATGAACGCGAAGCCGGGTTGACCGATCCCGTCGATCGTCGATTCTGTCGGCTGCTGCAGGCCGAACTGAGGGAGGCTTTGGGGGAGCCGGAGCCACGAGAACTTGGCGGTCTCGCGGATCGACGCGGCGAGCGAATCGTTGGTGCCATTGATGGTCTGTCCGGAGAGTGCCGCCGCAATGTCGGCCTCGCCCTTCTTAATGAGTGCCACCAACTCGTTGGCCCGCTTCTCAGCCAGCGGCCGAGCTTTTTCAAGCTTCCACGCTTCAAGCACTTTTTTGTGAACAAGGGCATCCTTGAGCTCAGGGGGCTTGGCGGGAACTTCCAGCGTCTTCCAGTAGGTGTATCTGGCTCCACGAGGAATGTCCGCACGGCGTGGGGAGAACATTGATAGCCGATAGCCACCGCGTCCCGAGCCTTCCATTTCAAACACTTCCTCAGCCACCGACGTTTGGCGTCGTGAGGCACCCGTCGCCGAAACAGGATCGGTTGCGCTGCCGATTCGTTCGTCGAGTGAAGTCATCATTGCCAGTTGAGACATTTCCTCTGTCTCCTTGTATTCCAGCCCATGCTTTTCAGCGTATTCCTTTAACTGGGCGGAATACTTAACAGCCGCTTGGTCTCTCTCCTTCACTTCCACCGACATGTAGTCGAGGCTCAATTCCATCATCATCTCCAAAGCCTCGTCCGACACTTCGCTCATCGTGGCAAGCGCCTTGTCCGTACGAACCGTTTCCCGGATCTGCTCTTTGAGATCGTCGTCGAGTTCGCGATAGCGAGCGGCGGGAGCTGGCATTGGAAGAGCGTCCAGCGCGGGTGGCTTCTCTGGAGAATCCGCGGCAGTCGTCTTGTCGTCGGATGGAAGCGCGGGGGCGGGCGGCGACTTGTCCTCAGACGGCTTTTCACCATCCTCTTTCGCTTCCGGTTTGGCCGGAGCGTCTGCGGGCTTGGCGTCATCGGCATCCGCGTCGGGTTTGGCTGCGTCAATCGACGCCGCTTTCGGTTCAGGAGCGGCGTCATCGCATGGAACGCCGTCCTTGGAGTCTCCGTCTTGAGCGGGAGCCTTCTCCGCAGGCGTGTCTTTTCCCTTCTCCGAAGCATCGGGCGACTTAGGCTCGGAGGGCTTGTTCTCCGGCTTGGCATCACCCGCCGGCGGAGTGGATTTGTCATCGGACGCGTTGTCTGTTTTCGTGGCGTCGGCGGGAGCGGAATCAGCCGGGCTATTCGAGGCCGCATTCGGATTCAAATCCGGCAGCTTCGAGGAGGGCTCGGGGATGTCGAACACGCGGTATGACTCTTTGTTGGCGAGGTAGTAGTCGGCCACATTCTGATCTGTGATCTCGGGGACCTGCTTTTCATGGGCTTCGAGATTGGCCGCGACGAGGTACGCGAGTCGGACCTTGGGCGGTTCGAGGAAGCCGGGCGTCCCGTTTCGTTCGTCGTAGAAGTTGTTCTTGTGCTTCTCGAAGAAGTCACGCAGTTCACCCTCGGGCGGATCCTGTACGAGTTTGGCGAATTCCTCGACGGGAACGGCGACAGTCGAGAGGGCCTGCCGCACATGGAGCTTTTGGAACGACCGCCACAATTGCTCGGGCGTCTGTTGAGCGATGCGACCGCTGTAAGCACCTCGCGTGAACTGGGCCATCGTCGGATGAGCTTCCGCGGGGGCCGAGATCAACTGGGCGACCATCTGCACTTCCAGCTCTTGCCGCACGCTGTCGAACAGTTCTCCTTCGGACAACCCGGCCTCACGCAGAGCCGCCCTGTAGTCCGCCGGACTCAGCTTTCCTTGAGTGGCTTTGGTGAGGAACTGATTGACCGAATCATCTTTGAGGGAGACACCCATGCGCCGAGCTTCTCGTTGCAGGAGAGCGAACGAGACCATCGAGCCGTCATCGACAGAGCCGAACCGTGGCACACCGCGTTCATTGGCCGTTGCCTTACCCACTGCTGTCAGAAAGTGGTCCACCTTGAGCCGTTTGGACCGGAACGCATTGAGGTCCGCTCTCGTGTAACTGCCGACATTGGTTTTGACGACGACCGGAGGTCCAGAGGCTCTCACGGAGATAAAGGCAACCAAGGCACCGACCACTAATCCGGTCACGGCAAACTCGGTGGTCTGACCACGTCGATAACCGAGAATTGCCATTCCTCCCGCGCAGAGAGCAGCGAGAAAAATCACGTTTCCAGCCGCTCCCGCCTGCGTGGAGCGGGCAAGGTCGTCGAAGAGAAATGCGAATACGGCGAGAATGGTAATGACCACCATCCACTGCTTTTGATTGCGTCGGACGGAGTCTGAAAACTTGTTGATCATCCAGGCATCCTTTACCTACAACGTCGGTCACGAAGTGAGGTAAGGCGGTCGAGAATGACCGCCTTACGACAGAGAGCGTCGCTTGACAGACCGGCGCACAATCCCTTATTGGAAGCCCCCCCGTGCAAGCGGGCCGCATTGTAGCTAGGTCGATTGACCGCACAAGAGAAGCGGCGATTAAGAGTTGTGGCGGGCCACGTCTCACGAGTTGCCCGCTCCACGCCAACCCGCAGCGCCAGCAAGGGAGTCGAAGCCATTCGCTCTTTGCTCACGCTGCGGGTTGGTGTTGCTTGCGGCCAGCACGTTCGATCTTTTCGTTTTCCAGACTGACATTACCTGTCCAAATAATTGCCCTTCTGTTTGTCGTCTTTCGCTCCGCGAAGAGGCGTTCTTTCGCGTTGCGAAAGACGACGTTAATTCTTGGATGGGTTCTTTCATCTTCTCCCGAAATCGTCCTCTCAGAATATTGGAAATGTCCCAGTGGCAGGCAAACCAACCAAGCGACTGGTGATCGTCGAATCTCCCGCCAAAGCCAAAAAGATTGGCGGGTATCTCGGCAGTGACTACATCGTCATGGCCAGCATGGGCCACGTGCGTGATCTCCCCTCCAGCGCGAGTGAGATTCCGGCCGAGGTCAAAAAGGAAAGCTGGTCGAACCTCGGTGTGAACGTCACCAGCAGCTTCGAGCCGCTGTACATCGTTCCTAAAGAGAAAAAGAAGCTCGTTACGGAACTGAAGGCCGCGCTGAAAGAGTCCTACGAACTCATTCTCGCAACGGACGAAGACCGCGAAGGAGAAAGCATCGGCTGGCACTTGGCCGAACTGCTTCAGCCCAAAGTTCCCGTCAAGCGGATGGTCTTCTCAGAAATCACCAAAGAGGCGATTTTAGAGGCGATCACGCAGACACGCGATCTCGATGTGAACCTCGTGTCGGCGCAAGAGACCCGGCGCGTGATTGACCGATTGTACGGCTACCGCCTGAGCCCGCTCCTCTGGAAGAAGGTCGCGCCCGGATTGTCGGCGGGTCGAGTCCAATCCGTCGCGGTACGCATCCTTGTCGAGCGTGAATACGAACGGTTGGCGTTCAAGTCGGGATCTTACTGGGATTTGAAGTCGGCTCTGGCGACGAAGTCCAACGCAACGTTTGAAGCGTGGCTGAACAGCGTCGGTGGCAAGCGAGTCGCCAGCGGCAAGGACTTCGATGAGCACACCGGCCAGCTCAAAGACGGCGTGGATGCGATGCTGCTCGATGAAACGACGGCCAAGGAACTGGAAGCCCGCCTCAAGACGCAGCCGTGGAAGATCGCGGCGGTCGAAACGCGGATGCAGACTCGCAAGCCGTCCGCTCCCTTTGAAACGAGTACGCTCCAGCAAGAGTCCAACCGCAAGCTCGGCATGTCCGCACGCGAGACGATGCAAACGGCCCAAAGGCTCTACGAAGAGGGCCTTATCACTTACATGCGAACCGACAGCGTGAACCTGTCGCAAGAAGCGCTCAACGCCGCGAGGTCGTGCGTGCTGAGCCGCTACGGCAACGAATATCTCAGCCCCGAGCCGCGTCAGTACACGACGAAAACGAAGAATGCGCAAGAGGCCCACGAGGCGATCCGTCCCGCAGGAACGGAGATGAAGACCGCCGAAGAGCACGGCCTGAGCGGGCGCGAGGCTGCACTCTACGCACTCATCTGGAAACGAACGGTCGCGTCGCAGATGTCCGAAGCCCAGCTTCGCTTTCAAACGGCGATCATCCATGTGGGCGAAGCGGAATTCCGTGCGACGGGGCGTCACGTTGAGTTCGCCGGTTTCTTCCGAGCCTACGTCGAAGGGGTCGATGATCCGGAAGCCGCGCTCGACGACACCGAATCGGCTCTGCCGCCGCTCACGCAGGGAGACACACTCGCCTGCCAGTCCGTCGATGCCGTCGGCCACGAAACCAAGCCGCCCGCGCGCTACACGGAAGCCACGCTGGTCGGGGCACTCAAAGCGGATGGCATCGGTCGCCCGAGTACTTACGCGTCGATCATCGGCACGATTCAAGACCGCAAGTACGTGACGAAGACCGGCAACCAGCTCATTCCCACGTTCACCGCATTCGCCGTCACGAAGCTGCTTCAGAATTACTTCTCGAAGCTCGTCGATCTCGGCTTCACCGCGAAGATGGAGCAGGACCTCGACGACATCGCCAACGGCGATGGCCATCGACTCGAATACCTCCAACTGTTCTACAACGGGACCGAGGGACTCGATGAACAGGTGAAGACTCAGGAAGCGAACATCGACGCGCGCACCGCATGTACGCTCGAATTTGCCGGACTGACTCCGCGCATTCGCGTCGGCAAGTACGGCCCGTACCTCGAAACCGAACGCGACGGTGTCGCTGTCACCGCGTCGCTCCCGCCCGACATGGCTCCGGGCGACGTGACCAACGAACTCGCCGAGAAGCTGATCGAACTCAAACAGCGCGGGCCTCAATCGCTGGGAACGCACGAGGAAACGGGCCTCCCGATTTTCCTGCTCATCGGTCCCTTCGGTCCCTATCTACAACTGGGCGAAGTCGCGGAAGACGGTACGAAACCGAAGCGAGTCTCAATTCCCAAGGGCCGCGATCCTTCCACGCTCAGCTTTGAAGATGCCTGTGCGTACCTCAGTCTGCCGCGTTTCTTGGGCAATCATCCCGAGACCGGGCACGTCGTGAACGCGGGCGTCGGAATGTACGGCCCCTACGTGAAGCACGAAAAAGTCTTCGCGTCACTGGGCAAGACCGATGACGTGCTGACGGTCGATCTCGCGAAGGCACTCGAACTGATCGCGGCCAAGAAAGTCAAAGGCCCGGTGCTGCCGCTCAAGGAGCTTGGCAAACATCCCGACGACGATGAACCGGTCGGCATCTACGAAGGGAAGTACGGTTCCTACGTGAAGCACGGCAAAGTGAACGCCACCATTCCGAAGGACCGCGACCCGTTGCAGTTCACCATGGAAGAGGCGATCCCACTGTTGGCCGATCGGGCCGCGAAAGGTCCGGCCAAGAAGGGTGGTCGCGGTCGCTTCGCCAAGAAGGCCGCTCCAGCCGCCGTTGCCAAGAAGGTCGTCAAGAAGAAGGCCACGAAGAAAGCCGCGGGCAAAAAGGCGACCAAGAAGACCGCGACTCAAGACGCCGAAGGTTGAGGCGAGTAGAAATTGAAAGCGGGCCCATCGAAGCGTGACTCGCAAGCGAAGGACGCTCGGTAACCGGTCCTTCGCTTGCGAGTCACGCTTCGATGTTCGGCACGACAAGTCCGGTCTTCGCCTGATCCGTGTCCTCAGTGAAATCCGTGTCCTCAGTGAAATCCGTGTCCTCAGTGAAATCCGTGGCGTTCTTCTTCCTCTTGGTTGCGGCCTCTTTTTCGATGCCGCATCACGAATCCATTCCGAACCTCGGTTAGAGACCATGTGGCATGTCGTCACCTGAACCTCCCGCGAATCGCAAACCCAAGCGGCCGCGAAGTCGCATCGCCATCGAGCTCGAGCCACTGGCCGCGCGACTGCAAGTTCAGCCGTGGTTCGCGTGGTTACTGAGTGAAATCAAACGTGGTGGGCGCGGCCTAATCGTCAGCATGGTCTTGCACGGTGTGTTACTGGCTTCGTTGACGTTCATCGCCTTTCAGCCGAGATCGTCCGGCGATGGTGGAGCGATCTCCGCGACTTGGATGCCGCCCAGCCTCAGGCCCGCCGCAACTCCTCGAAAGAAGTTCGAGTTGCCGATGCAGGAGGAGGTGGAATTTGAATCGCCCGTTCCCACCCAAAAAATCGCAAAGCCAACCACGCCGATCGGTGACGCGGCGGGCACGGCCGCGCCGGGAGTCAGTCCCGTCAGTGTGGGGCAGGCATTGGGAGGTCGCAGCGGCCGAACCCGCGAAGGGAATTTGGAAAGCCTCGGTGGCAGCCCGGATGCCGAAGCTTCGATCAAAATGGGGCTGCTCTGGTTGAAGCGACAGCAGAAGAGCGATGGTCGCTGGGAGCTGCATCAGGGCTATCCGGACGCGGGGCTGTCCACGATCAAAACCGACACTGGTGCGACGGCCCTCGCGCTGTTGGCGTTCCTCGGTCATGGACACACTCACCAGACCGGCGATCACGCGACGGTGGTCGCCAAGGGTTTGAAGTGGCTCCGTTCTCAACAAGATCCCGCAACGGGCGACCTTCACGATCAACGGCAGGAAGAGGGGAGACAACCGGCCCTCTATGCTCATGCGATGGCGACCATCGCGCTATGCGAGGCCCTCGCGCTGACCGACGACAACGAACTGAAGCCGTCTGCCGAGCAGGCCGTGCGGTATTTACTGACGGCCCAACATCCGATCGTCGGCGGCTGGAAGTACCGCGTGCTGATTCGCGAAAGCCGGGGCGACCTGTCTGTCACCGGTTGGGCTTTGATGGCGCTGCATACGGCGAGAATGGCAGGGATCGAAATCGCGCCGGGCGAGTTTGAACGAGCCTCACTGTTCCTGGATTCGGTCCAAGCCGCCGGATCCGCACGCTACAAGTACGAACCCTCGTCACCCGACAACAAGGCGACCGCCGCGCTCACCGCTGAAGCGCTGTTGTGTCGGCAATGGCTCGGCTGGCCGAGGACGTTTCAGCAGATGACAGCGGGTGTGAAGTACGTGATGGCGGAAGAAAATTCTCCGTCGTGGTCGGATGGTCGCCGCAATGTTTACGGCTGGTACTACACGTCGCAGATGTTGCACAACTTGGGCGGCGACGACTGGAAACGCTGGAATCTTGCCGTGCGTGATGCCATCGTGCGAAACCAAGTGACCGGCGGCACCGCCAAGCCAGGCTTGGACACACGCGGCAGTTGGAACCCGATTTCGCCGAGAGGACAGGGCGAAGAGTACGCCGATAAAGCCGGGCGACTCTATCTGACAGCCCTGTGCATCCTGACGCTCGAAACCCCGTACCGTCATCAGCCGATCTATCCGCCCGTCGAGGCACCATAATCGACGCGCATCAGGTACAGGCCGTGCGCGGGAGCAGTTTCGCCCGCCAGTGCCCGATCACCCTTTTCGACAATGCGGCGCATGTCGTCAGCCGTCCAGCGTCCGCGACCGACGTGGATCAGTGTGCCGACGATCGCTCGCACCATGTTGTAGAGAAAGCCGTCGGCCTCCACGTCGAAGCACAGGAAGGGCAAATCCGTTTCGGCTCGTGGTTCCGAGTCTCGCGCAACGTCCGGCCCACTGTCGCTGTTCCACACCTGCCAGCTCGACAAACGTGAGACCTGCGAACGAGAGATCGTCCGAACACTCGACGAGCGGTTCGGCCAGTTCGTTTCGAAGCAGCGAAAGTCGTGCGTCCCCACGAGAACATTGGCGGCAGAGCCCATCGCCTCATCGTCCAAGTGGCTCCGTTGCCACAGGGCGTTCGTTCGCAAGAACGGCGAACGAATGACACTGTTGTGGATGACGTAGCGATACCACTTGCTCTTGGCATCGAACCGCGCGTTGAAGCCGGCTTCCGCCTCGCTGGCCTCGCGTACGACGACATCATCTGGGAGATGGATCGGTAGTCCCTGCACAAACGCGCGACAGGGCGCGGTCGAGGTCGTTTCAAAACTGACGACTTGCCCGACGGCGTGAACACCGGCGTCCGTCCGGCCGGAAGCGACCACGCGAACCGGCTCGTGGGTGAACTGAGACAACCCCCGCTCGACGACCTCTTGCAGCGAAACACCATTCGGTTGGACCTGCCAACCACAGTAGTTCGTGCCGTCGTAGGCCAAAGTCATGCGGATCGTCCGGACGGCGTCCATCCTACGGTCCTTGATAAGACGAGCGGCAAGAAAAAGTAGACCGGCCACTCCGTGACCGGAGCCTTCGAGTCACGGAGTGACTCGTCTACTTTAAAGATACGTTTTTCCTGCCGTTCGCCGAGATGACTTGCCGGTGAGTGTCCGAGTCGGTTTTCCGACTCCGTCACGCGGCGCGGCGAGAACTATCACGCTGCCCCACGGATTCGACCGACTTCTTCGGCACGTAGGTCCATGGCAACACTGAGAACTGGTAGCAACAGCGATGGCAGCGGACGGCGGTCATCAAGATCGACAGGACCCCTATGTTGCCGCTGCGGCTGGAGTAAACATCATCACACTTACAACGTGGGCACTTCATGACTGTGGCCTCTCCCTGTCACGCGGGCAAACCTGTGAAGTGATCGCGATCACACGGCGACCATTTTCGCGACGGCTTATAGAAGGCATTTTCGATCTTGAAAACCCCAGTTTGTGCCCAATTTCAACGGGCTGCTCACGCGGAAGAACGTGAGGCATTTGCATCGTTTATACCTCGCGCGGCGGAGAACGAGAGGTTTCCGAGCGGGGTGGCGTAAGCCCCCCGGTTTTCCCAAAGAGCGCTTACGCCACCCCGCTCTGAGGCTATTCGGAAAGAAACAGCTTGTTTTCACTTGATGGTGACTTGGATAACGAAGGACGGCGATTTTTGAATGAGCTACTTGGGATGTAGCGGACCGTATGATGGGACCCTCAAACACGACCCCCCGCCTGGTTATGCTTCCCCTCTGAAGTGCGACGATTTGCGGTGCCTGACCCTTGCCTTCGGTACTCTCTTGGCCACCAGTGCGATCATGTCTCTCGAACTCTTTCATCCGGTGATTCAGCAGTGGTTTCGGGGGCGGTTTGCTGCGCCGACGGAGCCTCAGGAGTTGGGGTGGCCTGATCTGGTGGCGGGGCGGGATGTGTTGATTGCCGCGCCGACGGGGAGCGGAAAGACGTTGACGGCGTTTCTAGCGGCGATCGACCGGCTGCTGCGATTGGCCGTGCGGAACGAGTTGACCGACGAGATTCGCGTGGTCTATGTCTCGCCACTGCGGGCCTTGTCGAACGACATGCACCGCAATCTCGAAGTGCCGCTGGCTGAGATCCTGGCCGTGGCGAGCGATCTCGGGCTGAAAGTCCCTCCGATTCGGGTGGGCTTGCGGACGGGAGACACCTCGGCGTCGCAGCGCGCGGCGATTGTCAGGCGGCCTCCGCAGATTCTGGTGACGACGCCGGAGTCGCTCTACCTGATGCTCACCAGCCCGAAGGCGCGCGAGAAACTGAAAACCGTCGAGACGGTGATCGTCGATGAAATTCACGCGCTCGTGCGGGACAAGCGTGGCTCGCACCTGGCCCTCACGCTGGAACGGCTGGCGGCCCTCTGCCCGCAGCGTCTGCAACGGATCGGGTTGTCGGCGACTCAGCGGCCGATTGAGGAGATCGCGCGGTTCTTGGTGGGGGAGATTGATGGTCGAGGGTTGAGGGTTGAGGGGCTGACGACATTGTTTCCAGATATCGACTCCATTCTTCCTCCCCGCCGAGGCGAGGGAATAGATGCGGAAGAACCCCTCACCCTAACCCTCTCCCCGCAAAGCCGGGGCGAGGGAACAAGGCAAGAGACGACGCACCTCGTCATTCCCTCAACCCTCAACTCTCAACCCTCAACCTCTCGACTCCCCGTCATCATCGATGTCGGCTTCCAACGGCAGCTTGATCTCGGCATCGAAGTCCCGCCGAGTGAACTCGGGACGGTCTGCATGCATGAGCAGTGGGCCGAGATCAATCAACGGATCGTCGAGCTGGTGAACGGGCACCGGGCAACGCTGATCTTCGTCAACACGCGGCGGTTGGCGGAGCGGTTGACTCATCAGTTGAGCGAACTGCTGGGTGAGGAGGCGATCACCAGCCATCACGGTTCGCTCGCGGCCGATCTGCGGCATGACACCGAGCAGCGGTTGAAGGCGGGGCAGCTGAAAGCGGTCGTGGCGACGGCGTCACTCGAGATGGGACTCGACATCGGCTACATCGACCTCGTGATCCAGATCGGCTCGTCGCGGAACATCGCCACGTTTTTGCAGCGTGTCGGCCGGTCGGGGCATGCTCTGGGGCTGGTGCCGAAGGGACGGATGTTCGCGCTGACTCGCGATGAGTTGATCGAGTGCATGGCCATTTTGCGGGCGATCCACCACGGGCGGCTCGACATCGTGCCGATCCCCGTCGCGCCGCTCGATGTCCTCGCGCAGCAGATCGTCGCGGCGGTGGCGTGCGAGGATTGGAGCAGCGATGAACTGTTCGCCGTCTGTCGTCGAGCGGCTCCGTATCGCGACCTGCCTCGCGCGGACTTCGACCGCATCGTGCAGATGCTCAGCGAGGGGATCACGAGTTCGTCGGGACGGAGCCGCGTCTACCTCCATCACGATCAGGTCGGCCGCCGGTTGCGAGCACGACCCGGCGCGAGGCTCGCCGCGATCAGCAATGCCGGAGCGATCCCCGAAGTCTTCGCGATCCGCGTTGTGACAGAGGAGGATCACACGGTCGTCGGCTCGGTCGATGAAGACTTCGGGACCGAGAGCCAATCGGGCGACATTTTTTTATTGGGCAACACCTCGTGGCGGATCCGCTATCTGCGGGGCGGTGACCTGTTCGTGACGGACGCTCACGGTGCTCCGCCGACGATCCCGTTCTGGCGCGGCGAGGCTCCCGGCCGCACGTTCGAGTTGTCCGAAGAGGTTTCGCTGTTGCGAGAGGAATTGGAGCGACGAATATCTTTTGCCGAGCCGTCTCAATATCTGGGTGCCACGGTCACGGAGTCTTCGACGCGGCCGTGTGAGCAGGGAGGGCGTTCTCCCTCGTTGCACGGCCACGTCGAAGACTCCGTGACCGTGGCACCCGCACACCCTCAGGCGGCGATTCCTGCTGGTGGGCCGGCGCTCGAAGCGAGCTTGTCCCACCCTACGCCTCAAACCGTCGTGTCGGCAGAGCGACACGACTACGGTAGTCCCGTCGCTCCGCCGACGGGACCGGACACACAGTCGGTCGAAGACTGGCTGGCCCTCGAAACTCACGTCAGTACCGAAGCCGCGCGGCAGGTGGTCGAGTATGCCCGCACGCAAAGGGCCGCCATCGGGCTGTTGCCGTCGATGCGGCGAGTTGTCTTCGAACGGTTCTTCGATGAGAGCGGTGGGATGCAGTTGGTGATTCATGCGCCGTTCGGGACGCGGATCACGCGGGCGTGGGGTCTCGCCATGCGGAAGCGGTTCTGTCGGTCATTTGACTTCGAGTTGCAGGCGAACGCGGACGACGATGGCATCGTGCTGTCGCTTGGACCTCAGCACAGCTTTCCGCTGGAGAGCATGTTCGGGATGCTGACGCCGCGCAACGTGCAGGCGATGTTCGAGCAAGCCATCCTGATCGTGCCGATCTTTCTGAACCGCTGGCGGTGGAATGCAACGCGTGCCTTGCAGGTCATCCGGTCCAAGCACGGCCAGAAGGTCCCGCCAGCGTTGCAACGATTCCGTAGCGAGGACTTGCTCACGGCGGTCTTTCCCAAACTGACCGGTTGTCAGGAGAACGTGGTCGGCGACATTGAGTTGCCCGATCACCCGCTCGTCCGCCAGACGATGGACGACTGCCTGCACGAGGCTCACGACATGGAAGCCCTCATCCGAGTGCTGGGCCAGGTCGAGCGGGGTGAGATTGAGTTCCTCGCCCGCGACACGCGCGAACCGTCGCCGTTCAGTTACGAACTGCTCAACGCGAACCCGTACGCGTTCCTTGACGGAGGCGAAGTGGCCGAACGTCGTGCTCGAGCCGTTGCCACGCGCCGCTCCCTTTCAGTCGAAAGCCTTCAGGACTTGAGCCGCCTCGACCCCGAAGCGATCCGCCAAGTGGTGGCCGACGCCCAGCCGCTGATCCGCAACGCGGACGAACTGCACGACGCGCTGCTCAGTCGTGTGCTACTGCCGGAGGTCGAGGGGCTCGATTGGTACGGGTTCTTCGACGAACTGGTCGCAGCCGGACGTGCGACCACTGTTCTCCGATCAGATCTCTGTCCTGGTGAGCCGGGCGGCGTAAGCCCCTGGACTCTTCGTGAATGTGCAGAGTCAGGTCCTGCTGGCGAACGCGAAGAGTCCGGGGCCTTACGGCACCCGGCTCACCAAGAAGTATCGGGGGCGGTCTCATCACTGTTTTGGTCCGCCACTGAGCGAGTTCCCGTCGCGCTCGCGGCCTTTCCGGATGCGACGCTCACTCCACCCGTCACCGTTCCTCCTGAGGTTCGTCACGATTGGGACTCGATCGAGGCGCGAGTCACGATGCTGCGCGGCCTGCTCGAAATCTGCGGGCCGATCACCGGTGAGGCGGCTGCGGCTCGACTCGGCTTCACCGTCAGTCAGACCGATGCCGCGCTCGAGGCTCTCGAAGGGGAAGGGGTCGTGCTGCGAGGCCGCTTCACGGAAGGAGGACGCACTGTCGCGCCTGACCCTCAACCCTCAACGCTCGCCCCTCAACCTTCCCTCGAATGGTGCCATCGGCGGCTGCTCGCGCGCATTCACCGCCTCACGCTGGAGGGGCTGCGCAAGCAGATCGAACCGGTGTCGGTCGATGTCTTCATCCGGTTCCTTGCCCGACATCACGGGCTGATGCCGGGGATGAAGCGCGGCGGGATGAACGGGTTGTTTGAAGTGATCGCCCAGTTGCAGGGGCTGGATATTCCGGCCGTGGCTTGGGAACGCGATCTGTTGCCCGCGCGGTTGGAGGGCTACGAAGCGGCGTGGCTCGATGAGCTGTGTCTGACGGGCGAGGTCGGTTGGGGGCGGATGTTCCCTCCGGTGAGGAATCCGGATCGTTCGAGGCCGATGGCCAGTCTGACTCGCGTCGCGCCGGTGTCGATCGTGTTGAGGCAGGACATCGACTGGCTGACGGCCCACACGCCTCAACCCGATGCCGAGGGACTGAGCAGCCCCGCCGTCGAGGTCATCGAATTGCTGACCGCGCGCGGGGCGATGTTCGCGTCGGACATTCTCGCAGCGACGCGGATGCTGCCGTCGCATCTCGACGATGTGCTGGGTGAACTGGTCACGCGCGGCTGGCTCACGGCCGACGGATTCGCCGGACTGCGGACGCTGATCGCCGAAAAGAAGCCGCATGGCAGAGCGGCGGCACGCCATCGAGCCGAACGAACACGGACGACGCGCACGGCGCTGGGACGCTGGTCGCTGCGAGGGGCTGGCGCGGTGGATGCGGTTCCACCGGAATGCTGCGACTCCACCGGGCTTGTCCCGGTGGCTCGCGGGGCTTTGCACTACTCGACTTCACTGAAACCGATGACTGCTGGTGAAGAATCAGTAGTGCAAAGTCCTGGATCTACCGGGGCAAAGCCGGTGGGGATTGGTTGCTTGACGAACGATTCATTACCCACGGCAGACCTGCGCGACCGCGCCAAGCGCATCGCCGAAGACTGGGCCTGGCAACTCCTTCGTCGCTGGGGCGTTGTCTTCCGAGATCTGCTGACGCGCGAGTTCGGCACGCCTCCGTGGTTTGAAGTCCTGCAAGTCCTCCGGCGTCTCGAAGCGCGGGGCGAGATTCGCGGCGGCCGCTTCATTACGGGAGTGGCCGGAGAACAGTTCGCCCTCCCCGACACGATCAAGCAGTTGCGGCATCTGCGCGACGAAGCGCCGCCGCACGAGGTTCTCGTCGTCTCGGCGGCCGACCCGCTCAACCTGGTCGGCATCCTGACGAAGCATGATCGCATCCCGAGCACCGCGTCGAACCGAGTCGCGTACCTCGACGGCCATCCCGCCGCGAGCCTTCAGTCCGACGAAGTCCGCTGGCTTACTGCGGTGCCGGGACATCTCAAGGCGACCATCGAACGAGAACTGCTCGGTCGCGGCAATCCGGTCGAACACTTCGAGCCGGTGGAAAGTAGGTGAGGCAGGAGTCAAACGAAGAGGGAACCACGAAAGACTCGGTGCGGATTCATTTCAACCAACCGCATCCACAACACAGGTGAGGCTTGACTGTGTCGTTTGATCGCCCCGCACGTCCTCTTCCCCGTGACCTCCCGTGTTCCCCGTGGTTGCTTCTGGCAGCACACAGAAGAACCACGGGGAACACGGGAGGTCACGGGGAAACCCGGCCGAGTGTGTTCGGAAGGCTCGACGTTAAACCTCTTGCTGTCCTTGATGAGACCTCTGAGCGGGGTGTGCCTCAGTGTTCGTGGCTCTTGATCCGCATGCCGTAGAACGAGCGGTGGACGAAGAACAGAGCGAGGGCGAGTAGTACCCACGCGGCAGTTTGACGCAGGCCCTCTTGGTTGCGAGCCGAGAGCTGCATGGCGACTTCCAGCGCGAGCAGGCCGAACAGCGTGCTGAACTTGATGATCGGGTTCATCGCGACGGACGACGTGTCCTTGAACGGATCGCCGACGGTGTCGCCGACGATCGTGGCGTCGTGCAGGGGCGTCCCCTTCATCTTGAGTTCGACTTCGACCATCTTCTTGGCGTTGTCCCACGCCCCACCCGCGTTGGCCATGAAGATCGCTTGATAGAGACCGAAGACGGCGATCGAAACGAGATAGCCGATGAAGAAGTAGTTCTCGAAACACGCGAACGAGAGTGTGATGAACAGCACCGTGAGGAAGATGTTCATCATGCCTGACTGAGCGTATTGCGTGCAGATTTCAACGACGCGCTTCGAGTCCTCGGTCGAAGCTTTGCCCCCCACGTCATCCAGCTTGATGTGTTCCTTGATGTACTTCACCGCGCGATAGGCTCCGGTCGTCACCGCTTGCATGGATGCTCCAGTGAACCAGTAGATCACAGCCCCGCCCAAGATCAGCCCGAAGAGAAACGGTGCGTGCAGGATCGACAAATTGTCCAGTCCCTGCGTCAGCCCGTGAGTCAACATCACGATGATCGAGAAGACCAGCGTGGTCGAGCCAACGACCGCCGTCCCGATCAGCACCGGCTTGGCGGTCGCTTTAAACGTGTTCCCCGCACCGTCGTTCTCTTCCAAGAATTGTTTGCCTTGCTCGAACTGCGGCGCGAAGCCGAAGTCGCGTTGAATTTCGGCGTCGATCCCCGGCACGTGTTCGATCATCGAGAGTTCAAACACCGACTGAGCGTTGTCCGTGACCGGGCCATACGAATCGACGGCGATCGTGACCGGTCCCATGCCGAGGAACCCGAATGCGATCAGACCGAACGCGAACACCGAGGTCGCTTGCGGGCTGATCATCATGTTCTCGGCCCCCATCCACGCGAACGAGTTGCCGACCGCCATCAGCCCGACGATCGCCAGCCCCAACCAGAAGCACGAGAAGTTTCCGGCGATCAGCCCCGACAGAATGTTCAGCGACGCGCCTCCCTCTTTCGACGCTTCAACCACTTCTTTCACGTGAGCTGAGTGAGTCGAAGTGAAGAGCCGCACGAGCGCGGGAATCACCGCTCCTGCGAGCGTCCCGCAACTGATGATCGTGGCGAGCTTCCACCACAGCGTCGCGTCGCCCGCGAGATCCTTCAGCAGGAAGTACGAGGCGGCATACGTCACCGCAATCGAGAGGGCCGAGGTCAGCCAGACCAACACTTCGAGCGGCGCTTCAAAATTCATGGTCTTGCTGGCCGAGTACTTCGCTGTCGAGAACCGATGATTGAGCCAGTACGCCCCGACCGACGTGATAACCATCAGCACACGCAATGCGAAGATCCATGTGAGCAACTGCACCTGAATCGCATTCGTATCTGCTTCCGCTCCGCCGGGAGCCTTGATCGCCAGCGTGATGAACGAGATCAGAGCCACACCCGTGACGCCGTAGGTTTCAAATCCATCAGCCGTTGGTCCGACCGAGTCACCCGCGTTGTCGCCCGTGCAGTCGGCGATGACACCGGGGTTGCGAGCATCGTCTTCGTCGATCCCAAACTCGATCTTCATCAGGTCCGCACCGATGTCGGCGATCTTGGTGAAGATGCCGCCAGCGATTCTCAAGACCGACGCGCCGAGTGACTCGCCAATCGCGAAGCCAATGAAGCACGGCCCGGCGAGATGACTCGGCATGAACAGTAGCACGCCGAGCATCAGCAGCAACTCGACACTGATGAGCAACATGCCGATCGCGATTCCCGCTTGCAGCGGAATGGCCGACGCAGGGAACGGCAAGCCGCGTAACACGGCAAACGCGGCACGACTATTCGCCAGCGTGTTGACTCGAATCCCGAACCACGCCACGCCGTAGCTGCCCGCGATCCCGACCAAGCTGAAGAGCAGAATCACAGCGACATCGAGCGCCGGTTTCCCTTCCAGCACACCGAAGTAGTAGACCATCACCGCACCGATCAACACTTCCAACAGCAGGATGAATTTGCCCTGTGTGACCAGATAAGTTTGGCAGGTCGCATAGATCAGCTCGGACACTTCGCGCATCGACGAATGGACGGGAAGCTGTTCGAGATGCCGGTACATCAAGTACCCGAAGAGGAGCCCGCCGACGCAGACCACCATGCCGCCCATCAGCAGCGTCCACTCAAAACCCATGGCTGGCAGCACGGGAATTTTGAGGTCCGCCTCTCCCGCAAATCCCGTCGCCGGAGCCAAGAGCATCAAACTTCCGACTCCAACGATCCATCGGCAGAGACCGAGAGACATCGCACAATCCTTCATACGAGATAACTGCGGAGCGATCCGCGAGCGTCATGCCCGCGTCAATATTGCGGCACACCTTAGAACATGAATTGGCGGTTGCCAACGTATCGGGGATGTAAGTTTTGCGGATAGCCGAAGATTCTTGCGAGGCACCCCTCAGCCTGTCGCTCAGAGACATCGCATTCGGGGACCGAGTACGCTCCGAAGAACTTCTACGGTGCTGTTCCCGCCTCCACCAACCTCGTGTCGGTGGGGCGACGATTGGCACATCAGAGGTAGAGGTAGAGGACCGATGCGACGTTGAAATTGATTCAAGCTGGCTCGCATGTTCATCTTCGACGCCTGCTGTCTTTCATTCGCGTTCCCCTCAATTCGCGCGGAATCATTTCCGCGCGAATTGAGGGGAACGCGAATGAAAGACAGACCTGACTGCGTTCATCGGACATGCGTTCATCAGCCCAACAGATTGCGTTTCGTGGGATCGGACTTCACAATCGGACCTCCCGTTGGGAAGTGGTGTAACGGGAGTCGAGATTGTCACTCACGAGTGGAGCGGTGAGATGAGACTGTTACTTGCGATCGGAATGGTCTGCGTGGGATTGGGCTGCTTCGCGGAGACGGTTCGCGCGGAGCCGGTTGGTTCAGAGACAGGGCCGTCGGCCGAGCAGGTACGTTTTTTTGAAACGTCGATCCGGCCGTTGCTGATCGAGAAGTGCCACAAGTGTCACGGCGTTGAGAAGCAGTGGGGGACGCTACGGCTCGACTCGCGCGAGGCACTGCTCAAGGGAGGCGACTCCGGTGCGGCGATCGTGCCCGGCAAGCCTGCCGAGAGTCTGCTGGTGAAGGCGATCTCGCACACCGACGACGATTTGCGGATGCCTCCTAAAGAGAAGTTGTCTGACCGGCAGATCGCGGACCTGACGCGCTGGGTCTCGATGGGCGCGCCGTTTCCCACCGCAGTCGCCTCTTCCACGCCACGGCTGCGCGATCCGAACCATTGGGCGTTTCGGCCTCCCGTCGAACCCGTTGTGCCCGAGACGCCGCAGGCCACTCGGTCAAATGGAGTCCTCGACCGGTTCATCCTCGCCAAGCTTGATGCCGTACAACTGGAATCCGCTTCACCCGCCAGCAAACGGACGCTGATTCGCCGCGCCACGTTTGATCTCACGGGACTGCCACCAACGCCCGAAGCGATCGCAGAGTTCTTGTCCGACGACCGGCCCGATGCCTTCGCGCGACTCGTCGATCGCTTGCTTGCCTCGCCCACTTACGGAGAGCGTTGGGGACGGCACTGGCTCGATGTGGCACGCTATGCCGACTCGAACGGCCTCGATGAGAACGTCTGTCACGGCAATGCGTGGCGTTACCGCGACTATGTGGTCGCCGCGTTCAACCAAGATCAACCGTTCGACGAATTCCTGATTGAGCAACTCGCGGGTGACCTGCTCCCCGCAGCAGATGATGCAACGCGGCATCGGCTCCTCATCGCCACCGGTTTCCTGTCGATCGGCCCCAAGGTGCTGGCCGAGACGGATGAGTCCAAGATGCGGATGGACATCATCGACGAGCAAATCGACACGGTCGGTCGCGCGATCTTCGGGCTGACGCTCGCGTGTGCTCGCTGCCACGATCACAAGTTCGATCCGATCGAAACGGCCGACTACTACGGACTGGCAGGCGTCTTCAAAAGCACGCGCACGATGGACAAGTACACGAAGCTTGCGGTCTGGCATGAGAACCCGACTCCGACGCCCGTCGCCCTCGCACTGAAGGCGGCTCACGACGAACAGGTCACGCAGAAGAAGGCCGCGCTGCAAGCGTTCATCGACAAGGGCGACGCCGCAGTGAAGTTGACGCTTCCCGCCGGAGAAGCGCCGCCCGCGAAGCTCGAAGACAATTATCCCGACGAGACCAAAGCCGAACTGAAGAAGCTCCGTGAGGAACTGGCCAAGTTTGAGAAGGCGGCTCCCGTGATGCCGTCCGCGATGGGAGTGAACGAGGACGCGGTGATCGATGTGGCGATTCACATTCGCGGCAACCCGCTCAAGCTGGGCGAGGTCGTGCCGCGTCGCGTGCCACTCGTGTTGGCTGGCGCGTCGGCTCCGAAGTTTGTGCCAGAACAGAGTGGCCGATTGGAACTCGCACGCTGGCTGGTCGGTGCCGATCACCCGTTGACGAGTCGCGTGTTGGCGAACCGAGTCTGGCGTTGGCACTTCGGCCGAGGGTTGGTTCGTTCGACCGACAACTTCGGACTGCTGGGCGAACGTCCGTCGCATCCTGAGTTACTCGATTGGCTCGCGCGGCGAGTGACTCAGCGCGGCTGGTCGCTCAAGACGCTCCATCGTCAGATCATGGACTCACAGACCTACCAAGCCGACAGCCGCGCGGAAGCGATGTTGATCGAACGCGATCCCGAGAACAGGCTGTTCGGTCGCGCCGACGTGCGACGGTTAGAGGCCGAAGCGGTGCGCGACTCGTTGATCGCGGTCGGCGATACGCTCGACCAGACGCTCGGCGGCTCGCTCCTCAAGATCAAAAACCGCGACTACTTCTTCGACCACACGTCCACCGACCTGACCGACTACAAGAGCCAGCGTCGGTCGCTGTATCTCCCCGTCGTCCGCAACAATGTCTACGACGTGTTCCAACTCCTCGACTACCCCGACGCGGCGATCCCGACCGGCGACCGCACGACAACGACGATCGCCCCGCAGGCACTGCTCATGATGAACAGCGATCTCGTCGCGAAGTGCAGCGCCGATCTGGCCACGAAAGTTTGGAGTGAGTCCCGCTCCCAGTCCGCAGCGGATGGAGGCGACTCGCACCGAATCGCTCTCGCCTACGCCAACGCCTTCGGTCGCGAACCGTCCGCCAGCGAAGTCGCCGGTTCACTAGAGTTCATCAATCAAGTCGAACAGACACTGGCCACTCAAGAGGGGACACCCGAGCAACGCCGTCGCCAAGCATGGAACAGCCTCTGCCACGTCCTGCTCAGTTCCAACGAGTTCATCTATTTGAGGTGATTGCCTGGCAGTTGGGGTCAGGTGGTTCAAAGTTCATTTTTCGCGGCGAAAAATGAACTTTGAACCACCTGACCCCTGATCGCTTGTGGATCACGGATTGGTGGGCATTACCCACCGTACATTCTTTGGGAGTCGAACATCATGTCGTTGAATTCCCCCGTTTCGCGGCGCGAGTTGCTGAGGCAATCCGGTGTCGGGTTCGGTTCGCTCGCGCTGTCATCGTTACTCGCGGATGAGTCCCGGGCCAATCCGGTCGTGACGGCGGCGGCTCACGATCTCGACCCGCTCGCACCGAAGCCATCTCATTTTTTCGCGCGGGCCAAGCGCGTCATCTTTTTGTTCATGACCGGCGGGCCGTCTCAGGTCGATACTTTCGATCCGAAGCCGCTGCTCGATCGTGACGATGGCAAACCGCTGCCGTTTGCCAAGCCGCGCGTGCAGTTCAATGCGACGAGCAACCTGCTGAAGTCGCCGTGGAAGTTCCAGCAGTACGGCGAGAGCGGCTTGCCGGTGAGCGAACTCTTTCCGCACGTCGCGGGCTGCGTCGATGACTTGTGCATGATCCATTCGATGCACGGCACCAACCCGGCGCACGGCGGCGCGATGATGAAGCTCCACACGGGGAGCGACAACTTCGTTCGACCGAGCATCGGTTCGTGGGTCAGTTACGGTTTGGGAACCGACAACGCCAACCTCCCCGCGTTCGTCACGATCTGCCCGACGCTTGGCCACGGTGGCATCAACAACTGGGGATCGGCCTTCCTGCCAGCGGCCTACCAGGGAACGCCGCTCGGCAATGCGAGCGTTCCGTCGGACAAGGCTCGCGTCCGTTACATCAACAATCCCGATCTGCCACGCGACGTACAGCGGCTGCAACTCGAACGACTCAAAGCGATGAACCGCGAACATCAAGCTTCGAGCGGTCCCGAAGCATCGCTCGAAGCACGGATCAACTCGTTCGAGCTGGCCTTCCGGATGCAGACGGCCATGCCGCTCGTCGAGGACTTGTCGGGCGAGACCCTCGCCACGCAGCAGCTCTACGGAATGGATGATCCGGTCAACGCAAACTTCGGACGGATGTGCCTGATGGCGCGACGGTTCGCCGAGCGTGGCGTGCGGTTCATTCAAGTGACTCACAGCGACAGCCACGTCCAGTGGGATCAACACAGTGATCTCAAGAAGGGACACGAGAAGAATGCGCGCGAGGTCGATAAGCCGATCGCCGGGTTGCTGCGTGATCTCAAGGCGCGCGGCTTACTTGAAGACACGCTCGTCTGGTGGGGGGGGGAGTTCGGTCGAACGCCGACGTGCGAAGGGACCAACGGCCGCGATCACAATCCCGAAGGCTTCACGATGTGGCTGGCAGGAGGGGGCGTAAAGGGTGGTTTCCGTTACGGCTCAACCGACGACTACGGCTACTACGCGGCCGAGGACAAAGTCCACATCCACGACCTGCACGCCACGATCCTGCACCTCTTGGGCCTCGACCACGAACGCCTGACCTACCGCTACGCTGGCCGCAACTTCCGCCTGACCGATGTCGAAGGAAACGTGGTGAACAAGCTGTTCGCATGAGATATCACGGCCAAGGTCTTGCTCCGTCGTTTGTCCCCACGCAGCCAAGGTCAATGTTTTTCTGAGCGGGGTGGCGTAAGCCCCCTGGTTCTTGGGCGTAAGCCCGTTTGCAAAGAACCATTGGGCTTACGGTACCCCGCTCAGAGGTATCATTAACGATCTGTGGGTAAACGACGACATTTCTGGAAGACCACGTTGGCCACCCGTACTACGGCTTGGCGTTCTCCCAAAGACTCTTCAATCGCACGACCGCTCCCCCTTGAGCTTTGCTCTCCTCGGCCGCTTGGATGAGGGCGAAGATTTCCAATGTCTCGGCGGGGCTGACCGGCGTCGGGCCACCTTTGAGGAACTTGGCGATCTCGATCGCCAGACCTTCGTAGCCGACGTACTTGTCGTTCGTGGGAACGATTCCGTTCACGGGGATGCCGTGGCCGTAGATGCCTGCGGTCGAGACCCCCTTTTCACCGAAGACCGTCGCACTATATTTGACGGCTCCCTCCTTGATCCCTCGATACGTCCCGACGCGACCGTCCTTCCAAACCGCCGTGATCGACTCGACCGTCGGCGTGGAGGTGCAAGCCACCGTGACCACACCCGGCCCCATGATCGTGTAGAGCGTCTCGATGCTGTGCAGCGGGCGCGTGAACTGGTCGGCTGCGGGAGCATTCTCGGCCCAGCCGCCGTAGACATCGCAGCCGATGACGCGGCCCACTTCCGGGTGATCTCGCATCCCACTGAAGCCCGTGCTGTAGCGATGCTGCGAGCTGCTCCAACAGGGTGTCTTCGTCGCTTCGGACAGCTTCAAGATCGCGACGGCATCGGCGGGTGACGAGGCCAACGGGCGGCTGATGAAGAGTCGCTTGCCCGCCTTGAGTACCGCTTCGGCCTGCTTCAAGTGGAGACGACCGTCCATGCTGAAGATCATGATCGCGTCGCACTTCGCCAGCAGAGCCTCAACGGAATCGACCATCTCAATCGGCGGCACGGCGTCCTTGGGATCCTTGGGTGACTGATACATCTTCAGCAGTTGGTCCTTCCAACTCGCGACCAGTTTGTCGCTCTCGGGATAGTCGTCGCTGCCGATCGGATACGCCGCGACCACGCGCACACCCTCGAAAACTCCTTCCGCGTGAGGCCGATTCAGAAACTCCGTGTACGCCACCGACCCGAAGTTATCGATCCCCAAGATGCCGACGCGAACCGGCTCCGCAGCCGATCCCGTCCCACCTGTCAGGCACATCGCCGTCACTGCCATCAATGCGAAAAACTTCCGAGTCATGAGTCACTCCAATTTCCTAAAGGTGTGTTGAACCGAACGAGCATTTAGTGGGCACGCTTGCCACATACTACTCCTCGATTTTGAAATGTTGTCGGGCTGCACGCATTTGGGTCTCCTGAAAGTAGCCTTCATCGCTCCGCGTGAAGGAAGCCGAGCGCGAGTTCGGTGTCGATCGCTCCAGTTGCGGTTGACTCGTATTCAGCTCACTTCACGCGGAGCGATGAAGGCTACTTTGGCTGCGGCCGAAGACCGCGTCGTTTAACCGCGTGAGCAACGCCCCGCGCGGTTAAACGACCTCGTTCTGCCCCCGATCTCGCATCGCGCGCGACAGAAACTCGAACGACTCACGCAGAACTTCGGGCGCGATGTGGCTGTGTCGGCTGAGTTCCACATTCAGGCCGCCTCGATAATCGATCTCTTGCAGCGTCTGCAGGACTGGCGGAAAGTCGATCGTCCCGTCACCGAACCGCAGATGATCGTGAACGCCGCGCACCATGTCTTCGATGTGGATCGTGAACAGCCGGTCGCGCCACTCGACCAGGTACTCCGAGATCGGTCGCGGTTCGAGGCAATGGACGTGACCGATGTCCACACACAGTCCCAATCGCGGACCATCGACTCGCGCGAGCAACTCAAGAAAGTCATCGAACGTGGCGACAAGCATCCCCGGCTCCGGTTCGAACGCGAGTCGCACGCCCATTTCGTCGGCCCCGTCGAGCACCCGTCGAACACCCTCAGCCAGCCGATCGAAGGCCACGTCGCGTGCTGCCCCATCGCGCACGACTCCCGACCAAAACGAAACGGCATCGGAACCGAGATGCTTGGCCAGCGCGACGCACTTGCGAAGAAAGTCGATCCGCACATCGCGCAGTTCCTCAGTCGGACTGACGAGCGTCGGTTCATGCTTCGCGCGCGGGTCGAGTAGAAAACGTGCTCCGGTCTCGATCACCGAAGTCATCTCAAACCGGTCGAGCAGTCGTCCCATGTGGCTCAGCTCGCGCGCCAACTGCGGCGCGAACGGGTTCAGACAATATTGGTCCACCGTGATGGCGACCGACCGATAGCCGACCTCGTACATCAGTTCGAGAGCCTGCTCCCACCGATGGCCGGTCATCCCGTTCGTGTTGTAGCCAAGACGCATCTGTACGGACTCCACTGCTCAACAAAGCCGCACATCGTTCCTCTTCATCATTTTGCCTTCACCTCATTCTGTCTGAGCCTTTAGCAAAATGAGGTGTCGGCAGAATGATGAAGAAGCGACCGGTCGCCACGCTATTTGCCACCCACGAACTGAGCCTGTGCGACGGAGCCAGACACGTCGGTCAACTCGACCCGCAATGGTTCCGTCCGTGAATGCAGATCGACTGCAAACGACAGCTTGTGCGAGCCGACTTCTAGGGGGAGCGTCAGCTTAGTTGCGGGGTCGATCTGCTTGCCGTCGATCCAGACGAAGAGGCCGTCGGGTTTGTTGAGCGTCACGCCGACCGGTCCGGCGGTGGTGACGTTGATCGTTGTTCGGACGTAGCCGATCTTGCGCGTTGTCCCTTCCAGTTTGCGTTGGAAGGTGAAGTCGAGGATGTCCTGCACGGGGAGGCTTCCCTGTACGCTGCTGTAGACGGGGAGCCAGTTCACGCCGGTGTCGTCGGCGACGGTTTGTGTCTCGCTGTTGCGAGTCAGCCGGCGGTAGGACTCCTCGGTCGGCTGCAGCGTCTCCCAACGGCGGGCGACTCGCGCGGTGACGGCTGCGTACGGGCCGGGTTTGCCGAGTTCGCTCATGAAGCGGACGAGATCGATCAGTTCGGACTTGGTCAGTTTGTCCACGAGGCCGACCGGCATCAGCGACGATCCGTTCGACAGTTCATCAATCGACTTGAGCGGCACGCCGAACTCGCGGTCTTCCACGTCGCGCAGCAAGAGATCGGTGTCGGTCTGGCGGAGCTTGATCCCCGTCAGAACTTTGCCTTGGTCCGTGGTGACGACGACCGACTGATAGCCTTCCTTCACATTCTTGTTCGGATCGAGAATCGAATCGACGAGGTAATCGACCTGGGCGCTCGACCCGATGCTGACGAGGTCCGGGCCAACCTTGCCTCCCGCGCCGCCGATGGCGTGACACTTGAGGCAGTTCAACTCAGCGCGACGGAAGATACGTTCGCCGTGAGCCGCGTCCCCCTGATCCTTGATCGTGTTAACGAGCGCTTCCATCTCTTCCTTCGCGAGCTTTTTCGGCATGTTCGTGATGCCGCCGGATTTGCTCAGCGCGTCGGTCAGCTTTGGCTCCTGTCGGCCCGAGCCGGTGATGATCCGCAGCGCGACTTTGGCCGCATCCTCGGGAAGTTTTTGATCGACCAGAGCCGACGCGAGAACATCCGGCCCCCCTTTGTGTTGCAAGAAGGCGTTGATGACCGCCCCCTGTTGGCCGATCTCTTTGGACGACGCCAGCCAAGTGACCGCCAGCTTTGCGGCGTTGCCCGTGTCGAGCGGAATGAGCGACGTGACCGCCGCCGCGCGAATTGACTCGGCTTCGTTCGACCCGGCCAACTGAGCGAGCAGTTGTTTGCTGGCACCTCCGCCAAGTTGGGCCACGCCTTGAATGGCGGCGAGCCGCGCGGGACCGCTCGCTTGAGCATCATTCACCAATTCGGCGAGCGGGGCACGGAACGACTCGACCTTCCACGCTCCGATGCAATCGACCGCCGCCAATTGCAGCCGGGGATCGGGCGACTTGAGGGCATTGATCAACGAGCCGAGGTCTCCCGCAGGCTGCACGTTTCGCTTTCGCTTCGCCTCGGCCAGCGTCCGCAGCATCAAGGCAGCCGTGCTGGGAACCGCGTCGTTCGACGTGACTTTGTCAAACACGAACCGCAGATGATCGGGATCGCCCAGTTGCGCGATCGTCTCGACCGCAGCGATCCCGTTCTCGGCGAGCACCTCGCCGTTCTTCCACTTCGCCACCAGAACCGACACTGCGGGCGTGGCCTCCGCCGACCGGATCGCGAACAGCAGGCGTGGGATCTTCCCCTCGAAGTCGAATCGGCCAGCAACGACCTCGGGCAACCAGACCGAAGCCAACTCGCGGCTCGTCTGCCAGAGGGCGTATTCACTGAATTGATCGAGCGGTTGATCAACGGCTCTCAACGCGAGCTTCGCCGCATCAAGCTGCGGGAACTCGGCGAGTGCTCGCACCGCTTCCAGCCTCACGCGAGGATGCTCATCAGCGACGGCGGTCTCAAGCCACGCGAGAGCCTTCGCCGATTGACCGGGAAGTTTTGGTTCGTCTGTTGCCCCGACGGCCACACCAAACCACTGAGCCACCACGCGCACACCGGCCGCTCGCGCTTGAGGCGTCTTCGACTTCAACACGGCGTCCAACAACGTCACGTTCGGCACGTCGAGGCTCTGAAACATCCACAAGCCTTCCAACCGATGATGCTCGAACTGCGGATCATTCGCGTCGAGCTGCGCGACCCACGCGGTGAGCGGCTGCAAAACCTTGTCGGCTCCCAGCTCCTTCAAGACGCGCTTGGCATGTTGCCGTTCAAACGTCTCAGGAGACTTGAGCGAGTTCAACAGCGAGGCAACATCGGCCCCGACCAGCTTCGGTTTCGCGAGCGGCTTCCGCCCCTTCGCGGTCACGCGCCAGATGCGTCCGTGCGTGTGATCGCGACGAGGATCGCGGAAATCGACTTCACCGTGTTGGATGATCGGGTTGTACCAGTCAGCGATGTAGATCGCTCCGTCCGGTCCTTGCTTCACGTCGATCGGTCGAAACGCGACGTGGTTACTGCTGATGAGGTCTTGCTGCTGACGCGCCGCGAAACCGGAACCGTCTTCGCTCAGCACAAACCGGCAAACGCGATGGCCACGAAAATCGTGCGTGATGAGATTGCCTTGCCAGTCGTCAGGCAGATGCCGTCCGTCAACCATTTCGAGTCCGCAGTACTTCGGACTGCCGGGGTTCAAGCCATGCAGAATCCGAGGGACTCCAAACACCGCCGGGTACGACGCACCCGGCACGACGTAGTTGATCCCTTCACCTCCCGCACCGTCCGTCGCGAACGATTGGCCCCAACGATCGAACGTATGTCCCCACGTATTGACCCAGCCGCGAGCAAACACTTCGAGCTTCATCGTCTCGGGGCGGAACTGCCAGATGCCGCCGGCATTCAGTCGCCGTACGCCATAAGGAGTCTCCACGTGGCTGTGAATGTAGATCGACTGGTTCATGTAGAGTTGGCCGTCCATCCCCCACCGAAACGTGTGAAGAATGTGGTGCGTGTCCTCGGTGCCGAACCCGCTGAGCACGATCCGCGACTGATCGGCCTTGCCGTCGCCATCAGTGTCCTTGAGGTGCAGTACCTCCGTCGAATTCGCCACATACGCGCCGCCGTCTCCCGGCTCAACGCCCGTCGGTATCAGCAGGCCATCGGCAAACACGGTCGTCTTGTCCGAGACGCCGTCGCCGTTGGTGTCCTCCAAAATCAGAATCTTGTCCGTCGCCTTCTGCCCCGGCGCGATCTGCGGATAAACCTCGGAAGCCGCAATCCACAACCGCCCCTGTGGATCAAAGTTCATCTGAACCGGCTTGTGAATCCCCGGATCGGCGGCAAACAGATTGACCTCGAATCCCTCAGGCAGGACGAACGTCTTCCGTTCCTCCTCGGCATCGGGGATCGGAATATCTTTGAGTTCCCTCTGAGCCAACGCGACCTGCGCCGAGGCGAGAGAACCGAGAACGAACAGGGTCGCGAGTGAGAAGCGATACAAAATCATGGCAGAACTCAGGGGGAGGAAATCAGAAGAAGAGGGAACCACGAAAGACTCGAAACACACGAAAGGAAAGACAGGGAAGAAAAAGTAGAGGACCATTCACAAGCCGTCAGTAATACGCCCGTCGGCAATACCCCACTTTGGCTGTTACCGACTCCCCTCTTCCTTTCGTGCCTTTCGAGTATTTCGTGGTTCATATCTTGGCCTTCAAGGCTTTTTCATCGCGTTGATTGCGACCTCGACCTGAGTGACGAGCGGGTCGAACTGGGCGATCTCGACGGCGTTGTTGCCTTGTTCGTGTTTGCGGAAGCCGGTCAGGTAGGTGATGTTTTGCGGACGCCAGCGATGGAAGAAGAGCATGTTCTTCTCGACGATCTTCTGCCGGATGGCCTCTTCCTGCTGAGACGTCTTCCCGCCGTTGGTCAGCTTCAACTGCGAGCGAATGGCAGCGGCCACCGCAGCGTAACCGTTCGGGCCGAAGTGCATTCCGTTTTCGGTGAGGCTCTGTGACGGCAGTTCCAGCGCATAGAGATCAAGCACCGGCGCGGAACGACGTGCGGCGAGCTGCTTCACCGCGTCGGCGTACTTGCCGAGATTCGCGTTGTGTCGGCTGGCATCGGGGAGCGGTGCGCGAGGCTTCTCAAACTTGTGCGGCGTGATGAAGGCAAGCCGCGCGCCCGTCGGCTTCACGTCGTTGCAGAGTTTTTCGTACTGCTGGACGAAGCGTTCGAGACCCGCCTCTCCCGCGAACGATTCGTTCTGCCCGTAGGCCATCACGATCAGAGTCGGCTTCAGTTCCTTGACCAGTTCGAGCATCCGTCCATAGCCAACCTGAGCCGTATCAAAAATCCCGCGCGACTCGGCCCACACCGTGTCGCCGCTCCAACCGAGGTTGCGAAACGTGACCTTTCGATCGGGCACGGCGAGCGTGAAGACAGACTCGATGAAACCGAACTGTCCCTCCCGCTCGATAAACGTCCCGCCGAGCGTCACCACACGATCGCCGTCTTTCAACTCGAAGACCGGAGCCGAATCGGCAGCGATCAAGGTCGAGGCGCTGAGTACCAGCAGACTCATCCAGCAGAGACAGGCTCGGTGCAACAGTCGATCAAACATGGCGGGAACTCTTGGTGATGGGTTTAGTGTGTGTTGTTAGGGAACGAAATCCGACTATACCTCGCGTGGTGAGTGATGAGTCATCCGAGTGGGGCGGCGTCAGCCCCCTGGTTCTTCCCAGACTGGCTTACGCCCAAGAGCCGGGGGGCTGACGCCGCACCACTCGAAAATGTCTCACTTTGTGCCGCGAGGTATTACAAAACTAAGCCGGACTTCAGCGTGGCTCATTCATAGGTCCACTTCGTATCCCACGGGTCGTTCGTGGCCTCTTGCCATTTTTTGAGCTTCGCTTGCAACGTCTCGAACGTCGTCTGGTGAGCGGGGTCTTCGGCGAGGTTCTTGGTCTCGTGCGGATCGGCTTCTAAGTCAAATAACTCGAAACGAGGTCGGTGCAGATAGGCTTTGACCGAGCGTTGGCCGTACAGTTCGTACTCATCGTTTCGTTTGAGAACTGCCTGCCACGTGGGGGACGCGAACAGATCGGACGCGAACGGATACGGCAGCGGGTTGGCGATGTTGAAGATCAGTTTGAACTTGCCGCTGCGCACCGTGCGCATCGGGTAGTACATCGTGACTTCGTGGAACGTGTGCGATGAGAACGCTTCGTCCCAACCGGCCGGCCGCTCTTGATCGAGGACGTTCAGGAACGAGCGGCCGTGGAGTTTGTAGGGCTTCAGTTCGCCTGATTCCTTCGCAGCGTTCGGCTTCTTCCCTTCACCGGCAACGGGGGTGCGACCGATGTTTTCGGACATGCGCACCGGGCCAAGTCCCTGCGGTTTGACGCCGCAGTAATCAAGGACCGACGGCATCACATCGACCCACGTCACAAGGGCTTCGTTCGTTCCGCCCTGCGTCTTCAATCGAGGGTCACGCACGATGAGCGGCAGGTTTGTGCCCGGTTCGTAGTGCGTCGTCTTAGCTCCCGGAAACGGCGGGCCGTTGTCGCTGAGAAACATCACCAGCGTGTCTTCCCAATGACCGGTCTCTTTCAGCCCGTCGAGCAACGTGCCGATTCCAACATCGAGCCGCGCGATGGATTGATAGTACTCGGCCAGTTCTTGGCGGACTTCGGGCTTGTCGGGAAGCCACGCTGGAACGTTCATCTCCTCGGGACGATAGACCGTCGGCTGGATGCCGGGATAAAAGTCGGGTTGATCGGGCTGATTGGCGAACGAGTCGGCTCCAGCACGATGCGGGTCAGTCGGACAGAAGTAGAGGAAGAACGGTTTCTGATCGTTCTCTGCGATCCACGCCTTCGCGTTCTGGGCCATCCGGACCGTGTTGCGTGCCCCTTGAGTCCCCTCTTGCCGCTGCGTCTCAAACTTATAGGTGTACTCGGGGGCGAGGTGATACTTGCCGATGAGGCACGTTCGATAGCCAGCGTCGCCCAACATGACCGGCAGCGAGCGGACCGACTCATACGTGCTGAAGTGACCGCTGCCGTGAGCGTGTCCGTAATGTCCGGTCGCATGGTTGTGGAGGCCGCTCATCAGAACCGAGCGACTCGCACTGCAACTGGCGGTCGTGCAGTAGGCTCGATTGAACCGAACGCCTTGTGCCGCGAGCCGGTCCACGTTCGGCGTCTTCGCGAGCTTGTCACCATAACAACCGAGCTGCTTCCCCAAATCATCGGCGACGATGACGATCACATTCCGCTGCGAAGCGGCCCACGCAGGAACGGACGCGACGGCGACGAACAGTACTGTCAGATAACGCTGCATGGTGAGTGCCTCAGGGGATCGGAAGAGCGAACGACCTCGATGTCCGGCTAACAAGGCTAACAGTCTGTCGAAAACCGTAGGATGGACGCCCTCCGTCCGTCCGTTTCCAACGAGAAAAGACTCGGACGAGGGCGTCCAAGTTACGTTTCTCAACAGCCTGCTAAGCCGGGCTTCTGCGTCAGCCATTTCAATGCGCTGGCGGCGGGCTGTCTTGGAAGGCTCGCGCGCGGAAGAGGAAGTCCACGATGTTCCCTTCGTGCGGTTGCAGCCAGTTGAGTTGCAGTGTCTTCACCGTGCCGATGTTCAGCCGGTCGATACTGGTTGCGTCGAGCAACTGCTGCTTGAACTTCGCGTCGTCCGTGAGAGCCGTGCAAACCAGCGTCTGCTTCATCGCGGCCACGATTTTGTTCTGGGGGCACTCGACAACCGAGGCGAACGGGAACAT